>JAEEGK010012739.1_pt1 | contig 19062 bp, 18 predicted proteins | sample 8958771 | NCBI WGS metagenome assembly JAEEGK01 (sample SAMN16246547, study PRJNA631951) | gut metagenome | biome: gut microbiome; feature: rumen; material: SC-attached | host: Bos | place: Iran: Karaj | collected 2018-10
TGCCGTCTTTGAGAAAGAACTTATCTGCACGATCGCTTCACGCTTAAACGTGGACTTATTTTGCTCAATATTCAGGACTACAGCGGATGTCCAAGATAAAAGTGCCCTGGTGGAAGGGACCGATAAATTCGAATTTACCTGTCCGTTATTTCCTTCCTAAACACAAACATCTCATCATCCATACTCCAGTTGCCTTCCTCTTCCTCAGGAACGGCGGGACCGTGCTGGTACTTGTTCCAGAATTCCACAATGTGGAAGCCACATCGGTTCACATAAAAGTGAATGTTGCGCTTCTCGAAGTATGGGGTAATGGTCTCCCAGACCTTGATCTCAGGATGCATTGTTTCCACGGCCTTCCAGGCCGCCTGGCCGATGCCTTTGCTATGGGCCTCCGGCAACACAAACAGCAGTTCCAGTTCGCCCTTGGACGCTTCTTTGTCGATACGAAGGACAACGCCGCCCACCTTTTGACCGTCAAGAACAATCCGGTAGGCCTCGGCATTTTCCCCGTCCATGGAATCCTCGATGGTCTTTCGGGAGATGACCTCTTCCCCCTCCTCGCAACGCTCGTCCCTCATCCCGAACTCCTGCTGGGCGCCATACTTGAACGCCCACTGGTTGTCCAGGATGAACTGCTCCCGGTCATCGGGCTGCAGAGGAACGAGTATGACCTTAGGTAGTTTCATTTATGTGCAATATCCTTATGTTCCTTCAAGATAGTCTTGGCCGTTCCGACCTTGTCCGCGAATTCAAACATGGACATAGTATACCACCCTTCGAAATCAGGAGCCCAATAACGGATACCGGCAAGGCCGTGCGTCTTGCCCCAGGAAATGACATCAGCATAAATATCAGCTTGTCCCTGCTGGTTCTGTTCATACTTCCCGACTTTCTGGTTCCACCCCGCGAAAGGACCGTCCATCTCGCCGGACGGATAGGAAAACTCACCGATGAATACGGGAATCCCACACTTCCGGTTTATGGCCCTGACCGTCTTCTTGAACAGGATTTCCTTGTTCCGGTACATGGCCGGGGCGCTGGGATAATAACTGATGCCGGCGGTTTCCATCACATATCCGTTCTTCTTCATGGAATTAAAGAACCTGGCACAGCAACCGGGAGTGGAAACAACGGTTGCGATATGGGTTGAGAAACGGACTTTTGAAGCATCGATTCCCAGTTTATCATACGCACTCAGAATGCCCCGTTTTACGGCAGCGTATGCACAGGCGTCGTATTTCCACAGATTCTGCTCAAGCCAGCCCGGAGCGAATGTGGGGAGAAGGTACCTCATGAAATCCGGGACCTTCTCCAGTTTCGGATTGACGGCTGTCTTCAGCCCGAGGCTGATTCCGGCAAATCCAAAATTCGCCTCATTCCCCAGATTCCAGTCATTCACGGTGCAACCAGTTCCCAGGATGGCTTCCCCGACAAATGCCCCATAAGCCTCCAGCACCGTACATATCTCATCAAGTGACAGCTCCGACCAATCTTTTCCGTTTTGCAAGGCAAAGATTTCCGGATATTCATCAAAACGCGGCGCCTGCTGTTTCTCCATGTCCATATACGTGTAGGCACACATAATCTCCGGATTGATGGGCATATCCAAAGCTGCTGCAATACGGCAGAGTCCGATGCCCTGATCGAAAGTATGAACATTGGCGTTGCTGTCCGACTCCCCGTCGGTGATATCTTCCTCGGTTACGTGCCTCTTGGTCGCAATCCGGGCGTACATTTCCGTGGCCCCCAGATCGCGATAGATCGCCTGCAACTGCTCCGGGGTCGATGCGGTCTTGTCCCCAACCTTAAACGAGTAGCCTTTTTCAAATTGAGGAAGGGAGAAGGGGCTCAACGACAGTGCGACACGGAAGTTATCCGACGTATTCTCCGCCGGAGAAACCTTTTTGTCGAAGTAGATGAATTGATTGAAAATATGGCGGCACAATAGTGCAGCCAGCAACAGGCCGACAAGCGCCCATACATATCTTTTCGTACTCTTTTTCGAGCAGTTCTTCTTCATTCCGCTAAATTCCGATTTATCGGTGTAAAGATAAGTCAATTGGCCGAAAAGAAAAAGGGCTCGTGCCCTTTCTCCCATAGCGTTATTTCACAAGCTCATATTCATCGACACCAGGGATGAGAGCAAGTCCGGTTTCTTCAAGGTGTATCTGTCTGGCAAGGTCGAAGATGCGTTGTACAAGTCTCGCTTGTGCACCAAAATGCATCTCTGGCCGGGGTTTTCTGCTCAAGTCTTCCGGGATTGGGTCGATAATCGGCTTAATCAATGAGACTTGTACAAGGGAGAGCCGTTCTGCCGATGTTTTCCTGTACAAGCGAGACTTGTGCATAAGCCGAGCAGCGCAAAGCCCCCCCAAAAAATAAAAACGCCCCGCATTTCTGCGAGGCGTTTGGAGCGGAAAACGAGACTCGAACTATTTCTTGTAATATATTGATAATCAATGATTTACAAGAAACTTAAAAGACATCAGGTGAAACTTTCGTGGCTTTTCAGGACGTATAGGGAAAAGGACATAAAGAGACACTAGGCAAGGGAAAAAACGCCGTCTATGGACTTCAAAACCAGGTCATTCTCTGGCAAATCGGCTCAAATTCGGCTCAATAACGACGATTTACGGCTCAAAAGTTTGGAAATTGAGCCGTATTTTTCGTAAATTTGAGCCGAAAACATAATAACGATGACCAGAGAAAACGAAATACTCCAGTATCTTCACTATCATCCGGACTCGTCTAGAAGTGAGATTGAGTCCGGGATGAGCCTCACGGTAAGCCCGGCTACTGTCAAACGGAGCCTTGCCTCGCTGGTGGAAAATGGATCCATCCTTGTTTCCGGTCAAGGGCGAGCCACACGGTACAGCGTTTCCCCACAGGCCCATGTGACGATGGAATTGAACATCGACACCTATTTCCAGAAGGAGACCGATGAGCGGGAAGTCCAGACCTCCTTTAACTTTGACATCATCAACGAAACCCTCCCCAAGGTGGAGCTTTTCACGGCGGAGGAGAAGGAACGCTTGAGCGCTTTGCAGGCCCAGTTTACCCGCAACCTTGAGGGAATCACTCCCACGGAATACCGCAAGGAGATGGAGCGCCTGGGTATCGACCTCAGTTGGAAATCCTCCCAAATTGAAGGAAACACCTATTCTCTCCTGGAGACCGAACGGTTGCTGAAGGATAAACAGACAGCATCCGGCAAAACCAAGGAAGAGGCCGTCATGCTACTCAATCACAAGGACGCATTGGACTTTGTCCTGGCAGACCCCGAGTACCTCCGGGAAATATCCGTCCGTCGCATCGAAGAACTGCATACCCTGCTGGTCAAAGATCTGGACGTGGACAGAGGCATCCGCAAGCGCCGCGTTGGTGTCACCGGCACCAACTATCGCCCGCTCGATAACGAATTCCAGATTCGGGAGGCCCTTGAGGACACCTGCCGCCTCATAAACAGCAAAGAGAACGTCTTTGAGAAAGCTCTGCTGGCACTGGTGCTGCTTTCTTATATCCAGGCCTTTGCCGATGGCAACAAGCGCACCGCGCGCATCACCAGCAACGCTATCCTCATTGCTAACCGCTACTGTCCGATTTCCTTCCGGTCGGTGGATTCTGTGGACTATAAGAAAGCAATGCTTATCTTCTATGAGCAGAACAACATCTCTGCCTTCAAGAATATCTTCATCGACCAGTTCGCCTTTGCTGTGAACACGTACTTTTAGCGTTCGGGCCCTATGAAAAAGCAGCGAATCGTTTTCATCGACTATATCCGCGTCATCGCGTGTTTATTGGTGATGCTGGTTCATGCCAGCGAGAACTTCTATGCGGCCGATGCTTCCGGGCTGGCCGGCAATGTCTCCCTGCTGGCCAATGAGGGGAACCGCTTTTGGGTGGCTTTCTACGACGGTTTCGTCGGCCGGACCTGCGTGCCGCTCTTTATGATCGTGTCGGCCTTCCTGCTGGTGCCGATGAAACCCGGCCAGACTATGATGCAGTTCTATCGCCGCCGCTTTCTGCGCATCCTTCCGCCGATGCTGGCGTTCATGCTCATCTACACTTTCCTGCCACTGGCGTGGGGCGGGATGACCTGGGAGCAGTCCCTTGCCGACTTGAAGCGCCTGCCCTTCAACTTCCCGTCGATGGGCGGACACCTCTGGTTCATGTACCCGCTCATCGGCATCTACCTGATCATTCCGGTCGTATCGCCCTGGCTGGAAAAAGCGACCGCGAAGGAGGAGCGCATCTTCCTCGGGCTCTTTGTCCTGTCGACCTTCATTCCCTGGATCCACCGTTTCATCACGGACGAACTCTGGGGCGAGTGCTTCTGGAATGGTTTCACGGCGCTGTGGTATTGTTCCGGATACCTGGGATATCTGGTGTTGGCCCATTATATCCATTATCACATGGATTGGTCCCGGAAGCGCAAACTCATCGTCGGATGGATCTGCTTTTTCATCGGCGCAGCCTTTACCGGCTGGTCCTTCTGGTGGAAGGGTGCCCCTGGCCAGCTCATCGAAACACCGGTTCTTGAGTGGTCTTGGGAGTTCTGCACGCCCAACGTCCTGCTGGCGACCTTCGGCCTGTTCCTCGTGTTCTCCTGCATCCGCCGCAAGACCGCGCCGGGGCTCGTCACCGCCCTGTCCAAAGGCTCTTTCGGCATGTACTTGATGCACCTGTTGTTCCTTGCGCCGATCGCGGGCCTGGTCATCGGCGGAGACCCCGCCTCGCCCCTCCTGCCTGTCTGGCTCGCCATCCCGGTCATCGCCGTCCTCACCTTCATCAGCTGCGCGGCCACGACCAGCCTGCTCTCCCGAATTCCGGGGAGCAAGTGGGTGATCGGGTGTTAGTGCTCGTATGGGTCCATTGACGGGACCCATGCATGCAAACATGGCCAATATCGCTCGTACAGGTCCATGCGCTGGACCCGTACGGGCACCTTGAGGGTTGCCACAAACAAAAACGCCCCGCATTGCTGCGAGGCGTTTGGAGCGGAAAACGACCGCCTAACCGTATTTCATATAGTGCTTATAATCAATGCTTTATAAGAAATCGAACTTGCAGGGGTGTAAAATAGCAGTAAAAATTTGTGCTTTAGAGTGCGTATGTTTGCTTCCTAGATGACGCGAAAACGCCCATTTGCTTCTTCAAGAAATTGGCTGGTTGGCGAGACCATCACAAGTGAAGGTGCGATAATTGCAGCGAATTGGGAAAACCACGATTCGATGACCCGCTTCCATATCTCTCTTTTCATTTTGGCGGCATGCTGTTTATCCTGTTTGCAGCGGCCGGATGTCCACGCCGGGTTCACGGATGAGCCCCAAGGGACCGTCGTATTCGATTTTGAAGAATATGCTTTGCCGGCTTCTGACATTGAGTTGTATGATGTAGAGAGAGTGGGGAATCGATATTATTGCCGTTTTGCGGAGATGAGGCGCTCCAGCTGGGGTCCCAATTCGAGCCCGGACCATTTGTTTTCCTTTTCTCTTCGGGACAGGAAGCCCCAGAGGCTTCCGTTACCGGATGAGGACTGGGAGTTGAGATTCATTTTTCAGCGTGGGGATTCCTTGTTCGCGAAGCTGTCCGAAAGGTATACCGTGGACAGTTACAAATACTATTGTTACAATCCGAAAGCCGGAAAGTGGAATCCCTATGATAACTCCGCTTCCTTTATCGACGGTTGCTACGATGATGACGAATGGGCGGTCCGGTATGTCGAACACGGAGAATTCGGTGCGGCAATGTGGTTTATCGACAAGCGCGCTTCCAAGGAGTATGCATTCTGGGACCTGAGTGGGGAGGTGCATCGGATTGACAGCACCTTTTATGTCGTCGGTGGAACCCGGGTATATGAAATTGCCGATCCTACCGTGGGTTTCCTATGTGATTCAACGACTACTTACGAGAAGGTTAGGGATCAACGGCTCATGGGCATTCCCTTTGTCAGAGCCGGCTATTCTTCCCGGGAATTGACATTCATGCCCATCGTCAAGTATGACGACCAAGACCTATTGATGGACGAAGTGTTTATGGGTGATATCGTGTTCCTCGGCGGTTTTGGTGTATGGGAGGGGGCAAGGGCGGACACCCTCATCTCCGGCTCATTCCAATCCGGTGGTCGGCTTCATTGTATGCTGGAGACCCCATCCGCCACGGTTCTTGCCCGATGGGAAGACGGCCGGATGACTATGGTTCATGAGCTCCCTGTTTACGAAGATGTCAATGTATTGTCCACTATCCCCGATTCTGCCCGGCCCGGAGACGAGACTTTGCTGGTGCTGGCACAGGCGGGGAAGGACTCTTACGATTTGTATGAGATGGGGGTAGATGGCAATTCGCTTCTCCGGCTTACGTATAAGCATGGTTTGGATGCGGTTGAACAGGATGGTTTCGCGACCCTTTTTGACTTCCTTTTGGACAACTGGGGGGAGTTCTCTTTCGATGAGGTCGTTCAGGCCGAGGAGTCCTTGGGTGCGAAAGTAAGTATCAAGGGTTTGGAGGCATACAGGAACAGCTATCCGCCCCAAGAAGTTTTTTCTCCGAAAGAGTCCTATCACATCGACGTCCTTTCCAAGCAAATCGGAGAAATCTATTACGTTGATTCGGAGTACTGGGTGGCCGATTCCGATTCCACTGTTCCTGCCGTTTTTCTGGACTGGCGAGAAATCCGGCCCAACCGCTCCGGTTTCGACAGGAGCGCCAAGGTCGCGGAAATCGATAGCATCATTACCCGCCGATGCGGTCTGGGTCGGATCATTCCCCCGCTCGACCGCAAACAAGGATTCACGGAATGGCACTCCGGCTCGCAAACGATCCAGTTGTACAACGACGTTCGTCTTGTCATCTATTGATTCTATTTCTCCAAAACCGCCGAATCTTAGTCGCCATTCCAACACCTGCATCCTCAAGAACATTCATCGGCTCAAGAAAACAGCGCGGATTGTCGGGTAGTCATTTTCCACTCATCTTGGAATGTGTTGTGCGCGCTGAATCTATGAGCCGGAAGAATTAGACGTTATAGTTCCAGCCCGTGAATGGATTGGGGATTGTTGCTTCTTTTATTATGATAGATAAGATTATCCTCCCAAAGATAGCTGCTCGAGTCCTGCCTCTGCTACTGCTTAAAAATGCTAACTAATTTATAATTAATCGGTTAGCATTTTTTCGTTTAGTTATAATCAAGTCTTTTTACTAGCAGTTTAAAAGCGTCCTACGAGCAGAACAGCCAATGAAAAAGGCCGACAAGGGCAATGATGACCGCGGTAATGATGGCCCATTTCCACTCAGACTTGAGCTTTTTCCGCTCGACTTCTTTTTCGTGGGAGAGGTCAACGGTATCTTTGTAGCCTATGTCTTTTCCTGAGGCTTCCTGAATTATCTCGATAATATCCTTCTTCCTGATGTCATAGTCGGCCAGGTCGATAGATACCCTTTTACCGCCATTGAGGACAATAATCAGATAAGGAGACCTATATAGACCGTTATTAGGACCATAGCTACCTTTCAGCCTGCTTTCACAATAACAATGATTGATTTGATACCACTTGTAATCCACCCCTTTCACTTGATGGATTCCGCGATCGTCAATCACGAGGTCATTGTCTTTATCGAGATAGTAAAGAATCAATTCCACAACGAGCAGAATCCCAAAGAAGACGGCCAGCGACCAGCCACCATGGACGAAGATGGCCAGGATAACCATTCCAAGGAAGATTACCCCTGTCACCCATAAAAGCCCCTTGCTTCGTTTAATTCTTATCTCCATTCTACTCTTACCGCAATTCAACTTTCTATCTCAAGGTAGTGGGCAATGACGTGATTGTTGCTCATGTAGCGAACCAGGTAAACGCTCTCCCCACCGATTTCATAGACATTGAAGAAAACATACCAAGTCGTGTGGTCGTTCTTGGGAAAGACGGCATAATCCATAGCCTTCCCGAATCGATTGAACCAGGACGGCGCTTTTCGATGGACCTTCAACGGAAGAGATGACTGTATTTCCCGGAAAAGGCTCTCGGAATACGCCAAGGCCTGATCCAGAAAACTCATATACCCTTTGTCATAGAGGATGCCAACCAGGTCGATAAACTGCTGGCTGACCTCCGGAAGAAACAGTACCTTCATTCCCCGACCGCCTTCACAGAATCCTTCTTCTCAAACATCTCACTCAAACCCTCCCGGACCTTTGCCAGTACCTCATCAACGGTAATGGCTCGGGAAAGGTCATACTCCACCGGATCCTGCTGGGCCATGAGGACGAAAGTCTCATTCTTGCCACGCTGAATAAGCACCTTCTCCTTCTTGGCGATGTCCAGGTACTTCTTCATGTTGCCCCTTAACTCGGCTGAACTGATTACGACCATAGTACAAGTACATTATAATGTACAAATTTAGTCTTTATTCTCGAAAATGCAAAAATCACCTCTCTTTTCAATTAACAAAATGTTAATAACAAAGTGTTAATTATTATTTTCTTGATCCATTGACAAGAATCGAGAAACCAGTTAACGCGCGGATAGCGTCCAAAAGGTTCGATAATTTATCATAGTAGTCTACTAAATAAGCCAGCCATCACGGCTGGCTTATTTGTTTTCTGAGGGCCTGCGGAAGGGCCGCCCGCATAGCATTGACTATCATGCACTTACAAATCAGACATCCGCAGACCTCCTGTTTTTCCAAGGGGTCTGCGGAGCTACCATAATGAATGTATTGACAGTCACTCTGTTACAGATGGGCCATCCGCAGGCACATCGGTAATCCCATTTCAGGACAAGAAAATCCCATCAGAACTCAATGCCTATCCCAGCTTTCCAAAGGAAACGGTTGGACTTGGTATAGGAATCCACGAACAGGTTCAAGAAACCGTAATCGCAGCCGGCCATGATGAAAAACCGCTGGGTGGACTTGGACGGAAAGGACAGTCCGCCACCGGCGCCCGCAAGGACGTTCCAACGCTTGTGAGCAAATCCGTTGTCCCCGTCATAAAGATCCGTAGCCGGGACATTACTTAAGCCGGAGGGAGACGAGCATTGAAGCCCATACTGGAAAGAGGGGCCGGCATAGAGGAATGTCCGTATATCGGAGGCAAGGTCGATGTCCCACTGCAAACGGAGCGGAACGACCAGGGTCTTCTCGATGGAAAAACCGCCATCCCAAACGATATCACCCAAGATAAACTCTCCCGCTGTTTCTTCCGTCCGGGTAAAATACAGGCCCGGAAGCAGGGAGAAAGTACCGGTCAATGGAATCCGGTAAGACAATCCGGCATAGAACCCTTCTCCGGAGCCCGATCCTCGTTCAGCGCTCACGTGAGTTTTCAGATAACCGGCCCCGGCGCTTAACTGCGCGAAAACCGGATGGCCGACAGCAATGGCCAATAATACCAAAAGAAATCGCTTCATATGAATTATTCTATTAGAATCGATAGTGCCATCCAAATAACGGCTCAATCACTTTCCCATCCTGATAACAACCTAGAATTCTACTCGATAACTGATACTCGGCAGGATGGGCAGCAGGGAGATTTGCTTCCATTCCTTTGTTTCGGCGTCGTAGGTGATTAGGAAAGGGTTATGGCGGTTCGTGAGATTGTAGACGCCCAGGTTAAGCCGATGCTTCGCACGGGCAGCGGACTTCTCCAGATACAGACCGGCATCCCAGCGGAAGAAGGTGGGCATCCGGTAGTTGTTCATGCCGGAATAAAGGTCGACGGTGAACTCTTCCCTTGTCAAGGCCGGGACCGTGTAATGGCCGATGGGAACCGTCTCCCAACAGCCGGATTGCAGGGTGACAAGGGTGGTAACACCCATCTTGATCCGTTCGCGCTGAATGAGGGAATAATCTCCGGTGACATTGAGCATGTGCCGACGGTCGAACTTCGCCGGGAACCACTCGCCACCGTTCAGACGGTCGAACAACCGGTCCGTCTTGGAAAGAGTGTATGCCAATCGAGTCTCCAGCCGCTTCCCACGGTATCCATAGGTGACTTCCATTCCGAACGACCGTCCCTTTCCTGAATAAACTCCGTTCCGCCAGCTTCCCAGGGAGGCATTGAAAAGGCTGCCACCATCGGCAAAATAAAGCAGGTTGTCCATCCACTTCCAGTACCCGCCGATGCTCCAGGAATGTCCGTCGGCATCACCGAATAGGCCGCCATACACCTGATCGGCCATCTCCGGAGCAAAGTCCTTGTCCGACGGAACAACCATGTCCAGCGACCATCCTAAAGGCAGTCCTTCCAGGGTATGATAGAACTGCGCCAGATGGTCCACCGTCCCTTCCAGGCCGATCCAGTCGGCCATGCGCCACCGGCCCAACAGGCTGAATTCGCCCTTGCCAATGTTCTTTCCGTAACTCCCGGAAGTCTGATGCAAACTGTAGCGAAGAGCGCCTCGAACCTGAACACGTTCCCCTACCTGGTAGTTTGCCTGCGCATGGGCCATCCAGGTGTTGCTTGTCATCCGGTTGTCGGTGATGCTTGCCGAATGCTCCGGTCGCAGAAGGCTCCCGGAATAGCTCGACGACGCCCCAGGATTGAACAAGCCCATGCGCCACTGAAGGCCGCCGTCAACTGTCCAACGTTCATTGACTTGCCAGTTAATCTGTGTCTGAACGGAAACTTCCCGCAGGCTGTCGCAGACGGAGAAATAATTCTTGACAGTCTGGTCCGGGGCGATGATTCCGCCCATGGACTGGTCCACGACCACGGACTTTTCCTGCGCCTGCCGGGAGGCGCGGCTACTCCAATAGCCAATAGCCTTCAACGCCAGCCCGTCGCCCAGGCTCCGGGTCCACTGCGCCCGCCCGATCAGATTAGACCACCCCATCCGGTCCTGCATGCTCCCGCCCTGGGTGAACCGATAATCGTCCTTGCTCCGAAAAACGGTGAAATCCAATGTTTGACGGTCGTCCAGTTGAACATTGACCTTACCGTACACATCATAGACGAGCGTCGACAAGCCGCTGATTTCCGGAATCATCTTATCGACGAGTCCGAATTCCAAACCCAACGGGGAGTAGCGGGCGGCAACGACGGCAGACACACGGTCCTTGACGATGGGCCCGTTGGCCTGGGCGCTGAGCATGAAGTTGCTCACGCTGCCGGAGCCGTGCCACTGACGCATGTCGCCATCGGCCGAATGCAGGCGGATATGGGATGCCGTCAGGTTGCCCACGTCCGAACTGAAACCGCCCACCTGGAACTCGGTCATGTCGACCACATCGTTGGACAGGACCGTCGTGAACCCCAGCAGGTGGCTGGCCCCATAGACTGGCACCCCATCCAGCGTAACGACATTCCCGCCGAGGTTGCCGCCGCGGACATAGATGGACGAAGTTCCATCGGCCCCGGTGGATACCCCGGGCAGGGTCTGGATGAACTTGATATAGTCCGATTCCCCCATCGGCGAGACCTGGTTGCGGATCTGGTCCGAGCCCACCACTTGCACACCCACGATCCGGCGGATGCGGGTATCCTCGATCTTTGACGCTCTCAGAGTGTCACGAATCACGATTTCCTGCGACCACAAGGGCATTCCATTCCCAATGAGAATACTTGCGAAGAGGAAGATTAACAAGCATTTACGCATATTTCCTCCTTATCGCAGTGAAACGGTTACACACTCGGCGCCGAAGATTCCGACTCCGCCTTTGATGTTTGAATAGACACCCTCACGGCTGTACAGTGTTTCAGTCAGATCACCAAACACGTCGCTGTAGCCCGCCTTATACAGGGTTCTCAGGAAAGCGTCATATTCCTCGGACACATGGTGGAACTCATAGACCACCCAGCCCGTGGCCAGGTTGTGAGTCGTCCACTGCCAGGTGTACGGGTCGTCCAGGTTGAAGTCTGCGAAAACTTGGAAGGTGAAGGGAGAGTGCTGATCCGGGCCAAAGGAAACCTGCGGATCTATATTCCAAAAGGCATTTCCATCTTCATCGTAACCCTGATGGTCATCAGTTAGGGAATACTGATTAATATAACCTCCTTCCGGATAGACAAGGCGCAAGAAACCCACATGCAGCGGCAAATCGGCATAAGCTGCAAGACTTTGGAAATAAGGCCGGACGTTCAGGCCCTCCCCATACCAGGTGCTTTCCTTCCAGATATCATAAAAGGCCGGAATCAGTTCCTTGTCCCGCTCCTCGATGGCGCTCTCCATCTGTTTTACGCGATCCGAAGAATAACAGGCAAGGTCTCCCAAAGTAAGCTGTGTCGCATTGAAGTTGTCCACACCGGCCATATCCGTGGCCAGATAGACGCTTCTATACGCATGCCCCGGCACATAAAGGGCATCCAGCGGGAACTCCTCCGGCTTCTGGGGGCTCCGTGCCGTCACCCATAATGTACAAGCCTCCTGATAGGGGTGGTTTTCATAGTACTTGGTCCCAAACCCAGTTTCCCCATCAATGAAAAACCACCGTTCATCATTATGGAATTCCGATCCGTAAACAGCTGGGTCCAACAGTTTGAAACCCCAGTTGCGCGTCTGGTACCAATAAGCCGGATTATCAGACTTCCAGTCGTACGCTCTTTCACTGAACAATCTGTCCGCGTAGAACAATTCATTGGCATAAAAGGGAGACGTGTCCCACAGATAGGGATTATACATCTTGTGGTCCGGATGCTCCCGGTCGACGTAGTAATCATTGACCCGGATACTGTCCGGAAAAGACGTTTCCGCGGTCAGTTCTTCACCGTTCTCCAACACGATACGCAGTGAATACGCCGTCCCCCAATGCGGAGTGAAATGTGCTTCCCAACGCGCACCTTCTGCATGTTCAAAAGCAATTCTTCCTCCTGGAGTGGCCGTCACGACAACCTCCCTCGCCTTGATCTCCGGTTTGACCCCAGATGGCGATTCCGCCGCACTCAAATCCAGCGTCTGCACATCGCTCTTGTTCGTGAGCACGCAATACACCACCGCCGGCATCTCCTCATGCGGGTCCATGATGATAGACTCGACGCACGAAACCGCACTGATACAGGTCAGCAAGTATATGATAAAATAAGCGATCTGTTTCATCTTATATACTATATAACTTATATCCCTAAATTCGTCTTCAAAGAAGTGCAATTATATCTATGCCGCCCGTGAATGGCTTCGGGTGGAGAAGCAAAGCATGCCTTTGGTGTGTTCTATCAGAAGCCTACTACATACCGGAGTGTGATTGCCGGAGTGAAAACGTTCAATGCTGTGACTTTATGCCCGTATGAAATCGTTGGGGTATCCACATGTATTTTGACATAGTCGGATACGGCGCTCTGCTGTAAAAGAAGACCCAGAGCGAGAGCACTCCGTCTACCCACTTTCCAACCGACCTGCGGCTCAATGAAAAAGCCATCGTAACTGGGCTCTTTCCTTCCTTCGCCCCATCCGTCGCCAGCCCAACCCCAGTCATAGAGAGTGAGAGCACATATCGCATATCCTACGTCCATATTGGCGTAGAGTTTCTCCTTTCCATAGCCAAGACGCAAAAAAACGGGAATATCCAGTTCGTTGCAGAAAGACCGACTATGGGAACCAAACTCGGTAAAGTATTGAAGACAGGGTCTGGCAAACCGTGTTCCGGCACCTGCACCTATCCTGAAACCGCCCCCGAAATCATATTGGGCAACAAACTCCGGAGTAATGGAAACTTGAGGACCTTTACCGACACCGACGCCAGCAACGAATTCCCAAGAATAGGTCATACCGCTTTGAGCGGACAGCGTGATGGAGGCCAAGAACATCACGAACAGAGAAATCAGATTTTGTTTCATACTTTTTCTATAAAATCCCATGATACATAGATTCTTGCATCGAGAAAAAAAGAATTGACCGTAATAGATTCCGCCCAAGAAAGGATTGGGGGGAGGGGCTTAATCTCTTCCCGTCACGATACACCGCAAATCCCCGTCGTCATGCCAAAATGTGATACCCTGCTGCCGAGTGTATCACTTGAAGAGAGAGTATTAATCTTTTAGAATCGATAGTGCATTCCCAAAGTGCAGCCGTTGCTGAGAATCCCGATGAGAGGCGTAGCATCATCAAAACTATACCTGACACCAACAGGGAGAAAATCTGTGAAAATGTCAATATGATCGCTGACGCGGAACCGCAACGAACCCATCAAGCCAAGATCTGCCCCATTGATTCCATCTTTGAGTATGGCTTCCGTCCTCCATTTAATGTCCGTAAAGAAGTAATCATTATGCCAGGGGGTGTATCTCACATAGGCCGCCAGGAAACCAGCGGCATAAGCGTTATTAGAAGTGGCCGTTAAATCAAGACCAACTCCTCCGCCGATAGCCCATTTGTCATTAAACTCATATCCGCCGAGGAAGTGAGGGCGAAAATCGAAGTATGTCGTGTATGCGGCTTGGAGACTTCCTCCCACATACGGAGTTTGTGCGCTAAGTTTGAGGCATGACAGCGAAAGGAGCAGAATGGTTGTGAATTTGAATAGTTGTGCTTTCATAATCAATGAAGTACTATGATTCTTTTGTATTAATTCATCTTTCAAACAAGTTATTCAGACTCTTCAAGATGGCTTTTCGGATTTTGTTGGGCTCTGTTTTCAACCATCCGTCGGCGGCAGTCGTGGTCGCAACCAATTCATGAGTTGATGCATCAATGAACTGAATCGTCACCTCGGTAATATCCCCCCAATGGTGACCACTCTCCCCATACGAGACAAGAAGCGTTTTCTGTGCTTGCTCTTTGTCCAATGTGGGAGTACGGATAAAACCTTTCTTCATCAGGTACCCAGCAACCACATCAGCCGGATTGAGGGCATTGATGTAAGTACTTGCGCTTGCATTCCCAAATTCATCTGCAATTCCGACGCTTGTGTCTATGGATAGCAATTCATTCGTTCCAAGCACATAGAAAAACTTGTATCCTTCGAGAGGAACAACCTTATTGACGGAAGAATACCTAGAAGTTGCACAACCACATAATGCAAGGGAGCAGACCAATATGGATAGGATCTGTTTCATAATACTGATACTTTTGTTCTTCTTAGGAAAGTAACAACTATCCCTTTACGGATTTAGCAAAAATTGTTCCCTGGGGCCCTATATCATCCCCAATCCACATAGACTTGTACTTCTTCCGCTCGACTTCCTTTTCGTGGGAGAGGTCAACAGTATCTTTGTAACCTATTTTTCTCCAGAGGGTTTTAGAATAATTCCCATAAGATCCTTCTTCCTAATGTCTTAGGAAGCCAGATCGATACACACCCTTTTACCACCCTTAAGGATAATGATTAGATAAGGCACCTAGTATGGACGGGTACAGTATCAGAAGAAAAAACGAAATCCGGTTCCGAGGGTGAAGCAGAAAGGATGCTCGGTGCGATAAGTTAAGACTTCCGGGCTCGAAGGTTTGAAATAATAGGAGATTTCGGGTTGAAGGAACAGTCCGACCCACGGGAATAGTTTATACTCTAAGCCCATGTCACCAACCACAGAATAATGCAATGTATTATCCTTGATACGGACATCTCCTAGTTTTCCATAGACAAGATAATCAATCTTTCCTCCCGCACCAATCCAGGCAGAGAATCGATCCTGTTGCCAGAAGATCCATTCCAAACGGAGGGGAACGCCAAGATAATATGCCTTTTGTGCATAGTCTTGCGTAGTCGAGGATTTCACTATAGAGAAATCTGACAAATAGATGGATAATTCCACTCCCGAGGATAATTGCAGTTGAGGACGGAGAGGCAGACTCGCTTCGAATCCAAAGGTAAATGGAATTGAATGATGGGTTTTGGATTCGATGGTTGGAGTCGTCCCGTCTATTATGTAACCATATCCCGGTAATGATGATGACGTACGAAGGGTGGCACCCCCTCGGAAGCCCCTGACATAAGGAGCAAAAGCAAGACGTTTACGGAGGAACTCTTTTTCCAGAAAGACGTCATTAAAGACAGGTATTTCAGGAATGACTTGAACTGGCTCTTTCTGAGATTGCGGCATCGTGTCTCTTCTCTCAGCCTCCATTTCTGGGCAGTCCAATTCTGATTCAACAGAAAGCGGTACGCTGACAGCCAACTCATCCTTTAAGTCAATCATAGGTTCTGGCCTATCAACGGATGAAACAGCTTCTTCTTGCTTGATGCTTGCATTTGCATCAGAAGTCATGTCGTGGAAAGAATTCTCGACAATGGGGGCGACAATTGCATCTGAAGCCGGTTTGTTGACGAGTAAAACAATGGCAAGGCCTGCGGCAGCCGCCATCGCCCCCCCCCAAGGAAGGATTTGACGCTTTTTCTTCCTTCCAAGATAAGCAACCTGGAACCGCTCCCAGTCCTCCGGAGGCAAACTGAGCTGTTCGCCTTGCAATCGCATCTTTATGGCATCGACCCAGTCTTCCATATCATCTTTCTTTTTCCAAATACTTATGAATCATGCCCACAAGGCTCTTTTTTGCCTTTGCCAGAATTGAGGTGGAAGTCCGTTCCGTGATTCCAAGCCGATGGGCGATTTCCTTGTGAGGGATGCCGTCAATACAAAACATATTGAAAACCAGTCTTTTCGAAGGTGGCAAACTCGCAATCATCCCATTCAGTACGGACTTTGGGATGCGTTGGATATCAGCAGGTTCCGGTTCCGCCATATCCGGAAGGTCATTATCGTCGAAGAAGGTTATTTCCAACTTCTTCTCCATTCTCAGCCGATCAACCGCCAGATGTATGGCCAAGCTGCTGATCCAAGCATAAAGAGATCCATCCCCCCTGTATTGGAATCGACCGATACTGTCAAAGACTCTGACCATCGTATCATGCATCAAGTCGATTCCCTCTGCCGGACCGCCGGAATACCGCGAACAAAGTGCACTCAACCTGGCTGCATATTGCATATACAACTCTTCCATCGCGTCTTTGTCGCCTTTAGCGCAGCGTGCAGCTATTTCCTGTTCTCCGGTTTCCGTTTCTCTTTCCATGTCGGATCTGTCTCATCCGAACAATGATACAAAATTTAGATAGCTTTATTCCAAATCCAAATATTGATTGTAGTAGAGTTCCGTATACTTCATCGTGAGTGTCTGATTCTCAGGGAGCTCTATTGATAATATCATGTTACCAGCATAATGGACTCTCCCATCGGTTGTATCCTGAGCCGTTAGGTTCCCGGATACTGTAAGCAGGACAGTTTGAGTGTTGGAAACACCTAAACAGTAGTGCATGGATGAAAACTCCACCTCGGCTGGTACTTTCCTCAAATTAAGGTTGAGTTCGTTGCCCTTAGGGGACACTTTCTCACCATCTATCTTAATCAGCAACTCAAAATAGCGTTCCGGTGCTGGACCTGAAAAAGACACGTATTCTTCTGGAACCAGAATGCTTCGGAAGAAAAAGGGATTCAACGAAACAACACCCCTTTGTGAGAATACAATGTAATCTATTTCTTCGTATGCGGATTCGGTCGGGAACAGAAAGCCCGGGACCCAATTGGTTTTATCCTTTGAGAGATATTCTCCATCATAAGCCTCTGCTAGCACCTTGATATTGTCAAGGTCCAGTTCGTTGTCTAACTTCTGGTGAGAACAGGCCGTTGACAAAACGATTATTAAGAATAAAAACAGCATCGAATCCTTTTTCATGATACAACCGTTTTAGTTCATTAAGATAAGAGTTTGATTATGGAGGAGCAATGATCAATAGTTTGATAAAAGCTCTTTATTAGAATAACGCAAAAAAGGATAAAATGCGTCCAACTTTTTTGCAGATATCGATAATGAGATGCACTAGAATAGACAATAAAAATCCGCCGCTGAAAAGCGCCGGATATATAGTGCGGTTGTTTCAGGCGCAAGCGGTTTCGTACTCACCGAATTGCTTATGTCTTAGATTTCTCGACTTCGGTCGAAATGACAAGAAATCTTCGTAGCGGGACTGGGTCACGTGCAATCATGCTCACCTCCGCTCTTTAACGACGCAAATCACCAGCTGAACCACCTAGAAAAGACCTAACCGCCGAACTAACTGTGAGACCTAATATGTGCCAATGAACTTCTTCCACCCGGAAGATACCGAGGCTTCTTGCATAGACGGGAAACCAAGACAATGTCAATCTTCAAGGAAAGATGCATCATTCAAGATAAAGACGCTTTCCCAGGTGTCGTTAGGATTAGTGCTTTTCTCATAACCGTCGGAAGTCGGATGAAACTCTCCGAACTGCACGACCAAATTGCCGCCTTGGTCGAAATAAGCCTCTTCATACCTGACAACCCGAGAGTAACCCATCGCCGTAGGAATAAAGATGTAGGTATCCCCTTCGAAAATGAACCTATCGTTCTCAATTCGGTATGGAAATGAAACGGCATCTCCCTTTCGAAAGACAGCAGTAGGTTCGTCATCGGAAGCATACCAGTTTACACCCTGACGGATAAAAGCAGAATGATTTTTGTCAAGATATAGGACTTCTTTTCTTATTCTACTAAACCAAATCCCTTTTGATGCAGCATCTTCCATTTTTGCTTTGGAACAGCCTGCCAGGCAGAGGAACAAAGAAACTAATACCGGGATACCTAATAAATGTTTCATAGCCAATATCTTAAATAACAATTCACATGGTTATGCTTCTTTCGCAAAGGTACTTATTCCTATCGAAAAAACAAGCTTTGATCTGTTAATATCCCCATATAGAAAAATCCAAATAAACGGACATCCCTAAAACGAAAGGATATACTTTCTTCCGTTTGCTTTTTCAGGTAAATATGCCCGCTCGATAACTCGGTATTTCGCTAAGTCCCTCGGCCGAGAATGGACAGGTTGCGAAGTGATGGAGGACTGTTGTTGGTTATTACACCGAATAATCCCTTCTCCGAAAGGTGCCGACCTGCGAGCACCTTTTTTTAGTTCAGGTTATCAATTTTCGGGACATTTTTTGGGCCACTATTTACGAAAAACCCCTTACAGAACACTCTGCAAGGGGTTTCAGCGGAGAGAGCGAGATTCGAACTCGCGATACCCTTTTGGGGTACACACGCTTTCCAGGCGTGCCTCTTCAGCCACTCGAGCATCTCTCCAATACGTATCCCGGGAAATCGGGACTGCAAAGGTAAT
>JAEEGK010012741.1_pt1 | contig 19060 bp, 16 predicted proteins | sample 8958771 | NCBI WGS metagenome assembly JAEEGK01 (sample SAMN16246547, study PRJNA631951) | gut metagenome | biome: gut microbiome; feature: rumen; material: SC-attached | host: Bos | place: Iran: Karaj | collected 2018-10
GGGGTATGAATGACTGTTACAAAGCCTGCAAGTCCACCAGGAAGAGCAGCGGTACATGCGCTAAGCAATATGTTAACAATTGCAGTAACAATTGCGCTGAAAGCACCACCAATAACTACGCCAACGGCGAGCATAAAGGCATTGCCTCTATTGATGAATTCTTTGAATTCAGCAAAAAATCCTTTGCCTTTATTTCTTAATTTCTTTTCTTTTTCTGCCATAGAAATTTACTCCTTTGTAAAAATGATTATAAATCACTTTTATTTGTTATTAAAGATAAATTGATATAATATACACGCGGAGAAAATATATGAATAAGGTAAGAATTTTAGTAGATTCATGTGCAGATCTTACTGCCGAAATGTATAAAAAATATGATATTGACGTTGTTGCTCAAAATGTCATTTTTGGCGAAACAACATACAAAGACAATGGTGAGGAAATTACATTAGAACAACTTTATAAAAAAGTTGAAGAAACAGGAAACCTTCCTCATACTGCAGCAGTTACACCAGGAACATTTGATGAATATTTTAAGAAGACACTTGATGCTGGTTACGACATTGTTTACGTTGGTTTAGGTTCAAAGCTTTCAACCACATTCCAAAACGCTAACTTAACAAAACAAGCATATCCAGAAGATAGAATTTTCTTAGTTGATTCTATGTCTCTTTCATCCGGTATCGGATTATTAGCCTTAAAGGCTGCTAAATATAGAGACGAAGGTCTATCAGCCAAAGAAATAGCGGAAAAATGCCGACCATTAGCACCAAAAATCATTGCTCAATTTACAGTTGAAACATTAGATTACTTACATAAAGGTGGCAGATGCTCAGGTGCTTCCAAATTAATAGGGCACATCTTCCACGTTCACCCATACTTAAGAATGGTTGATGGTACACTTATAGTGTACAAAAAGCCAAGAGGTCCAATGAAAATTGCCCTTGATGAACAAGTAAAAGAACTAAAAGCTGCTTTACCAAATGTTGATTTAGATCACGTTATGATTACACACGCAGGATTAGATAAGGATAAAGAAGAATATCTTAAATCAGAAGTTTCAAAACTTGTCCCTGCTGAAATTATTTCCGTTACAAGAGCGGGAAGTGTTATTGCTTCACACTGCGGATACGGAACAGTTGGAATCTTATATATCTTAAAATAAAGCAAATGAAAAGCTGGCGCTCAATGCCAGCTTTCATTTTACGAATTAACGTTCTTTACTATGGATGTAACGTTCTCTTTCTCTTTGGAACGCTTCCTTCTTTTGAATGCGCTTAATCATCTTATGTTCGAAGATGAGTGGGCGTCTAAGGATCATGTATGGAATAGCTGTGACTGCGAAGATAATCCACATAATTGACGGAATCAAACAGCCAGTTGTCATGTTCATATTAATAGCATTTGCGTACTCTTTAAGCGCATCAACTCTAGAAGCTATGAAACCCCATCCGCGTTTTCCGCCATAGGTGAGGAGGAAGCCAAGAGCAACTTGAATGAGGGCGCCCCAGACAATAATTCCAACTCTTGTGTAACATTTTGTCCTACGGAATGTGCGTAGCAATGTGACGAAAATAAACCATGCCCAAGGGAGCGCAAATAAAGCAATAATTGCTAATAAAATGTATGGAGCATTCTTGCCAACAGCACCTGTTTTTTCAGTGATGTTTTGTGGAATTTTGTTATAAATATATTCTTTGAATGCTGCTTCAAGTTTATCTTTGGAATCAGAGCTTGAAGTTAATTCTTTTGGTTCCTCTTCTCTAACAATGGCTCTTCCGCCATTTGAGCTTGATGAACTTCCGTTTAAGAAGCTATCAATTAATGAAGACATTGCAGTGTCAATATCATTGACAATCTTTTGGACTGTATAATAAGTGACTGCTTGATATTCTGTTGGAAGAACATATTCGTTATTGTTATTAAGAATATAATATATTCTTTCATTTTGATTTTCTTTAGCAATATCAGCCTCAACATCTAATCGACTTGGTTGAGGATCACAAGGAGTCCCTTTTAAAGTAACTAAACCATCAACACCTTCGAGCGAGTTAATGATTTGTTCAGAGATTTTTTCGTCGTTAATTTCATCACTTGAGTATGGTTGTCTTTCAAAATATTGAGTTCCAGCATCGTATGGATCAGTGTTATGTGTGTAAGATTTCTTTGCAACATAATACTTTTCTTCACCTTCAGCTGCAGTTCTGTCAGCTTGAACTTCTTCTTCTGTTGGTTGTGGGTCATATTGAATATATGTTGTGTCATCAACTTTGTTGAAATATGCAACAGAGGCAGAATATTCGTTAGTATTATGAACATAAGTTAAATGTTCAACATAATACTTTTCTTCACCTTCAGCTGCGGTTCTATCAGCCTCAACTTCTTCTTCTGTTGGTTGTGGAGACCAGGCGACATATTTTCCGCCTTTAGAGTTAATTAATGCAAGGACACCATCAGACTTTTCGCCACCATGTAAAATAGCCTCAGCTAATTCATCAACTGTGACTTCACCACCTTCTTCTAGAAGACCATAAACATCCTCGAAAACTGCATCAATTTCTTCTTGAGAAGCAGGAGTTGCGCCAGGATATTTTTCTGCAATTTGTTTATTAATTTCAGCTGATAATGTGTCGTATGCATAGTCTCTAACAATGTCTTTAAAGAGCAACTGCAAAGGATCGATAAGACTATCGACTAATTTATCTGCAATTATATGGAGATTTCCTTGAATTAAATCATCAAGTAAATCTGGGTTTTTAATATCAAAAGCATATTTAGCAGAAACTTCTACAGGAAAAGTAACTGTATATCCGTTTGGGAAATAATTTTGAATATTGTCAGGGTCAATATATTTGTTCATACCTTGTGAACTTCTATATTGGACTCTCGATTCTTCTTCTTCCTCAGTTTCGCTGTTTTGATATTTGAAGGCTCTTCCAAGAAGTTTTCCAATTTGTGATTGGCTGAATTTTAAGGTAACCGTTGCTTTGAACATTGGTGTAGTGCACAAAGCATAGAGAGATACGCCAGCAGCGGCGATGTAGATTAAATTCATTAACCTAACTAAAAACTTTCTCATAAATTACCTCTTGGAATAATGATATAAATAAATAATAGTAAAGTCTATTATTATTTTCCGCTTATTGGTAATTTTCCTACCAAAATTGATGGGCAAGACATTTGGTTAGAGATAACCAATTTATTGTTGTTTGCGACACATTTAATGTTATTAAAAACATTAAGAAGATTACCTGCGACTGTAATTAAGGCTAAAGGCTCAGCCTTTTTTCCGTCCCTAATCATGAACCCTGCACATTGCAAAGAAAAATTTCCAGATTGTGCATTCATTCCAGAGTGAAGACCGGTTAACTCGGTTAAATAAACACCCTCTTTGATAGTTGAAAGCATCTCATCTTCTGATTTTTTGCCACCTTTAACAATGGTGTAGCCAGTGCCCGCGCTTGCCTTGCCAGCACCCACGCCATTGCCGGTTGGTTCTACTCCGTCTTTAGCGGCGGTTTGTAATGTGTAAAGATATGTTTCGATAACACCATTTTTGATTAAATATTTCTTGTTTGTAGCAACACCTTCATCGTCGAAATATCTAAAAAATATGTTCTTTTCTAAAGGATTTTCGATGATTGTGAGTTTTTTGCTAAGTGCTTGTTGATGAAGTTTTCCTTCTAATAATGAAGTATGTTTTTGAACTTCTTCCGCATCAAGAGAGTTGATTAAAAAAGAAAGAAGCGATGCAACACACTCTTGATTAAAGACGACAGGATACTTCTTAGAATCGCATTGTTGTGCACCTAGTTTTTGTAATGCGTCCTTCGCGACTTTCTCTACAAATTCATCAATATTGAATTCATCTGCATCTTTAGATGCAAAAACTGAGAAACCAGTTCTGATTTCTTCACCATCTTTTGCGGTGACTTCAGCAAAATAAGCATATGTATTTTTCTTTTGTGAAAGTTTTAATCCATATGAATTTGTTTTCTTACTATTGTGCATATCTGCTTCATATCCAACAGTTACAACTTCATTGATTCTTTTATCGTAAGCGAGCAATTTCTTCTCAATTTCGAGCAAAATATGCACTTTTTCTTGGATATTTTCTCCAAAATCGATATTTGAGAAGACATTCTTCTTGTGATATTTTCCGCTTCCTTTAAAGATAAAAACAGGATCATCATTTTCAATTGCTAAAGCTCCACGTTTAATTTCTTTAACGAGAAGTTCAGGTGAATTCTTGTCAACGAAGTCGACAGACACCGACCCCATTTTTCCTTTATAAATACCACGCGCGACTAATTCAAAAGAACTATTGTTTGTAAGTGAATCAACTTCACTGTGATAAATTGAAACTGAAAGAGAACTCACTTCATTAACAGTTATATCTGCAGAATCAAAACCAGCTTCTTTTGCTAAGGCAAAAAATTTCTTTTCGTTTAATTTCATTTTAATTCTCCTCCGTTTCCTCCAACAGTCATTTCGCTAACTCTAATCGTAGGTTGGCCGACATCAACAGGAATGTAACCTGAAGCAGCGCCACACATACCTTGAGCAAGTTCTAAATCGTTTGCAATCATATCAATCTTCATTAATATTTCTTGACCAGTTCCTATGACTGAGGCTCCTCTAACAGGTTCACAAATTTTGCCGTCGCGAATTAAGTAAGCTTCGCTACAACCAAAATTGAACTCGCCAGTAACTGGATTAACCTGTCCGCCAGCTAATGATTTTGCATATAAACCAAACTTGGTTGCTGCAATAATTTCTTCCGGAGTTGATTTGCCGGCACAAATATATGTATTAGACATTCTTGATGTAGGTTCATATTTATATGATTGTCTTCTACACGCGCCATTACCTTTTCTATTCATGCGTCTGCCGTTGAAATCATCAATAAGGTAATCTTTAAGAATTCCGTTTTCGATCAATAAGGTTTTTTCAGTCTTGTTTCCTTCGTCATCGATGTTATTGCTTCCCCATTCATTTGGAATAGTTCCATCATCAACTGCTGAAAGGATTGGAGAAGCTATCTGTTGACCAATTTTTCCCGAGAAAACCGATAGATTTCGAGAAACCGACGATGCTTCAAGAGGATGCCCGCAAGCTTCGTGGAAGAGCGTTCCGCCAAAGCCTTTTCCAATAACAACTGGCATCTTTCCACTTGGGCATTCTTTTGCTTCAAGCATCATAATTGTTTTCTCACCAACATTTTTGCAAAGTTTCTTAATATCAACATTTTTGGAGAAGTGTTCGAAACCTGCACTTGCACCAGGCCCTTCAAATCCAGATTCAATCTTTCCTTGATCGGCTGCAACGCACATAATTCCACACCTTCCTCTTTCTTTGTAATCGAGATGGTTGAATCCTTTTGTGTTTACGATTTGAACCTTTGAAATAGAGTACAAAAATGCGACATTTGTACGGACGATTCTTTTATCAACATTTCTTAAAACTTCTTCACCAGATTTTAAGTAGTTGATAATTGTATTATCATCAATAGATGAAAATGAGTTTTCAATTTGTGATAAATTTCTAGCCTTTTTGGTAACTAATTTATCGACAGTTAGAACCTGTTTATCATGAAAAGAATTAGATAAATTTTGGATTAATTTTGTGAGGGATTTTTCGTTAACTTCATTGGTGTATCCATAAACACTTTGAAGCTTGTTTAATAGACGAATTCCTGCTCCATATGAGTGGCGAACCGTAGTATTTTCTACCTTGCCGTTTTCAACTGTGACTGAAAAAGAGTCTTTTTCTTCAATATAAATTTCAGCATAATCTGCGCCGGTAGTTAAACCACTATTTAGGATGCGAATAGCTTGATTTTTGTTAATCATAGTATCCTCCTTTGTATTTTTCTAAGCGGGATTATTATAAACCAAAACCCATCAATATAAATGTAAAATGCATTTATTCTTGATTTTAGTTTTGTGTATGCTACGATATTTAAGCACTTTCTTTAGGAGCCGCACGAGCCCTAAGGCGGAAGGAGTTATTATGAAAAAAGACATTCATCCAAAAGTTTATGAAGTAGAAGTTACATGTGTCTCATGTGGCGCTAAGTTCAAAACACATTCAACAAACAAGGAAATCCGTGTTGATACTTGTTCAAATTGCCACCCATTCTATACTGGCAAACAAAGATTCGTATCATCTGACGGACGTGTCGATCGTTTCAATAAGAAATACGGTCTTAAATAAGAACACGAAATTGATAAATAAACTCGCTGGAGACGGCGAGTTTTTTATTTTTCACATATGCATTTTATATCTCGCTTTATTTTAAAATAAATTCAGGTATAATTTTTAGTATGGAGAGATTATAAAATCGCGCTTAATTTATGAAAAAGAAACTTTCCTTATTTATCACATTGGCACTTGCTAGCTTTTTAACTACTGGATGTGATGCTTTAGACAATATCATTGGTAAAAAAGAAGAAATACCAACCGAGCAAAAAGAAGAAGACAAAGACACTCAACCTGACGAACAACAACAAGAAGAAGGAGATACTCAACCTGATAAAGGTGATGAAGTCGCTGTCAAAGCTGTAAGAATACAAGAAAATGAAGCAACTATTGAGGTTGATGAACAATTTCAGATTGTTGCAAGCGTTGTTCCAAGTGAAGCGAACCAAGAAGTAACTTACAAAAGTTCAGATGAACATAAATGTATAGTTTCTAAAACAGGTTTAGTTACCGGAATGGAAGAAGGACAAGCATCCATCCGTGTTTCTAGTGCTGCAAACAAAGAAAAATACGCAGAATTATATTTAACAATCACCCCAAAAACCGTACCTGTTGTTAATTATACTGTTTCATTTAACGCCAACGGCGGAAACGGAACAATGGCAAATGAAACAACAAATGGTTCAACATATGTTGCCCCTGCTTGTTCATTTACATATACAAATCACACATTTAATGGTTGGGCACTTAATAGTGCATCGGGCGTAAAATACCTTGCTGGTTCAACCATTCAAAATATTGAATCTAACATTACTTTATTTGCTACATGGATTGAGGATTCGGTTCCCGTCACTAATTACACCGTCACATTTAATGCAAATGGCGGAACTGGTACTATGGCAAGCCAACAAACTACTGGCGATACATATTTAGTTCCTACATGTAGTTTTACTAAAGATAATTATGACTTTAAAAATTGGGCTTTAGATTCTAAAAATGGAGTCGAATATAGTCCAGGAGAAACAATTAGAAATATCTCAAAGAACTTTACCTTGTATGCTCTTTGGGAAGAAAAACAATCAATTGATCCAGAAAATCCTGATATTCCTGCAGGATATTACTCACAATGCGAAGGATTAAGCGGCTCTTCTTTACAAGCCAAACTAAAATCAATTAATGCCCCAAAGAGCCCAAGTTATGATTGGTCAAGATATGAAGATGCTGACGAAGCGTTAGATGACCCAAATTCAATCTTGTGCGTTTACACACGTCATAATATCCCAAAATCAAATCACTGTGGTAGTTATGCATGGGATAAATGGAATAGAGAACATGTTTGGACACAGTCTGCTTATCCAGCAAGCGCATCAGACAATCACAATATCTTTGCTTGCGAAGGACAAATTAACAACTACCGTGGTAATTTGCCATATGATGAAGGCGGAACAGTCGTTACTGTCTTTGGTCATGTTACAGAATGTAAAATGGTTTCTAATACATCATTTGAGCCATGCGACGACGCAAAGGGCGAAATCGCTAGAGCAGTTATGTATGGAACCGTAATGTATAGTTATACTATGACTAACGAAATCAAATCTATTGAGCTTGCACTTAAATGGCACTTACAACACCCAAATACTGAAAGAGACACCAGAAGAAACAATGTCGTTTATGGCAACCAAGGAAACAGAAATCCTTTCGTTGACCATCCTGAATACGCATGTAAAATTTGGGGAAACACAAATTCAGCAACTAGATCACTTTGTGGAGGAAATTAACTATGAAGAAAGCATTCAAACTTATCTCACTTTTAGCCTTTAGCAGCGTTGCTTTAACTGGCTGTAACTTCATTACTATCGAAGATAACAGCGGGCAACAAGAAGAAGATAAAGGTGGAGAACAAGGCGGCGAACAACAAGGCGGCGAACAAAAGATTTATGATGAAGAAAAACAAGCCGCTAGAATCGCTGAATACTATGCAGAAATTGATTCTTCTCAATCTGGTACAACTTTGTTAAGTTCTTTAAGAACTTTAAATCTCAAAATGAGAAAAAGTCAAGTTGGCTATAGCGCAATGTCTACTAGTTCTTCTGGGATGTTTAAGTGGACCGATTATGATCCATCATCAGTGAAATTTAATAGTGATGGAATTCCTTATGGAACTAGAATTCTTAGCTTCTATAGTGGAAAATCAACAACCACATTTAACAGAGAACACACTTGGCCAAAATCAAGAGATGGCAACTTAGTTGAAAATGATATTTTCATGACTCGTCCAACAATAAATGAAGAAAACTCAGACCGCGGCAACTCAGTTTACGTTACTGGTATGGTCAGCCAATCAAATGGTTGGGATCCTGTCGCAGCATTCCAAAACAATATCGGAGTATATGAATCTATCCGCGGTGAATGCGCTAGAATCATCTTCTATTGTATGACAGCTTCAGATAGTCTCATTCTTAATGACAATACCAATAATGCTGGAAATAATATGGGAAAAATCACAGATTTAATCAAATGGGCCTGTGAAAATCCTGTTAACGAAAGAGAAAAAAGAAGAAACGTTGGTGGTGAATACAAACAAGGTAATAGAAACGCCTTTGTTGACCACCCAGAGTATGCCTGCAAGATTTGGGGAAACCACAATTCTGAAACAAAAGCAGCATGTCAAAAAGCTAATTACGCAACAAATTAATTTATTACTAAATTAATAGAACAAGGAGTACCTCATATGAAAAACAAGTTCTACATTACTACGCCAATTTATTATCCAAGCGCCGAAGCGCACATCGGGCACGCTTATTGCACAACAATGTGTGACATTTTAGCACGTGCCAAACGAATGCGTGGTTTTGAGACTTATTTTTTAACTGGAGTTGATGAACATGGTGAAAAAATCCAGAAAAAAGCACTAGAAAAAGGTGTAACTCCTCAACAATATGTTGATGAAATTGCGGCAAAATTTAAAGTTTTATGGTCTGCAATGAAGATCTCAAATGATGATTTTATTCGTACAACCGAAGAAAGACATATGAGTGTAGTTCAAGACATTTTTTCAAAGATGCTAAAGAACGATGATATTTATCTTGGCAAATATGAGGGTTGGTATTGTACTCCATGTGAATCTTTCTGGACTGACACTCAAGTAGGTGAAGAACACCTTTGCCCAGATTGTCATAGACCAGTTCATAAAGCAGAGGAAGAATGTTATTTCTTTAAAACATCAAAGTATTTAGATAAGCTTTTAAAGCTTTATGAATCTAATTCAAAGTTTATTACACCTGTCGCTCGTAAAAATGAAATGATGAATACCTTTATAAATAAAGGTTTAGATGATTTAAGTGTATCAAGAACATCATTTGACTGGGGAATTCCTATTAAAGAAAACCCAAAACACGTCTTATATGTTTGGTTAGACGCCTTATGTAATTACATAACAGCATTAGGCTATGATTCAAAGAACCCTGAGCTCTTTAATAAATTCTGGCAAGACGAAAACACCGAAATCGTACACGTTGTAGGCGCAGACATCACACGCTTCCACGTAATATATTGGCCAATGTTCCTTGAATCCTTAGGTTTAAGACAACCGGACAGAGTTTTCGTTCATGGTTTATTAGATCTTAACGGTGAAAAGATGTCAAAGAGCCGCGGAAACGTAGTTTCACCATTCCCATTAATCGAAAGATATGGTGTTGATACAGTTCGCTGGTTCCTTGCAAAAGAATTTTCTTTTGGAAGCGACGGAAGATTTACCCCTGAATCATTTGCAGAACGTATTAACGTTGATCTTGCAAACAATTTTGGAAATCTTGTTAATAGAACAACTTCTATGATTTCAAAATATTTTGAAGGTGTAATTCCTGCACTCAAAAATCCTGGTGAAAAAGAAAAGACAATTCGTGACCTAACAGAAAAAACAATTAAAGCTTATGAGAATTTAATGGATGACCTAAAAGTTTCTGAAGCACTTAATGAAGTTGTTAACTTGTTAAACGTGGCAAACAAATTTATTGAGGAATCTCAACCTTGGGTTTTATCTAAAGAAGGAAGAATTGAAGAACTCGGTAATGTTATGGCTGTTTTATCAAGCACAATCATCACATGCACCAAACTTTTATCGCCTGTATTAGTTGAAACTTCTGAAAAGGTTTATACCCTCTTTAATCTAACTGAAGAGCAAAAAACCTATGAATTTTCCAAGAATTTCTGTTGTTTAACAGGAAATCATGTAGACAAAGGAACGCCGCTTTTCCCAAGGTTAGACATTACTTTAGAAACCGAATATATTAATTCACTTACAAAATAGGTATGGCTAAATTAGATCAAAACAGAACGCCTTATTTAGATGCGCTTAAAAATTATATTGGTAGAGATACTGCCCAATTAGACGTTCCTGGTCACCAACAAGGAAATGTTTCTAACTTATTTAAGGACTATATCGGGCCAAATGTTTTTAAGTGCGATGTCAACGCCCCAATAGGCCTAGACAATCTTGCAAATCCACACGCTTGTTTACAAGAAGCCGAAGACCTTTTTGCAGACTTTGCTGGAGCAGATCACGCCTTCTTTTTGATTAATGGAACATCAAGTGGAATCATTGCAATGATTATGTCTGCTTGTAGAGCGAATGATAAAATCATTCTTCCTAGAAATGTTCATAAATCTATTGTCTCAGCATTAATTCTTTCTGGTGCATCACCAATCTACATAATGCCTAGAATCGATGCTGATTTAGAGATTGCGAATCAACCAACTGTTGAAGAGTATATTAATGCAATGCATAAGTACCCAACCGCAAGATCCATATTTATCATTAATCCAACATATTTTGGGGCTGTAAATGACTTAAAACGACTTGTTGAAGAAGCTCACGCAAGAGGGATGTCTGTATTAGTTGATGAGGCCCACGGTGCTCATTATTATTTTGATAAGAATGGTCCTGTTTCAGCCATGGAAGCAGGTGCCGATATGGCTGCTGTTTCTTTCCATAAGACCGGCGGAAGCTTAACCCAATCATCAGTTTTATTACTTAAGTCTGAGCTCATTCAAAAGCAAAAAGTCCAGAAAACCCTGAATATTTTGAATACAACCTCACCTTCTACCATCCTTATGGCATCGCTTGATGCTGCAAGACATTTTGTTGCAAATCACGGTCAAGAAGCAATGGATCATACTCACGAAATTAGTAAGTATGCAAGAAAACAAATATCAAAAATAAACGGATTTGTCCCTTGTGGAAGAGAACATTTCTTAACACGCGGTTGCTATGATTATGACGATACAAAACTAGTTATTAAACTAGAGCATTTAGATATAAATGGTTTTGATGTATATCAATTACTTCAAAAGGACTATAAGATTCAAATTGAATTAGCTGAGACTTATGTAATTATGGCTATTTTAGCCATAGGAACCGGAAAGAAACAGATTGATAAGCTTGTTGCAGCTCTTAAAGACATTTCAAAGAAACATTATAAGAAAACATATGAATATAAACGACACGCCTTTGGCGTCGATTTTCCATATCAAATTGTTAGACCTCGTAGTGCATACCACGCCCCTGGCGAGAGAGTTCCTTTAAAAGAAGCGGTCGATAAAATTTCAAAAGAATCTATTATGATTTATCCTCCAGGAATTCCTCTAATTGTTCCAGGTGAAGTTTGGACAAGAGACTTAGTTAAACGCGTTGAAGGATACAAGAAAAATGGTGTAACCATTCTTTCAGACTATGGTGCAGATGTTGTTAATGTCATTGAAACAGACAAATGGAAGATGTATAGAACATATCAAAGCAAACTTTCTAACTATGTCACTAAGAGATTAACAACTCCACGAAATGATGACTTTTCAATGCCGTTTGAAGGGGATAAACATAGTGGCACAATCATTCTTCTTCCATTTAGAAAAGATACTTGGAGAAAGAACGCAGAGCCGGCTCTCAAGAACTATAAAGAAGTTATTGATGCAATCGCCAAATACGAACCTGTTTTTGTTGGTATTGCACCGAAATTATGGAACCGCGTAATCATGGATTACGAGAACAGAGAAAACATCCACCCTATTAAGATTGCTTATAATGATTCTTGGGCAAGAGATAATTGTCCAATATTTGTGACAAACGGAGATAGAATGAGAATCGTTGACTTCAGGTTCAACGCTTGGGGCGGAGAAGTTGATGGTCTTTATTCAAACTACAAATGCGATGATCAATTAACAAAGAATTTAGCAAAGAAATTTGGGCAAGAAGTTTATAGACTTGATGATTTTGTTCTTGAGGGTGGTTCAATTCATGTTGATGGTGAAGGAACATGTATGGTTACTAAAGCCTGCTTACTTTCACCAGGAAGAAACCCACATTTAAGTCAACTTGAAATTGAAGAAACTCTGAAGATTTATCTTGGAGTTAGCAAAGTTATTTGGCTTGAGAATGGCATTTATCAAGATGAGACAAACGAACATGTTGATAATATAGCTTGTTTTATAAAACCTGGCGTTGTTGCATTAGCATGGACCAACGACAAAGAAGATCCTCAATATAAATTCTCTTCAGAAGCATACAAAGTTCTCAAAAATTCTAGAGATGCAAAGGGTAGAGAACTTGAAATTATTAAAATAAAAGTTCCAAAACCACTTTATATGTCTAAGAAGGAGTCTAAAGGCATTGTTACCGGTAAACACGATGCTAAAGCTCGACAAGAAGGCGATAGACTTGCTGCATCTTATATTAATTTCTATCAAGGAGAAAAATTTGTTATTCTTCCAGCTTTTGGTGTTCCAGAAGATAAAGCGGCTAAAGAAACATTACAAAAACTATATCCAAATAAGGATATTATTCAACTTAATACAAAGGAGATTTTACTTGGCGGAGGTAATGTCCATTGTATTACAATGCAGATTCCATACAATAAGGAGTTTATAAAGAAAAATGAAAATTAAAGTAGCTATTACTCAAATGAGTTGTTCAGACAACTATGAGGCAAATATAAAGAAAGCAGAAGAAATGGTAAAAAAGTGTGCCGAAGCAGGCGCGCAAATCATTCTTTTGCAAGAACTTTTCTCAGGCTTATATTTCTGCCAAGTTGAAGACTATGATAAGTTCGAATTAGCAGAAATTCGCGAGAAATCCCGCTTAATTTCACATTTTAAGGAAGTCGCGAAGAAATATAATGTTGTTCTTCCAATCTCATTTTTTGAGAAGAGCGGAAACAACTATTTTAACTCTCTTGTTATGATTGACGCAGACGGAAAAGACCTCGGTCTATATCGAAAAACACACATCCCAACAGGTGAGTGTTATGAAGAAAAATTCTATTTCTCACCAGGCGATACTGGATTCAAAGTATTTAAAACGAAGTATGGAAGAGTCGGTGTTGGAATTTGTTGGGATCAATGGTTTCCAGAGACCGCTAGAATTCTAGCTTTAAAAGATGCTGAGATTCTCCTTTATCCAACCGCAATTGGATCAGAACCTGTTTTAGTAAGAGACTCAATGCCACACTGGAGAAATACAATGTGCGGACATGCTGCAGCAAATATTATTCCTGTTTGTGCATCAAATAGAGTTGGTGTAGAAAAAGCAGGTAAGTCATTTATGACTTTCCAAGGCTATTCTTTCATCGCTGACCAACACGGATGCGTCGTTGAAGAGATGAACCGCGAAGAAGAAGGATTTAGAATTCATGAATTCGATCTAAAGGAAATTGATAAGGAAAGAATTTCCTGGGGCGTATTCAGAGATAGAAGACCTGAAGTATACAAAGAATTAGTTGGTTATTCAAAAGAAACAGATGAATAAAAACGACAAAAAATCTCAAGTACATCGTGGCAAAGTAAATTCAAATTCAATCAAAGAATTTAAAGTTCATGAAGAGTGCGAGTTACTTGAGTTTTTGTTTGCGAAATTTCCTAATCTATCAAGAAATGCTGTTAAGTCAATTCTAAGTGGACACTATGTTGCAGTTAATGGTGCTCCAGTAACTCAATATAATCTTAGGCTTTCAAAAGATGATGTTGTAATCGTTTCAAAACAACGAATTTCCAAGAAAAACCGCCAAGATTTACCGATTATTTTCGAAAACGAAGAATTTATAGTCATTAATAAACCAAGTGGTCTTCTAACTATTCCAAGTGACAATGAAAAAGGCAGAACTGCATATAGAATGGTTAATGACTATGTTCAACAAAAAGATAAACACAACCGAATATTCGTTGTCCATAGATTAGATGAGGATACATCAGGTGTTTTGATGTTTGCAAAGAACGCTAAGATCAAAGATATATTACAGAAGAATTGGAGCAATATTGTTTTAGAAAGAGGCTATTATGCAATTGTAGAAGGCAAGATGCCAAAGCAACAAGACACATTAATTAATTTTCTCAAAAAAAATTCTCTTAATTTAATGTACGTTACAAACGATAAAGTTAATGGCAAAAAATGTATTACTCAATATAAAGTAATTAAAAGCAATAAAGATTACTCTCTTCTTGATGTAAATATTGATACCGGACGAAAAAACCAAATCCGTGTTCAATTAGGTCATATTGGTCATCATGTTATCGGGGACGATAAGTACGGTGAACCAGTAGACCCAATTAAAAGACTTGGTCTTCATGCATATAAGTTAAAATTTATTCATCCAATTACTAAAAAGATGTTTGAATTCAAGACCGAAATTCCAAAAGAGTTTACAGACTTGATGAAATAAAAAACACGGGATTTCCTTGGAATTTTGCTCCAGACTCGTGTTTTTATTTTGATTAATTTAAGTGGTAAACTTTATAAACAATATTTTTATTAATCTTGGTCATTTCAGACACTTTTTTAATAGCGTCTTTTGTGCTCATGCCTGAATCAACCATCGATTTAACCATATTAACTATATCAGTATTACTGATAACTGGCTTAACTTCACCTGTCGAACCCTCTACAACAATTACCATTTCGCCTTTTAATGTCTCGGGATCAATTTCAGACATAGCTTTTAAGCCACAGCGAATAAACTCTTCGTGCTTCTTGGTGAGCTCCCTTGCTAAACAAGCTTTTCTATCACCAAAGATTTCATATAAAGCTTCAAGAGTCTTTTTAATGCGGTGTGGCGCCTCATAAAAGATGAGTGTTTCTTTTCTATAAGCAAGTTCTCTTAGTTCTTCTAAGCGCACTGATTCCTTTGCATTTAAAAATCCGTGGAAGTAGAAGTGGTCTTCACAAAGTCCTGACGCGACCAAAGCATTTAATGCAGCGTTTGGGCCAGAAATTGAAGTGATATTGATTTCATTCTCTAAACAAATTTTCACAAGCTTTGATCCTGGATCAGAAATACATGGATAACCAGCATCAGAAACATATGCTACTTTGGTGCCGTTTTTAATCTTTTCAATAAGGTCATGAGAGACTGAGACTTCATTGTGTTCACGTAGTGATATTAGGTCTTTTTTGATACCAAGCAATGATAATAATTTTCCTGTAACTCTGGTGTCTTCGCATGCAATTAAATCGACCGATGAAAGAACCTCAATTGTTCGAGGCGATGCTTCTTGTAAGTTGCCGATTGGAGTTGCAACTAAGTAAAGAAGTGGTTTATTTGAATCAAAGTTTAATGTTCTCATTTATTACGGTTTACTCTTTTAAACTTTAGTGCATCTTTAAGTGGCACAAATTCATAATCGCTTTCGCAAGTTAATTTAACGTGCTTTGAGAAAACGTTATATGAAGTAACTTTCCAAATTTTTCCATCTTCCCTTTCATATAAAGTTCCAAGTGGTGGAAAGTCCTTCTTTAAGTCAGTATAAGCATCATCTTCATAAAGAAGACAGCAGATTAACTTGCCGCAATGACCACTTAACTTTGGAATATTTAAAGAAAGCATTTGGTTTTTAGCGCGGTTAATTGATACTGATTCGACATCGGTAGAAAATCTCTTGCAACAAAGTGGTAGTCCACAAAGTCCAATACCACCGACCATTTTAGCTTTATCTCTTGGACCGACTTGTCTTAATTCTATTCTACAACGGAATTTTGCGGCGAGAACTTTTAAAAGCTCTCTAAAGTCTACTCTTTCTTCTGCAACATATGTTATTGTTACTTTTGAGCCATCTAATGCGAATTCCGCATCAATTGGGTTCATTTCTAACCCGAGCTTTTCAATTTCAACTATTGTATCTTTAAGTGCTTGTTTTCCACGTTTTTGATTTGCTTCGTGGATCAATAAATCATCATCAGTAGCAACCCTTGCCAAAGGTTTTAATTCAAGGCTGCTCTTGTATGTTGATATATCAAAAACTGGAGTTGCGACTTCTCCTAATTGTAGTCCTCTAACTGATTCTGCGACTACTTTCTGTCCGATTTGTAAATCTTTGTTGTCTGTTCCAAAGAAATATGCTTTACCGGAGTTGGAAAATTTAATGCCAACATAATGTGTAATTTCCATTATTTTCCCTCCTTCGTAATTGAATAAATAATGTGGTCTAATAGAAGACCTGGATTGACGTTATAATCAAGCTTCTTCAAAGAAGTCATGAGTACTATTAATGTTTTATCAATGTGGCTCACATGATTTAAGAGCTCGTGTAATATATTATCATAACTTTTTAATGTTATGCTTTCATTTACTGATAAGTTAAGGAGTTCTTTAAATATTTCGGTGAGCATTTTTATATAAAGACGAGCTGGGGCGGCTTGCTTCAACGCAGGAATTATAGTTTTTTGACACGTATAAACAGCATCATCTGAAGAAAGTAACAATGAATTAAGCTGATCGGTTAAGCATTGTTTTGCGAGTTCATAATCTTTACTTTCCGAGATTTCTTTTATTGTGTTTGCATCATTATAGAAACCGCTTAAAATTTCGGCATTTTCTGCAAAAACCCCCATATTTTCTACATCTTTTATAACTTTTTCCCTGTCAATTTCTCTAAATCTAAGGACCTGAGTACGAGAAATAATCGTAGGCAAAAGTTTAGATTCGTTTTCTGTTGTTAAGAACGCATATATGTTCTTTCCGGGTTCCTCTAAGAATTTCAAAAGTGAGTTAACTGCGACAGCGGTCATTGTTTCAACTAGATGCAAGACATAAATCATTACGCCTTTTTCTTCCAAAGCGGTTTTATCAAATGTTGAAGTAATCTTTTCGATATCACCTTTCTTGATTTTTGTGTTGCCATCACCAAAAACCATAACATCAGCATAATTGCCTTCATCAACCCTCATACAAGTAATACATTTATTACATGCTAAAGGATTTGGGTTATCACAAATCAGTGATTTGGCAAGATATAAAGCAACCTCTTTTAAAGGCATTCCAACTGACCCGCTTAATAAGTAAGCATGGGAAAGTTTATTTGTCTTTAATGCATTTACAAATGTTTTATAAATAACTGGTTGATATTCTTGTAAATAATTCTCTATTTGCATTTTGCTAATCTATCTTTGATAGCACGATAAGCATCCTGCACAACTTCATCAAACGATTTTGATGCATCTAATACAACAAAACGATCTTTAAAGCGTTCTGCGAGCTCTAAAAATGTTTTGCGGACATTATCGTGGAAATCTATTTTTTCTAAGTCTAAACGATTAACTTCTCTATTGTTATTTGCAGCAATTCTTTGCATTCCGATTCGTGGATCTATATCAAATAACAAAGTTAAATCAGGATAGAAACCATCAGTTGCATATTGGTTAAGCGAAAGAATTTTGTCGATACCTAATTTGCGTGCGCCACCTTGATATGCAAGAGAGGAGTCTAAAAATCTATCAGAAATAACAATCTTGCCTTCTTTAGAAAGAGGCCATACCTTCTCGACTAAGTGTTGCCTGCGGCTTGCGGCATAAAGAAGTGCCTCAGTCATTGGATCCATAGCAGTATTTTTCTTATCTAAGATAACGTTACGGATTTCTTCTGCAATCGGAGTTCCGCCTGGTTCGCGTGTTAAAACAACGATTTCGCCATCTTTTTCAAGTAATTTTACTACTTCTTTAGTGACTGATGTTTTTCCGCTTCCTTCTGGTCCTTCTATAGTAACAAACATAAATGTTTCTCCTTAAATTTTGTTTCTTCCTTCAAGCGCTTTTGTAAGTGTAAGCGCATCTGCATATTCTAAGTGCCCGCCTAGAGGCAAGCCGTAAGCGATACGTGTAACATTAACGCCGGAGCTTGCAAGAACACGTGCAAGATATAATGCTGTTGTTTCGCCTTCCGTGTTTGGTGGCGTAGCAACTATTATTTCACTTACTTTTTGCTCTTGGATTCTATCAAATAACGATGAGATATTTAAGTCATTAACGGTTATACCGTTTACTGAACTTAATGCGCCGCCAAGAACATGATAAACGCCATCAAATGCACCAATCTTTTCAAAGGTGATGACATCTTTTGGATAAGAAACAACCATAATTTTAGTTTTATCGCGCATTTCGTTTGTGCACACCTCACAAATGTCGTCTTCAGTGTATGAACCACAGATTGGGCAGTGGTGGATTTTAGCTTTAACCTCTCTTAAGGCATCAGCAAAATATTCAACGTTCTCATCTTTCATTTCTAGGACTTGATATGCCATTTTTTCTGCAGTTTTATGGCCAATTCCTGGTAAACGTTGAAATGAATCAATTAACTTCGCGATGCTGGAGAATTCTTTCATTAGAAGAGTGGTCCGTTTCCTGTAACTGATTCGCTTATAGCAGCTTCGGCAGCCTTAATTTGTTCAACTGCTTCATTAATAGCTAAAGCAATGAGCTCTTCAACCATTTCTTTGTTGTCTGGATCAAGGGCGTCTTTATCAATATCGATTGATTTAACGGTTTTGTCACCCATAACTACAACGGTAACAGCGCCGCCTTTACTAGTAGTAACTTCTTTTT
>JAEEGK010012744.1_pt1 | contig 19057 bp, 12 predicted proteins | sample 8958771 | NCBI WGS metagenome assembly JAEEGK01 (sample SAMN16246547, study PRJNA631951) | gut metagenome | biome: gut microbiome; feature: rumen; material: SC-attached | host: Bos | place: Iran: Karaj | collected 2018-10
AGGCACCGCCACGAAGCATAACGGCTCCGCTTTCTGCAACGCTTTTTGCAATACTCATCATCTGGTCACGGTTTTCAACCGCGCACGGACCTGCAATTGCAATAATCCTTTTACCGCCAACCCGAATGCTCTGGCCGCGGTTATTTGCAATTTCTACGACCGTATTATCATGCTTGAATTCGCGACTGGCCATTTTGTACGGCTTACTGATAGGAATTACGCGTTCAACGCCCGGAAGAATTTCAACTTCCCTCGGATCAACCTTTAATTTACCAACAGCGGCTAAAATTGAATCTTCTTCGCCGACAATTTCATTGGTTTTAAAATTCTGGCTTCCAAGAAAATCTGTAATACCTTTTTTTTCTTCTGCCGTAATATTCTTTTTTAATACAATTACCATTTTTACTCCTGCCTGAAGCGAAAGTTGATTTCTTGCGCCGCAAAGTTTATTTAGCGCCGGCTATCCTTATTTTTCAGGATTAAAGCTTACCGTACGCAAAATGTCGCCGAATACACCGGCCGCCGTAACACTTGCGCCTGCTCCATAGCCGCGAACTGTAAGCGGAATAGGATTATAGCGTCTTGTATGGAAAACAAAGGCATTTTCACCGCCTTTTACCGCATACAAAGGATTTTCTGAATCAACTTCAAGAAGACCTACAGAACATTTTCCGTCCTGAATTGAAGCGCCCATACGCAAAACCTTGCCTTCTTTTTTAAGCGCAGCAATTTTTTCTGTAAAGTATGAATCAACTTCAGGAAGGCGTGTCATAAACTCTTCAACCGTTCCTGTTGTATCAAAATCTTTCGGGAAAAGCGGATTGATTTTTACATCCGTAAGTTCAAGTTCAAAACCTGCTTCACGGGCAATAATTAAAGCCTTACGGGCAACATCCATGCCGTTTAAATCATCACGCGGGTCAGGCTCGGTAAAATTATTTTTCTTTGCTTCAAGAACTGCCTGACTGAAAGTAGCTCCTTCATCAAGCCTGCCAAAAATATAGGAGAGAGAGCCGGACATAATTCCGTTAAAGCCGTCAAGACGGTCGCCGCTTTTAAACATGTTCTGCAAGGTATCAATAATCGGAAGCCCTGCCCCGACATTTGTTTCATATAGGAAACGGCGGTGCATGGAATTTGCCGTTGAGCGAAGCTTTTTATAATATTCCATGGACATTGAATTTGCCCGTTTGTTAGGAGTAGCAATGTTCATTCCGCAGTTCAAAATGTCTAAATAACGTTCTGCCAGATCATAACTTGCAGTACAGTCAACAAATACAGGATTTAATAGTTTCTGTTCTGTAGAGAATTTTAAAACCTCTTCAAGATTTGTTTTTTTGTCAGAAGCTTCAAGCTCTTCTTTCCAGCTTTCAAGATTAATGCCTTCAGCATTCAAAAGCATTTTCTTTGTTCGCGCAATGCCGCAAACCTTAATTTCAATATTCTGTTCAAGAAGCTTTTTCTGCTGTTTTCTAATCTGATTAAGAAGCGCAGCACCAATTCCGCCGCAGCCAAAAAGGAATAAATCAATTGACTGCGTAGAATGGAAGAAGAATACGTGAGCTGCACGAACGGCTTTATCGCCTGATTCTCCGCGTACAACTGTAGAAATACAGCGCTCCGAAGAGCCCTGGGCAATTGCAAGAATGTTAATTCCGTATGTTGCAAGGGCATCAAAGAATTTTCCGGCTGTACCGCGTTTTTTTATCATGCCGTCGCCGACAACTGAAACAATTGCACAGTCCTTGTGAACTTCAATCGGATCAACAATTCCGTCCTGAATTTCAAGTTCAAATTCTTTTGCTAAAGAATCTCTTGCCCTGTCTGCCTTTGTACCCGGCACGCAGAAAGAAATTGTATATTCAGACGAAGACTGAGTAATCAATAAAACAGAAACGTTTACGCGCGAAACTGCGGCAAAAACCCTGCCTGCCATACCGGTTTTACCTTTCATGCCGGTTCCGCTGACGCTGATCATAGCAGTGTTTTTTAAGCACGAAATTCCGCGTACTGCGCTGTTATGCAAAGCTGAAGATTCAAATGGACCACGGCCAATTCTTGTTCCACGGGATTTTACGTTAAGACTGTTCAGGCTCCACGCTTCAATATTTTTTGCGGCCAGTGGCGCAAGCGTTTTAGGATGAAGCACTTTAGAACCAAAAAATGAAAGTTCCATGGCTTCTTCATAGCTCATGTCGTCAACAATAAGGGCATCTTTTACAATTCTAGGGTCGGCAGTATAAATGCCGTCAACATCAGTCCAGAATTCAACTTTTTTAGAATCAAGGGCTGAACCGATAATAGCAGCAGAAAAATCTGAACCGTTACGGCCTAAAAGTCCCGGAAGCGGAACGCACCCAGTTCCGCCAATCCATGAGCAGATAAAGCCCGGGAATAAAAGAATCTGCGGCTGATTAATTTCTTCTCCGTCTCTGTAATGTATAAGGGCTTTTGTTGTTGCCGTATAATCAGGATCGCCTTCGCCCTGATCGCCGGTCGTAATAAGGTATTTTCTTGAATCAAGTAAAAGCACGCTTTGTTTTTTAGCACGAAGAACGGCTTCCATAATCGGGCTGGACATAAGCTCGCCCATACCCATTATGCGGCAGTAAATTGTTTTAGGGCATTCGCCAAATGCCGTAACACCCTGCAAAAGTTTTTTATATTCGCCTAAAAGCAAATCAACTTTTTCCATTACGGATTTTTTGTCAAAGCCTTTAAGGACGGAAAGAAGTTCATCACAAATGTGCGAATGTATTTCACGAATCTGATTAACGAATTTTTCAGAAGAATCTTCGGTTACACAGCAGTCAATACTTTCCTGCAATAAGTTTGAAACGCCTGCGACGGCAGAAACAATAACACTTACTCTTGAATCCTTTGCCCTGCCGGTTATAATATCGCTGGAATTTAAAATGCGGCGCGCACTTCCCATTGAAGTTCCGCCAAACTTTAACGTAATCATAAATTCTCCCTTAAATAAACGCCGCAAAAGCGCCGTTATTAAACATTTTTTAATATAAGAAAACTTTCTTCAATTTTACTGAAAATAAAGTTTTATATCAATCAATACAGTATGTCATTGCAGGGCAAATGCATTGTAAATACAAACAGATTTATATCGGCTCCCAGTCGAAATACTGTCATGCTGACGAAAGTCAGCATCTCCTTATTGGTACAAGAATACATCAGAAGATTCCGAATTATCAAAAAATGCTTTTGCAGAGAACCATGTACCCGAACACGAGCTGCTTTTAGGGCTTATTGATTAGCACAACGCGTGCTATGCGTTCGGTACATGAACCTCTGCTGAAGCATTTTTTTCTATTGCCACAGTATAATCTCCCCAGCGCACGTGCGAATTACCGAAGCAAACTGCAGCGCAAGTTTTTTTATGCAAGTATTGTTTAGGAAAACTCGACATTTGGACTATACATTTATTCTTCCTAGCATTTTTATAAAATTTTGTGTATCATTCAGGCATGAATCTTATTTCAAAAACCGCTCATTTTATTTTTATTCCGCTTTTATCCGCACTGTTTACAATATCCGTACAATCTTCTTTATATTCTCAGGAAGATAAAAAAACTGCCATAAACGGCTTCATGCCGGAAAAAATCAACGTAAAAACCTTAACGCAAACCTTCTGCAAAGATCACGATTTTTTAATTTACAACGGCCGCCTTTGGTCAAAAAGCACAAATAAATCTGAATGGTCTCTTTTTTTAGGAACCGGACTTCCTTTTTCTAAAACAGAAGAACGCCTTGGCGGCCGAGAATGGTTTGATCCTCCAAAAGCACTAAAAGAAATCTGCGCAGACGGTGATACAGTTTTTGTCTTTGATGAAAACGGCAAAATGTTTAAATTCCTTACGCAGTTTACTACGGTTGATAAACCTTTTATATGGCTTGATACATTCGGCTGGCCCAAAAAACTGGAACTTATAAAAGACGAAAAATTCTTAAAAGCAAGGGCATGGGGAATCGGCGTAAGAAGAAAAGACATTCTCTATTACACAGACTCTTTTGGCAACGAGCATCATTATGGCACAATGGGGCTTGAAACAATTTATTATCTTACAGAAAACGGTCAGGAAATCCGCTTTACAGATTCCGGCTTGCCAGCCTCTTTCAGCAAAACGATTTTAGGACCTGAACGCGGCGCATTTATTGCAGAAAACATGAGCGTAAGCGGCTCAACACTTTTTCTTATTAATGATGCAGGTGAAATGTATACCCGCCTTATAGACTACGACACAATGGGCTGCGACCCGATGTTTTTTAAATATTCTTACAATCCGCAGAAACAAAACTTATCCGGTACCAATTACCGTTCAAACTATACCCAGTGGGCACTTCCTAACGAAGACTGGAAAAAACAGCCTGAAATTCCGCTAAAAGGCAAGGCAAAACTTTCACGTTATATAAGCATTTCTCAAAACGGAAAAGGAAATTCAGCCCGCTCTTTACGGGTTGCAGGTCTTTCAAGCGATGGAAGCAGCGGCTATTATGTAAAGCAGATTGATGATGAAAAATGGCATTTTGAAAAAGCTGCTTTATCAATAGAAGACACAGACTATCTTAAACACGCAAATGCACGCGAATCTTTAGACAACAGAATACGAAGCAGCCTTAGAGGGAAAAAACACGAATTTGCCTATTCAGGCTATGTGTACAAAAACAATAAAAAACTTGATTCTTTAGAATGTACCATTACAGATTTTCCGCTTACAACAGAAGGTTCATGCAATTTAACAATAAAAGATAAAGTTTCAGGCGAAACAAAGAGCTTCCTTCTTTATCCGCTTGAACTATGGACTTTTATAACTCAAAAAGACCCCGGCTTTGACGGAACTTCAAGAAATTACTTTGTAACCCCGTCTTTTAATCCTGAAATATTAAGAAGCAAAAGCAATGATTTCAACACAGTTCTTTCAGACATTTTCATAGGAACAAACCTTGAGCTGTATTCGTTTTCTGCCAGTGCAACCACAGATTATGTAGAAATATATGGCAAAGATTCTTCTGAATACAGTATTTTCCTTACAGTCGAATCTTTAGAAAACCAGCTGTCTCCGGAAGAATATAAGGCAAACCTAATCTTTGCCCATCCACTTATTGAAAACAACATCTCAAAACCTGAATTATTCTTGGATCCAGAAAGAACATATACAGTCTTTGACACACAGGAAATTCAAAAGACCATAGAAGAAAACAAAAAAGTTATAGAACAGCTTGAAAGCGATGCATTGACCTTTCAGGAATACAGCAAAAATACGGCAAAAGCACGCTGGGGATACGGCTTCCTTGACATTCTTACTTCACTGACCCTTTTAAAAAATGTTGATTTTCCTAAGATAAAGACCGCTACAATGCACAGTAATGATATTTTCAAATCTAATGCAGATTCATTCAGGATAATGAGCGAATACAGGTTCTTTGCCTATCCTTTTATAATCAGACTGATTCAAAAACGCATCGAAGTTTATGAAGATTTTATACATGAACTTTCTAAAACGAATTCTCCAAAGATAAATCCGCTTTTAAAAAATACCTACCACGAATACTTTGATGCAGCAAAGCTTCCGCAAAAGTGCAGCGGTGTTTCACCTCTTTTATTCTGCAAGGCACAGATGGAACGGGATGAAACGATTCCAATTTATCCGGCTATAAGGCTTTTCCTTGAAGGTTCTTCGGTTTTAGTTGAATTACCGGATTTTATAGACGGATATTTTACTGCTGCAGAAAAATCGAAGGATTTTTCATGTACGGCATCATTTAAAACCGTTTTTGAAGAAAATGAAGGTAAATATAATGAAGTCCTTAAACAGATTCTTAAAAAAGACGGTACTCTTAAAATAACCGGTAACCAGGTTTTAATTTTAACTGCCAGCGGAAATGTATTATTTTCCAGTGACTTTTGAAAAACAGCAGGTAAAGCGATAATAGATAAAGCAAGGAAAAGAAAGGTAAAACATGGATCTAAAACTTACAAAAATTGCTGATAATGTTTTTTATATTCCAGGTTCAACAAACAGCGGCTTAATCATTGAACAGGAAAAAGACCATGTAAATCTTTATATGGTTGACACGCCTGAATCAACAGAAAAAGCACAAGCTCTTCTTAATCTTATTGAAAACTTCTGTACTGAAAAGCTGAAGCAAAAATGGTTTCTAAAAGCAATATTTATTACACATTCACATGCAGACCATGTAAGCTGCGCTTCTATCTTAAAGCAAAAAACATCCTGCGAAATCTGGTGTACGGAAGAAGCAGCAGGCAATCTTTTTAATCCAGCCTATGAACAGGCAATTATAAGCGGCGGCTGGCCTTTACCGGAACTGCAGACACCTTTCTATCAGGCAGAAAAAGTCTGCGACTGCAAAATAATAAAACCAGATTCTTCCATTCATTTATGTGACGGAACAGAAATTACTTTTGAAGATTTAAAAGGGCATCATTTTGGAATGGTTGGCGTACTTGTAAAAACTTCAGGTAAAAAAACTGTTTTATTCGCAGCCGACGGAATTTTTGACAGGGAACAGTTAAAACGATACTGGATTCCGTTCATGCTTGACATCGGCTCCTTTAAGGTTTCACTGAACAAAATCGTTGAAATCAATGCAGATTATGTTTTACCTTCGCACGGAATGCTTTTTACAGGTGAAAAAACAGAAGCGGTTGCAGAACTTAACAGGTATGCGGTAAATACAACAGAAAATCAGATTTGCCGGATTCTTGAAAAACCGCATACCGCAGAAAAACTTTTAAAAGACATATTCAGCCAGAACAATATTCCATGCAGGCTTGGACAGTATATCCTGATTGGCTGTACGATCCGCTCATATCTTTCGTACCTGTACCGCTCAGGAAAAATCCGCTACTTTTTTAAGGACAACCTGATGTTCTGGCAGACTGTCTAATACAAATAGAGATTGTCGGGCACGCCCGACAAAGACAAAAATTTACAATAATCTAAAAAACTCGCCCCAGCGAAAAAGTTTTTATTCTTTCCAGCCTTCTACAATGGTTACGCCGTTAGAAGTTCCTATTCTGTTTGCTCCGGCTTTTACCATTTCCAAAGCGCTTTCTGCAGTGCGAACGCCCCCGCTTGCCTTAACGCCCATTGCTTCGCCAACCGTCTTACGCATCAGAGCAACATGAGCAGCCGTTGCTCCGTTAGGCAAAGATTTTCCGTCCTTGTCTTTGGGTGTTCCAAAACCTGTAGAAGTCTTTACAAAATCAGCACCTGCATTTTTTGATGCCTTGCAGCATTCAACGATTTCTTCATCTGTTAAATAGCAGGTTTCAAGGATTACTTTAACAACAACTTTTTTTCCGGCTTTTTTGCCTGCTTCAGCGGCGGCGTCAACTACAGCCTTTATGTCTTTTTCAACATCGCCAAATCTACCGTCTTTTGCTGAGCCTACATCAATTACCATATCAACTTCATCAGCACCGTTTGCAACTGCAATTTTTGTTTCATCAGCTTTATCTGCTGAAGTTACGGCTCCCAGAGGGAATCCTATTACTGTACAAACTGAAACAGATGAATCCTTTAATAAATCTGCACAGAATTTTACATGAATCGGATTTACACAAACTGAAGCAAACTGAAATTTATCAGCTTCCTTACAAAGTTTTTCTATGTCTGCCTTCTTTGCAAATGCTGCAAGCAAGGTATGATCAATCATCTTAGCAATTTCTTTTCTGTTCATAATTTCTCCCATTTGCTTTTATTGTTATTGCCTTTATTGCCGGAATTACAAGAAAAATGCAATTTTCATGCAAAACTTAACTCGCATGTAAATTACAGATCCGCCCGGCTTTTTTCACATTTTACATAATGATTTTTAGGCTTGCAAGCCTAAAATTTTTACAGTATATTTTACTTGTAGGGATACATAATGACTGATAGGAGGTTATATTATGGCTTACAAAATTACAGATGCTTGCGTAAACTGCGGTACATGCGAACCAGCATGCCCGGTTGGAGCAATCAGTGATGCTGGCACAGCCCGCGTTATCGATGCAAGTGTATGCGTTAGCTGCGGCACATGCGCATCAGAATGCCCGACAGGTGCAATCGAAGAGGCATAATAAGCCTTATTCTATAGGGACTGCCTGATAAATTTGTAGCATAGTGTCATTCTGAACTTGATTCAGAATCTCTACTCATTTCTACAGGAGATGCTGAAATAAATTCAGCATGACAATGCTATATAGGCAGTCCCTTTGTTAATTATGATGAATAAAGTAATAGAAAGTTATAAAAACTTATTTTTGTCCATTCTTAAAGTTTCATTTACAATTTTATTCTGCATCCTGCTTTCACTTGCAGTTGTATGGCCTTTATGGCTTTTCGCAACAAAACTGCCGCACATCTATACAATTACGGTTTCTTCGTGTGCAGTCATAATTACGCTGTTTTTTCTTTTCAGACAGATTAAAAAATCTTCTCCTAAGGCAGTTATTTTTACTCTGCTGAATATTTTTATGATTATTGCAGGTATATGGTTCTGCATACACTTTATACTTATAGGTCAACGCTTATTTTCACTTTTTGTTTTAGTTTTTATGTTTTTTTTAACCGGAATTCTGAGGTTCATTTTTAAATGAATGAATCCCCCAAAAAAATCAAACAACATAATAAAAGAAGAATTTCAAGGCAAAACAAACAAGTCCTTTTTTTTATCATTTTAATCTTTATAGAAACGCTTTTTACAGCAAATGCAATTTCAAAGGAAATTACTCAGGTTAACTTAAAACTTGAACACATTCCCAGAATAGAAAAACTTGAATCAAAAAACATACTTTTCCAGCAATACAGTCAGGAAGTAGAAAATTCCTACAAAGAATTTGCAAAAGGCAACACCCCGTTACAGAATTTTTATGCGTATAAAGCAGGACAAAATGATAACCTTATAAGCATAAGCGCACGCTGTTCAATTCCCTACGAAACAATTGCTACCTTAAATTGCATTCCAGACCAGAATACAGTTTTAAAAGGAAAAACCATTCTGCTTCCGGTTGTTTCCGGGATTTTTATAAATATTCAGCCGGAACTTCCATACGAAGTCTTATTATTTAATAAAAACAGCACGCGTATATTGGAAGGCCAAAATTGTTTGTGTTATAATCTTCAAGGTAGAAAATATTATTTTTTTCCGAGGGAGCGTTTCAGTTCAACCGAAAGAGCTTTTTTTCTTGATTCTTCAATGAAAATACCGGTTGAACATTCTGTTGTGTCTTCTGAGTTTGGAAAAAGGGTCAGTCCGATTTCCGGCAAATGGCATTTTCATAGCGGTATAGACCTTGCGGCAAAAGAAGGAGAAACAGTTTATGCCTGCCGCAGTGCAACTGTTCAAAAATGCGCAGAAAATGATTCAGTGTACGGAAATTATATTATTTTAGACCATGGCGGGGGGATGACAAGTGTATATGCCCATCTTTCAGCAATAAATGTTGAAAAGGGACAGACAGTTTTTAAAGGCCAGCAGATTGGTAAAGTAGGACACACAGGAATGGCAACAGGACCTCATTTGCATTTTGAAATCCGTCAGAACAACGTTCCTTCTGATCCTAATGGTGTTCTTTCACGATAAAAGGCACAGTCAACTTCCGGCTTTTAACTGATGCAAAACAGCCTGAATAGCGTAAATCTGAGTTTTAAAGCGTTAATCTACTAGATAAAAAACACAGGCTTTAGTACACTTGAGATACAGATGATAAGAAAGTTTTATTGTAGAAAATTTACAGTTCTCTTTTTATTTTTATTCTCTGTATTTTTTGTAAATGCACAGACATTCAGAGTGCATAAAAATTTCGTCCATAATATTGACCTTACAAAAGAAAGCGGAAAAATTGAGCTTGGAATAAATGATTCGCTTACTGTAGTTTATCCTGAAGAACAGATTTATCTTGAAGGCTTTGCAATCGATATAAAAATCCCTGAACTTGCCGTAACCTGGCGTGACAGCATGGCCTGGTCAGTTTTTGATTCAGTTACGCCAGAGCCGAATCAGGACATAATAGATTACACAGGCAAAGCTTTTTTATTTGCCCTGTTACCGCCGAAACATTCACTTTCACTCATTGTTCCATTAAAAGAAAATAACAGCATAAAAGAAAGTCCGTATGCAACAAAACTGGAAACGATTCCAAAAACAGACAGCGGCTATCTTTTTATGCGCCTGCAGCAGGTAATGAAAGGCACACCTGACGAATTTGAAGATTTGAAATTTGAAGTTACGGTCCGCCCTATTCTTACAAATCTTGGCAAACTGAATCTTGAACTTACAGCTCCGGATAAGGTTTCTGCGGTACAGCAATGCGCACTTTTTATTGACGAAAAGCCTTTTGATGCCGCCCAAAAAGATTTTTATCTTGAAAGCGGAGTTCATACACTTTCGCTCGTTTCTGAATTTTACAGAAGTGAATTAAGGACATTTCAGATAGATAAGGCAAGAACAACAAAACTCGCCTTAAATCTGCGCTCTATTGAACCTTCCCTTATAATAAATGCACCGGTTTCTTCAACCGTATATTTTGACGGGCAGCTTCTTGAAGGCGAAATAAAGGAATTTACAATTACAGAAGGCGAACATTTCGTAAAATTCACTCTTGGGAATTACGATGTAGAAAAGAAATTTACTGCCGTAAAAGGACAGTCATACAATGTTTCCCTGATTATTGAAGCAGAAGTTACCGAAGAAAAGTAAAATCATCAAAAACCGCAAAGAAACGCAAAAAACTTCATAAAAACGCTTTATTTTTTACAAAAGTACGACATTTTTTTCAATTTTGTTAAAGTTTTCAACTAATATAGACGATATTTTAAGTACTGGGAACAATTCCCCTCCCACCCATGTTCCCAGTTGCCTGATGGGGCATTGGCCGGTTCCAACCGGCCATTTTTTTTGCCCGAATCGATTTACAGCCATAAAAAAATGCGGGCAGCCTAAGAATTGACTTTTCCCTATATTTTACGTATTCTTTATATATGAACAAAATACGTAAGCTGACGATTACACTGCTTTCGCTTTTATTTTTCAGTGCAATTGTAATCGGCGTTTCTTTAGGCGCAGGAATCGCAGCTACATTTAACATAAAAAATTACGAAAACTTTACAGAATTCACGACGGCTCTTCCTACAAAACTTCTGGATATAAACGGCGAACTTATCACAGAGTTTGCTTCTGATGAAAAACGTGAAATAATAACCTTACAGCAGCTTCCACAGCATCTTATCGATGCACTGATTACCCGCGAAGATAAGATTTTCTTTGAACACCACGGGTACAGCATTAAAGCCGTACTTCGCGCCGTTGTAGGAAAACTTACAAGACGCTCTCTTGGCGGCGGTTCAACATTAACACAGCAGATTGCAGGAACTCTTTACTGCGACCGTACTGATATTTCCGTCGGGAGAAAAATAAAAGAATTGTGGTGGGCAATCCAGATGGAACGCCGCTATTCTAAAAATGAAATTCTTGAACTTTACCTGAACAGGATTTATTTTGGCGGCGGAACTTACGGCGTAAACGCTGCATCAAAGTATTATTTCGGTCACGATGCAACACAGATTACTCCGGCAGAAGCTGCAATTCTTGTAATACAGCTTTCAAACCCGGCTTTCTATAACCCGTTTGATCATCCGAACCGTGCCATGAACAGACAGCAGGATGTTCTGAACTCTATGGTTCAGTCAGGATACCTTACAAAGGCCGAAGCCGACGAATCATTTAACAATTACTGGCTTAATTTTGACTATACACGGACAAGCACATCCGCATATTTTATGCGCGATGATAAAGCTCCGTGGTTTTCTGAATATGTTCGCCGTGAACTTTCAAATATGATTTACGGTTCAGAAGATATTTATACAAGCGGATTTACAGTAAATACAACACTTAATCTTTCTCATCAGAAAGCCGCACAGGCAGTAATGGAAAAATACATTGCCCGCGCGAACAGGCTTTATCAGGAATCCAGTTCCGGAAGAATGTCAGGTTCTTTCAGCAAATACATTCCTATTACAGAATTGCTCTCACTTACATTTAACCTGCCTGGAATTAAAGTTTCAGAGCAGCGAACAGAAACTGTTTCAAAATCAAAATATACTAACGAAATAAACCCGATTGTAGATGTAATGTCCTTAATGTTCGGGCTTGAAAACGTTAAGGTCGGAATAGTAAACAGGGCAAATTCTTTAGTTAAGCAGACAGACGAAAAAACAACAATCGAAGGCACAATGCTTTCGATTGAAAATGAAACCGGCTATATTACGGCTCTTGTAGGCGGAAGCAAATTTGACCAGGAAAATCAGTTTATCCGTGCTGTTCAGGCAAAGCTTCAGCCGGGTTCTACATTCAAACCGTTGTATTATTCAGCTGCAATAGACTCGAAGAAGTTTACGCCTGCAACAGAAATTTCTGATACGCCGGTTGTATTTTATACGGCAGACGGCAAACCGTACATTCCGCAGAATTTTAAAGGCGAATGGATGGGAAACGTTCAGTTATGGTATGCGCTTGCACATTCTATGAACGTTCCGTCATTAAAGATTCTTGACGGAATTGGTTTTGAAGTTGCTATAAAAAGAGCCGTCTCCCTGCTTGGAATTTCAAAAGAAGAATTACCTTCCCGTGCATTTGTTCCAGGCTACCCGATTGGTCTTGGTGTTTGTTCTGTACGTCCTATAGAAATGGCACGTGCATTTGCAATTTTTGCTAACGGCGGTAAAGAAGTTATTCCTATGGCAATCCGCACTGTTGAAGACAGAAACGGAAACGTTGTATTAAATCCAGAACGCGAAATAAGGGAAAGTCAGAAAGCCAAGGGAGAAGCCGCCCAGATTATAACACCGCAGACAGCCTATACAATGACAAAACTGCTTGAAAATACCGTACAGAGCGGAACTTTGTCATGGGGTATGAACAGACAGTCAACAAACTGGAGGGAATCTCCAGGCTCAAAACTTGCCTATAAAGACGAAAAAGGCAAAACCTATACAATTCCTGCAGCCGGTAAAACAGGTACTACACAGAACTGGGCAGATGCCTGGACGCTTGGCTTTACGCCTTATTACACTGCTGCATTCTGGTTTGGATTTGACAAACCGGGACAGTCTTTAGGACTTACAATAACAGGTTCAACTCTTGCAGGTGTTGCATGGGGCGATTACTTTGGCGAAATTCACAAGGGGCTTCCGTATAAAGATTTTGAGAGACCTCTTACAGGTGTAATTGAAGTAGAAGTATGTTCAGACAGCGGCGGACTTGTTACACCTGAATGTGGAAATCACAAAACAAAGCAGTGGTTCCTTGAAGGAACGCAGCCTACAGAATTGTGTAAATATCATGGCGGAAATTCTTCAGAAAGCAGAAATCTTGCAATATGGAGAATTAAAAAAGAACGCTATCAGTCCGGATATAAGATGCTCGAAAAACTTGATACAACTCCACTTAAACTGGATTTGAATCTTTTAAAACATCCGGCATCTGCTGATAAAAATAAATCTTCAAAAAATAAGAATATAAACAGTTTTGAAGAAGATGACGACGAATCATATCAGGTAGGACCTGACTTTAACTATCTTTTGAATTAGTTTTAGAAACTGATTTTGGGGTGCACGAATATGCTTGTAAATATTGCTGATATAAAAGTAAAACACAGAGTTAGAAAAGATCTTGGCGATATTGAAGCCTTAAAGGACAGCCTCAGAAGATACGGTCTTTTAAATCCTATTACGCTTAACAGCAAATATGAACTTATAGCAGGCGGACGCAGACTTGAAGCCGCAAAATCAATCGGCTGGACGAGCATAAATGCGATTATCCTTGATAATATGAATCCTGCGGCAGAGCTTGAACTGGAACTTGAAGAAAACAACCAGAGAAAAGAATTTTCTAGTGAAGAACTTTTAGCAGGTTATAGAAGACTTGAAAAATTAAAGCACCCTAACCTGCTCCGTAAACTCTGGCTCATTATTGTAAGACTTTTTTCAAACCTTATTTTCAGCATAAAACGTCTTTTCAGAAGATAAAAAAAAACCGGCGTCATAAAAACGCCGGTCAATCAATCCTTTATTTATAATTTTACTTCAAAACGATGCGGGCAAACTTCTTTTTACCTGCTCTAAGTACAAATTCTCCGTCAGAATCGGCATCAGAAAGAGTAAGAGTTGCCTTAACATCTGTTACCGGCTTTCCGTTGATATTTGCACCCCCCTGCTGAATCAGGCGGCGGATATCGCTTTTTGTTCCGCCAAGTTTTGCTTCAAAGAACATGTCTATTACGCCGATTCCGTTTTCCACAGTAGATTTTGCAAGTTCCACGGTAGGCATATTTTCTTTGCTGCCTTCGCCGCTGAATGCAGCCTTTGCGCCGGAAAGAGCTTTATCAGCCTCTTCCTGTCCGTGGATAACCTTTGTAACTTCGTATGCTAAACGCTCTTTTGCTTCATTAATATTTCCGGCGCAGATTTTATCAATTTCTGCAACAGGCAGGAAAGTAAATAAAAGCATAAACTTTCTTACATCAGCATCTGCAACATTGCGCCAGTACTGGAAGAATTCAAATACGCTTGTCATTTCAGGATTTAAGAAGATTGCGCCTTTTTCTGTTTTTCCCATCTTTTTACCGTCAGAACGGGTTACAAGCGGGAATGTAAGTCCGTATACTTCGTGTTCCTTGTTAAGTTCTGTAGTTCCACCAAGCTTTCTGCGGATTAAATCTACACCGGCTGTAATATTGCCCCACTGATCATCGCCGCCAATCTGCAATACGCAGTTATGTCGTTTATGGAGCATCAAAAAGTCATAGCTCTGCAAAAGCTGATAGTTAAATTCAATAAATGAAAGTCCGCGTTCAAGACGCTGTTTATAGGCTTCAAAAGAAAGCATTTTGTTTACGCTGAAACATGAGCCGATGTCACGCAAAAAATCAATATAGTTCAAATCTGCAAGCCAGTTCTTATTGTTATCGCTAAAAGCTGTTTTTCCGTCAAAACCGACAAATTTATTAAGCTGGGCTTCAATGCTTTTTACGTTTTCATCAATCTGTTCGTAAGAAATCATCTTACGCATTTCTGTCTTACCGCTCGGGTCTCCAATTCTTGCAGTTCCTCCGCCAATCAAAGCAATTCCTTTGTGTCCGGCTTCACGAAGATGGCGCAGGGCAAAAAACGGCACCATGTGACCTATGTGAAGGCTTGGACCAGTAGGATCACAACCTACATAAAATGTAATCGGTCCTTTATCCATAAGGGCTGAAAGTCCTTCTAAATCTGTACACTGAGCAAAAAATCCACGTTCTTTTAAAGTCTGAAGAGCTGCGTTCATAAAAAACCTCAATTAAAGCAATTTTCCAAAAGTTACAGACTTTTGAATCTTACTTTCATTCAATAATATGTTGTTATTTTACCGAAAAAAACTTGGAAATTCAACAAGGCACATTGAAGGTACAATTTCATGCGTTATAGTTTGTTGTATGGAGTAAACTCTTCATGGCAAATAAAAAGTTTTTTAAAACACGGTTTATCTCTTTTCTCCTTATTTCTTCGCTTATTATATCTCCTCTTGCTGCACAGAAATACAATGATTCTGAAAATACAGATACTGGCAAAGAAAAAAAATTAGTTCGTGTTGCCATGTTTAATATGCCTAATTTTCTTACTGTAAACGATAACGGAGAGTTTACAGGATTTGCATATGAAGTCCTTATGCAAATTCAAAAGATTACAGATTTACAATTTCAGTTTATCCCGATGGACTTTCAACAGGCCTGGCAAGCATTAAAAGACGGTAACCTAGACATTATTCCTGGAATAGCACAAACCCCGGAAAGATTAAAAGATATTATCTATTCAGCAAAGCCATTATGTACAAATTATTCCATATTATGTACACTTCCAGACTCCAAACGTTTTTTTCTTGATGATTATTCTGCTTTTTCACAGACAAGTATAGGTACTATAAAAAATTTTTCCTCTACAAAACTATGCAGGGAAATATTTGAAAGCAGAGTAATTCCTGTAAGAATTGTAGAATACAACAGTGATGGGGAATTAAAACAGGCACTTGAAAAACACGAAATTGATTCCATGCTGCTGAGCAGTCTTAGTATGGAAAAAAAATATAAAATTATAGATGTTATTGAATCTATCGGCTCTTATTTTGCTTTCAGCAAAGCGAATCCAAAGTCAGTATATTTTAAAAAGGCAATTGATGATGCCGTATTAAAACTTGATATCGAAAACCAATATTTTGAACCAAAGATGATATTAAATCACTATAGCGACATAACGAATATTCTTCGCCTTACAAAAGAAGAAATCAACTACTTACACAACACAGACTCGGTTACATTCGCAATGGCGTATGACATGTTTCCCCTTCAGTATTTAAATAAAAAAACTAAGGAAAAAGAAGGTTTTTCTGTCGCATTCCTTGATTTAATAAGCAAAAAAACCGGATTAAAATTCAATTATGTCCAATGGGAAGATAAGAAATCCTTATTACAACAATTTAAAGACGGAACCGTGCAGGGGGTTCTTTCTATTCCGGATAATAAAGCTACTGCTGATACCTATGAAGTTTATCGGACAGTACCATATCTGACAAGTTATGTAGCAGTAATCTCAAAAAATGATGTTAATTACACTGATTTTCTTATTAATGCTGAATCTAATCATCTGGAAACAGCTAAAGTAGCATTAATAACAGACAATAACATATTCCTTAATATTATCAAAAACCGAAACGCAACAAAAATTAATTACTATACAACAATATCCGAATGTATTAATAAGGTTGCCGCAGGTAAAGCTGATTTTACAATTCTTGACTATTATACAGCGGAAAATATTACAAAAGAGCCTAAATATAACGGACTTAAAATAAAAATCATTCCAGACGAAAAACTTAAATTCTGCATCGGCATTTACAAAAATACAGATCAAAACCTTATTTCAATTATTTCTAAGGCTGTTGAATCTTTTTCAGAAGAAGAAAAACTTACATTACTGCGAAACACTGTTATGTCAAAAACAAACGCTGATGATTCTCTGATTGACTTCTGGATTACACACCGTTATCTAATCATGCTGATTGTGCTTGTAATTCTTCTGGTTGCTCTGGTAACTCTTGTAAGAATGAATATTTTGCGTATTCAAACTAACAAAAAGCTTAAACAGATGGTTCAGAAAGCAAGGGTTGCAAACCAGGCAAAATCTGAATTCCTTTCAAGAATGAGCCACGACATGAGAACTCCTATGAACGGGATTCTTGGTATGGCTGAAATTACAGCAAAAATTGATGGAATTTCTGACGAAGCAAAAAGTAACCTGAACGCCATAACTGAATCCGGGAAATATCTTCTTAAACTTATTAATGATGTACTTGATTTAAGCAAAATTGAAAGCAACAAGCTTGAATTACATCCAGAACCTGTAAATTTTAAGAAGATGCTTAATGAAGTAATTACAAGCCTTGAGCCTTCGCTTAAAGCAAAAGAGCTTGAATTTGTATTTACCCCTATCGATACAGATACCGGCTATGTAAAAATTGATAAGATGCGCTTCCAGCAGATTCTTATCAATACAATTTCAAATTCAATACGCTTTACCCCAAAAGGCGGCCGGATTGAACTTATTATGGAACGTCTGAGCTGTGACGGAAATACTTCAAAAGAAAAAATAATTATACGGGATACAGGAATCGGCATGAGTTCCAATTTTATTCCCCATGCCTTTGAACGGTTCGGTCAGGAATATAATACTACTAACAAATCTACACAAGGAACCGGGCTTGGACTTTCCATCGTAAAAAGTATTGTAGAACTTATGGGCGGAACTGTTGAGATACAAAGTGAAGTTGGAAAAGGAACTGATATTATAATTATCCTAGACCTTGAACACATTACCTCTCATAACGACAAAAAAGAAATTAAAATACATAATTTTGATTTTACCGGAAAAAGAGTTTTACTCTGTGAAGACAATGAAATCAATGCCTTAATTGCAATAAAAATGCTTGTTGAAAAAGGAATTATTGTAGAAAAAGCAGAAAACGGTCAGATTGGTCTTGATAAATACTTAGAAAACGAAGCCGGGTATTATTCTGCAATTCTAATGGACTTACGTATGCCTGTTATGGGCGGTTATGACGCGACAAGAGAAATAAGAAAATCAAATAAAAAAGATGCCAAAACAATTCCAATAATTGCCTTAAGTGCAGATGCATTCAGCCATGATGTAAAAAAATCATTAAACGCAGGAATGAATGCGCATCTTTCAAAGCCATTTAATTCGCAGCAGCTTTACGAAACGCTTTATAATGCATTCCAAGTATGATAGAATGTCGATATGAAATACGGATTTATTCGCTTATGTGCTGCAAGCCCGAAGGTCACTGTTGCAGATTGCAGTGCAAACGCTTTATCAATTATTAAATGTGTACACAAGGCAAGTGCAGAAAATGCAAAACTTATTGTTTTTCCTGAACTTTGCATAACAGGCTATACCTGCGGAGATTTATTCTTACAGAAAACTTTACAGGAAAGCGCTATAAAAGCCCTGCTTTACATTGCTGAAAAAACGGCAAAAGATGACTGCATTTTTACAGTAGGTTTACCGATTGCCGTAAACAATACTCTATTCAACTGTGCAGCCGTTTTATGCAGAGGGAAAATCTGCGGAATAATTCCAAAAACTTTCATTCCAAATTACTCTGAATTCTATGAAAAAAGATACTTTTCACAGGCTCCTGAAGGAATTACTACAGAGATTACTTTAGGCGGCAAAAACAGCAAAGGAAACGACGAGAGAAAAATTCCTTTCGGAACGAATATTTTGTTTACATTAAAAGATTTTTCAGAATTTGTTCTGGGCGTTGAACTTTGCGAAGATGTGTGGACACCGCTTCCGCCTTCAATCAGTCATGCATTAAACGGCGCAACAATAATTGCAAATCTTTCGGCAAGTAACGAAGTTATCGGTAAAGCAAGCTACAGACGGAACCTTATTTCGATGCAGTCGGCAAAAATCATTGCAGG
>JAEEGK010012746.1_pt1 | contig 19056 bp, 7 predicted proteins | sample 8958771 | NCBI WGS metagenome assembly JAEEGK01 (sample SAMN16246547, study PRJNA631951) | gut metagenome | biome: gut microbiome; feature: rumen; material: SC-attached | host: Bos | place: Iran: Karaj | collected 2018-10
AGTAATACTTGGACAGTCAGCACCCTTTTCACAGTTTAGAATTGATTTATTAACAGCTTGTTGTAATTAATTATAGTTAATACCATTAACAACTGCTACTAAAGAATCATCTACTGTAATTGGAGTTAAATAAGCTGTTTCAGTACCATTGCCATTATTAACGATACCTACTTTATAACCTTCTTCAGTACCAGCAACAGAACCTCTTATAACACCATAAGACGAACTACCTGTAATAATACCATCATTGAAGAATACTTTAGCATTACTAATCTCAATTGCAGAAACACTAGTTGGAGTAGTATTATAATATTTTGTATCAATTTCTGGAGAAGTCGTATTTATAATTCCATCCTTTTCACCAATATAAATATTTCCACTAGAACCATAAATACGTCCTACTTTTCCTCCATATATTCTTACGCTATATGAACTAACAGACATATATTTAACTAAACCATCATAAATATATACATTTCCACTAGTTTTATCACTATTATGTGAAATAATACTAATTGTACCACCATTAATAGTTACTGTTCCTGCATTTGGTTGTATTGCATTAAATGTACCGCCATTAACTATTAATGATCCTGTACTATGTATATTATAGAAAGTACCATTATTTATAGTTATAGTTCCATCGATATTATTATATATAGCTCCTGAACCAGTTTCATTATGATCATCAAATACCATTGTTCCATTATTATTACCAGTTACTCTTCCACCTGTTACTTCAACTGTTCCATTATTAGTTAAACCTAATATACCGCATGATAATTGAAGTGTAGTATTTGAAGAATATGTTAATCCAGAAATATTTGATGAATTATTATCAACAGAACATGTAACATTTAATGTTGTATCATCATTCAATGTTGAAGTAGATAATAAACCATCATTTACATTAACAATTGTATCATTATATGCAATAATTTTATTCGATTTTGTAGTATTGTTAGTTACATTAATTGTTGTATTGTCATATGAATTAATATTATATGCAGATGAACCAGTTAAATTTAATACTGAATTATCATGCGTATTAACAGTGCCTTTACCCTCTCTAAGAGTAATAATACCATCATCAATAACTTCAATTAAATCTATATTAGATTCAGTTCTTCCATCACTACATGCAGAAGATGTAAATGAAATATTAGCTCCTGAACCAATAGTTAAATGATTTGCTATTGTCTTACAGTTAGTATCTATTGTTAAAGTTTTTCCTGTAATAGTTGCATCATCATTAGCAGATACTCTAACAGTAGGTTTTAAGAATACTAATTCATCATTATTATTAGCATCATTAATAGCCTCTTGAACACTAGTATAACCAATATCTTGAGTTACATTTTTAACAATACTTTCTTTAGTTAGAATTCTTGTTTTGTTTGTACCAGATATTATATATCCATTCTCAAGATCAGAGAAATTCTTATCTAAGTCTTCAATATTATTACTAAATTGAATACCAGAATTATTAGTTGTAGATATAATACCATCATAGAAATTAATAGAACCTAATCCTTTATAAATTCTAATTGGTACTTTATGACCTTTAGAATTAATTAGAGGTTTTTGGTTATTATATTCACCATCTTTTTCTCCAAGAGTAATTATAGCTCTATCAGTATAAGCTCTAATTGGGTCATTGATTTCAGAATTAATGATTGTAACAGGGCCAAATGTATTAATAGCTCCTAACCAATCTTCTGGGTAATAGCATATATTTTTCCTTTCGCTTAAATTTTCCACCTTTTGAACATATGACTTATATATATTATAGTATTCAGAATATGTATCTTGATGATTTGATGTACTACTTAATGGTACAACATCAATTGTAGCGTCTTTTACTACTAATGTACCATTATTTTCTATAGCAGCAACCTTATACATAAATGACTTAGCAACCATAGTAACTGTAGCACCACTATTAGTTGTATAGTTATCATAATAAACATATCCATTTGTTGTATATGTACCACCATCAATTGTAATAGTAGCTTCTTTAGCCATTGTTCTATAGTAATAATTTGTATCTGATGAATTATGAAATAATGGAGAATTTAAATCTATTTCCCTAGTAGCTGTATATGGACCAGACGTATTATATCTTGGATAGCCAATAACTATAGATTCTCTTATATTAAATGTACTATCAGTTAATTGAAGATCAAAGTATCCTTCACCTCTTATACCATATGACATATTATGTACATTACAGTCTTTAATAATTGCTCTATTTGGAATATTTTTAATTAATTCACAATTAGTAAGTGAATTATCACTTGAATATGCTCCATTGAATCCACCTTGATATACTAATCCAAAGATTGATGTTTCAATTGTATTATTTTCTAATAATAATTGAGCATTTTGATTTGGACTATCTTGGAAACCATTTGAAAAGTTTCCTATATAGTAACCAGAATCATCGTAATTCCATGAATCATAATCATAATATTGGCCTACTTTTCCTACTTTTGAAGGAGCAAAAGTTAAATAACTATTCTTAATACTCATTATATTGTAGTTTTGAATAATATTTCCAATAGTAATTGAATAACTATAATTAGGTATTTCAACACCGGATTGATCAATAGTTGAATGATCAATTGTTATACTTCCTTTATTATAAATAATTGGACTAATATAATCGGATATTAAAGTCATATAATCAATATTAGCAGTTCCATCATTATAGAATGCATAATCAACTCCTCCATCACCAGGAACATATACTACTGTATATGAAGATGAAGTATGTGAATCTTCAGTTCCACCAATATCCATATTAAAGATACCATGGTTAGTAACAAATATACGTTGAACAGTAGTCATAGTTGAACCATTAATATTTAATGTACCAGTTTCATTATTTAAAATAATTTCTCTCTTAACACCATCAGATTTTAAATCATCTAATTCTACTGATAATGTTAAATTTCCATTATTAATAAATACATTACTTGCAACATTAACAGAGATATGACCACTTTCATTAGTATTAAATGTTGCAGTACCATTATTAATAATAAATTCTTCATTATTTACTGTTATTGGATGTTTAATATTTAAAGTAAAGTTAGATGTTTCTGGAATAACAATTGTTGATGTAGATTTAGTATTTGTATAAGATCTTAATGTTTCAAGTACATCACCATTAGTAGCTTCATTAAATGCTTTTTGGAATGATTTATATATTTCACCAGTAGTTACATTCTTAACTAAATCTTTTTGATCAAGATATTTAACAAAGTATGGACTATCTGTATCATCTATTATTTCATAGTCATCCTCAATTTCATCGAAGTTAATATCTGAAGCTCCAGATTTACCTTTTAAAATACCATCATAGAATCCAGTAAATCCAACACCAGATCCAGAACCATATTTAGCTATAGACCAAGTATCACCTACTAACATAGGAGTAGTCTTTGATACTATAAGATCATCATTTTCATCTTTATCACCTTTAGTACCAATTACGATATTATATCCATTACTATAATCAGATAATCCTACAGCACGTTGTTTAGAATTTAAAATACCACTATAAATTTCTGCTTGAGGATAATCACCATGTAAGTAAATTAAATTGTATGATGTACTACCATTCTCATAAGCAGTAAAATTACCACCATTAACAGTTACTTTACCACCATTAATATCAAGATAAATATTATCATAAGTACCACTATCAAAAATTATATTTCCACCATTTTCAGCTGATATAAATCTCATTGGATTAGATACATCTGATAATTGTCCTATTACTGTATCCTTAAATTCAAGTGTAGCATTATCAACATGTCCTATAGGTCTTACATATGTATATCTTGTATCTGAAACAGTATCAAGACCATCAACTAATACTTTAGCACCATCATTTACTTCAAAGATATATCTCCAAGAAGATTCATAGAATTCTTTTACAGCCGTTTTAAATGCATAATATGTATTTACTTCATCACTATTAGATGAGAAATATCCACCTTTAACAGTAGTTAGTGAATCATCACCAGTACCATATACCATAGTTCCAGGGAATTCACCATTATTAATTGTTAAATCACCAAAGTTGTTAATATCAGATAATCTAAATAAACCATTATTAATAACAGCAGTTCCATTATTCTTTAATGCTGATCTTTCCATCCTAGTATATGCCCATTCATTATAGAATTTACCATTATTAATAGTTAAAGTACCATTATTAACAAATAAATACTTACCAATATTACATGCTATGGCATCACCAGTTATAGTTAAATTTCCATTATTAATATATGCATATTTATTATAGTATGCACTATTCCAGTTATTAGAACTTTCAAAATTTAAAGTAATATTCTTTCCTTCAGGAATAATAATACTACCTACATTTACAGCCCATTTAATAACATCTATTGTTGTAGGAGTTGAATCAGAAACACTATCTATTGCATCTTGAATAGTAGTATATTCTGTACTTCCTATTCTAGCTTGAGCATTAATATTACTTGGTGCTGATGCTCTAGGAACTACTTCCAACCCACCAGTACCATCACTATACCATCTCCAGTATGAATAACTATTTTCGATTGTTTCATTTACTGGAATACTTATAGTTCTACTATAAGTACCTGGATTTTGTTTAGATGAAATATAACCAGTATATAAATTAACTATACATAAATCTTGATCATAATTTGATTGATCAATTACTTCCTTAGTTCCATCTTCATATTGAATATACTCTCCAGCTTTAGAAGAAACATATCTATTCGAACCACTACCAGAATAATATAAAGTTGGATTCACAGGCTTTCTATAACATGACCCAGTTACACCAATTTCATCACCATATATAGCATTAGTTTGATATTGATCATTAGGAGTACCAATATTTACTTTAGCTTGTTGATATGGTTTAGAAGATGTTCCTGTACCTTTTGGTTCTAATAAAATACCATACTTAGCAGGAGTACTACTATTACCTATATTTACACCATATTCTAAGTCTAATACACCTCTATTTAATACAGCTTCATTATATGTACCTTCATTTGGGTTAACATTTGATGTTGATAAACTTACGTAAGAATCATTAACAAGATGTTTAATACCAGTATTAATCATCTTAACATAACCATTATCATAATTATTTAGTTCACCAAATGAGTTAGAATCACTTGAAATAACACCATTCTCATGATTATTAACTATTGAAGAATCAGGGGATGAATCATACTTAAATTGTAAATCACCATAATTATCTATAGTTCCAGTAAGAGTAAAGCCTGAATACAACATTGCTTCACCCTTTGATAATGCATTATTAACAGTAGTTCCACTAGTAGCATAAAATTTAGATTCGTTATCAATATAATCAATATTTACGCTACTTGTAGCAAACAAATGATTTCCATTATATGTTCTTGTACCTATATTTGTACCATTCTTAAGTGTTAATATACCATCATTTCTTACAGAATAATCTTTTATAGGTGCTACAGTAGTAGAAGTACTTCCAAATTGGTAAAGATAATTGTATACACTATAATCATCATGTTTAAATGTCTTATCATATGCGTTTATATCTACCGAAATATCAGAAGTTTTAATAACAGCAGTTCCCATACTTCTATTATAGAATCCTGTTCCATGCTTACCTGTTATTTTCATACCACTAGCATTATAGAATCCTTCATTATATATACCTACACTAATCCATGCATCATTTGTATATATACTATTACCTAATGATCTATATAAACTTCCAGAAGTATAATTAGACTGATTTCTATAATTCATCACTATTTCCATAGAATTAGATGTATCATTAACTGATCCAGTATCTCTATTCCAAATACCTTTACCTTTTAATGAATTAACATATATTTTTGAATCATAATTAGTTTCAAAAGAAAGAGTACCATAATTATCAATACCAGTTCCAGTTTGACCACCAATATTAATACGAACATTTTTAATAATTAATTCTGCATCATGGTTATTTTTAATTGCTATACCATTAGATGTATTATTTTGAATCTTACCATTATGTGTTTTATTTTCACTTGTTTGGTTTTCATAATCACTATCTATAATAGTTAATTTACCATTATTAGTAATTGAACCAGTTAATGTATAACCATTTAAATCAAGAATCATTTCTTTATTATAATCAACTGTAACTGTACTTGCAGTAATATTCTTAAGGATTTGAACTTCGTCAACTTTTTCATTAAATGTTATAATTTTTTCGCCTTTTGTATATTCAGTTTTATTATCAATATTTACTTCTTCAAACCTAAATGCATCTTTATGTGAAAGACCATTCGAATATCTATAAACAAAGTGATAAACATAATACTTATGTCCTGGCATAAAGTTCAAATAACCATTTGAACCATAAGTATAATAATCATAATTTCTAGCAGGAGTATATGATGATTTATAGTAATAAACTGGATATAATTCATCCTCTGTATACCAATCATATTGAGATATATCATAATTTGTAGCATACTGATATATAAATTTATATTGTTTTGGCTTAGTTTCATTAGTCATATCAATTTCACCAACCCAAGCAGCAGCTTCATATGAATTTAATTCACGTTCTAATGTATACATTTGTAATTCATCATCCCAAATATATCCAGTTTCAAATGTATTTCTAACATTAGGAATATCGATAGGTTGAGTTAAAGTGATTTCATTTTCAGTATCTTCCTCCAACGAATCCATATCAACAGTACCTTCATTTATAGGTGTATTACCCATATTATATACTACTTCAGCAACATCTCTTATAGTTAATCCTTTAACTAAAGTACCACATTCTCCATTACTTTTTTCACAATGATAATCTTGATCTCTATAAGAAGAATTACCTGCTAAACCAAGTCTTTGATTAAAGTGAAGATAATATACATTACCTTTTTCTAAAACAAAGTTTTGTTCTTTATCATTACCTGACATGTAATTGAAATAAATATTTGCAGTTGAATAATAATCATCCTTATACATTAACACTTTAGATCTATCATTTATTAATTCATTAGTTGTTAAACCTCTATTATTCTTAGTAATATATAATGCTGCATAGTTATAACCACCAAATGTTCCGGAATAAGTAATTACTTTATCTGTTGGAGAATCAGTAAGGTCTAATTTAATATATGAATCATGATATTCACTTCTACTTGATGAAAGTAAAGAATAATATTGATTATTATTATAAGTTATTGGATTTTCAAAATCTAAACCATTTCCTACCATATTATTAGCAATATCTAAATCTTCAGGATTTGTAGATACTCTATACAATTTAATTGAATTAATTATTAATTGGTCAGAAATATTATATCTTTCAAATTCTTCTTGAGTAGGATAATTAGATGTTAAATATCTGTAGAATCCAAAATTCAAATAATATTTTTTACCACCTTGAATTTGTTTAGTAGATGTTAAAGGTCCTATTTTAACAAATGGATGTGGAGCTCCAGTAAATTCATCATAAAAATCATAACTACTTGAATAACCATATAGATTTATCATGTTAGCATTACCTGTAGAATACATTGGAGAAGGAGCATCTTCAGTTAAGTTAAGCATACTATCTGAAGAACCAGCTGTTTCAACACTCATTGCAACAGTTAATTCATATGTACCAACATAATCAGTTAAATCAAGTTCTACATAACCATATGCTAATGATTGAGGATTATTACTATATTGAGTATTCGATCTAATAGTATCAGTTGCAGAATCATAATAGAATCCAGCAACTCTTGTATTACCTTCTAATACAGGGATTTCAGGTAAACTATCATTTATATCTTCTTTATGCATTGTTACACTAGTAATAACTAGTTTTGATTCAGGAACTTCATTAACCGATGTTGTTGTATATCCACCTGTAGAATATGCTATAAAATCATAAGGTTCTATACTTAATGGTTGTTGGAATGAAAACTTTACTTTATATTTATTTCCTTTAGCAAGTCTATAACCATGCAATTCACCAATATTATAAAGAGCATTAAATGAATTAACTGTTGATCCAGTATTACTATTATATGAACCATTATTTACAACATAATTACTATCTAATTGCATAACTTGAAGATTTGCAGTTCCATAACTTCCATCATGATTTGGATCAATATGATATTTTATATCTAATATTTGATCAGTATCCGAATCAGTTAAATCTATTATTGTTTCAGTAAATGCCATTGATCCATAATATAAATTGCTTGATGTCAATGTATTATTATCTGGATCATATATAAATGGATAACCAGATGTTTTATCATTATATTGATATACACTATCAATACTATCTACATGTGTAAATCCTTCTAAGAAATTATCTTGAGAAGATTGTAATTCTACAGTTCCAGTATTTGTATCAGGAACAGCATGAGTAAAGTTAGCATAATATTTACTCTTATTAATTCTTGCTTCAGGCTCTGCTTGAATAGCTAAAGTAACTTCTTCATAACCTGTAACCATATTAGATGTTGCATTATAAGCATATTCTGTTTCAGTTACTTCACCTTGAACAGCATTATTACTTCTAATTTTTCCATCAAAGAATGAGAATTCAGAATTACGTTCAGAATATATACCATATGTTTCACCAAATACATATGGATATTGATATACTGCTCTAGTATCTGTTCCAGTAGGAGCTTCAGAACTTCCTTCACCAAGAGTTAATTTAGCACCAGTATTATTAAATATACCTATACCACTACCATTAACTATTCCACCTTTACTTGTTCCATGATCAATTAAAGTAAATTCACCTTGGTTATTAATAGTATATCCAGGAAGAACTCCTGCTACTGTTTTACCATTTAAATCTAATGTGATATCTTGAGTATCTAATACTTCTACAGACTCATTAGTACCCTTTAACATTTGAATTGTACATTTACTTTCACAGTGAGAATCTTTAATAGCTAATTCTAATAAAGTAAATGGCATATAATCTTCTGGATTTAAATCTACACCATCAACTGATATTATCTGACATATTGGTTCTTCTGGAGAAGTTCTAGCAGTTATAGTACCTTCAGTTACATTACCTGCTCCATCAGTAACTTCTATTCTAAATGTATATTCAGTATCTAATGTTAAATCAGATACAACAAGATTCATATCTCTTGATTTTTGATAATCTCTTAATTCAGCATTATTAGCAGTTCCATTTACTGTACCTGCTAAATTATTTCCATTATAAACTTTTATTTGTTGTACACCTGATTCATTATCAGATACTATTCCAGATAAAAGTATAGTTGTTTGTGTTGATGTTGGAGTAATGTCTCCTATTGTAGGATTCAATTTATCTATATTAGTTACTTCATGAGTAGCTATTTCAGATTCAGAATCTTCATATATAGATTTTGCTGTGATAGTTGAATTAGTATCTAATTCAAATGGTTCTGTATAATCAGCATATGTTCCATCATCTACTTTATATTTAAATGTATAATTTGGATTACTTGATGAAATAGTAACTAATACTTTATCATTTGTCCAATATAATGGAGTATGTGTAATTGTTGGAGCTACTACTTCTTCATATGTACTATATAAAGTTTTTGGAGTTTTAATTTGTGTATTATCAAAATCAAATGGATTTGTTCCATCTTCAGTCCAATAAGTAAATATATGATGTTCTTTTGTTGGATGAGTATCAGTATCGTGTGCTTTATCAGCATAATCTATTGTTTGGATAGCAAATTGATTATCTCCATCCATAAATGTTACATTTACTTTATTTTTTGTATAACAAGATTCAAGTGTAATATTACTTGTTACAGATGTATCAAAATCATAATCATTTCCATTTAATTTCCATCCACAGAATGTATGTCCTTCTTTACTTGGCTCAACTGGTTCAACTGCTTTATCACCATGATCTACTGTTTGATTATCATATTCTGTTGTTTGATTAGTCCATGGATCTGTATCATTAAATATTACATTATATGTATTTATTTGATATACTGCATAAACAGTTGTTGTTACATATATTGGTGTACTAAAGTCATACGGAGTTGCTCCATCAACTTCTAAAGACCAATATTTAAATGTATGTCCTTCTTTTCCTTGATTATCTATTGGATTTACTGTAGCACCATAATCTACAGTCTTTTCTGTTATTCTATTTTCATCATTAAATATAAATGATCTATCTTGTAATGAATATTGTGCATATAACTTTACTGGTCCTGTTATTAAAGAAGTAAAATCATATTCACTTTGTCCATCTGGATCAGTAGTCCATCTTAGGAAATTATGTCCAGCCCATGCATTACTTAAATCAGGAGCTTCACTATTACTTACTGTATTTTTGTATTCTTTTGATATAGTTAATACTTTTGCATATTCTGCTCCATTTGATGCGCTCTTATCATAGAATTCTACATCATATGATTTAATACAATATTTTGAAGTTAAAGTTAAATCACTTGTTACTGGTGTATAGAAATCCCATGGAGTATCATTATCAGTTACCCAACCACAGAAATCATATCCAGTTTTACTTGGATCAGGTTCTGGTTCACTTACAGGTTCACCATTATTAACAGTCTTTCTATCATATTCTGTTACTGTTAATGTTTCTGGGTGTTTATCGTTAAATACTACTGTATGTTTAGCTTTAGTAACACCATATAAAATTAAGTCTTTATTTACTGGTAATTCAAATCTATATTTATTTGTTAATTTTTCATCTGCATACCAACCATCAAAGTTTGCTACACTTACTGTAGGTTCATCTATTGTTTCGCCTTCTAGAACATCTAATGTTTTATATGTTCTTCCATCTAATAGATAAACAACATGTTCATATAATTCGCCTTTAGCGCTTACTTTGTTTATGTATGTTCTTGCTACATCAGTGTTTTCTATTGTTAATACTAATGTATCTGAAATTACTTCTCCTGCTCCTAGTTCTACACCTTCTAGGTTTCTATTATAAATAATTCCATTCTTTAACTCATAACCACTATTTAGTGATTCATCAAAACTTAATCCTTCTGGAAGTTCATCTTTAACAGAACTTATAATACCTGCTTTTTCTCCAGTATTTTGAACTGTTATTTTATAATAAATTTTACCATGTAGATTATTTACTTTTTTAACTGGTATTTGAGCAAGTGTTACATCGTTATATAAATAATCTTTTCCTGTTCCTAGATTGTTTAATTCTACTCTTGTAATATATTTATTTGTTTCAATACTATATGGATATACTTTCTTTACTACTAAGTTTAATAAGTTTCCATTTTCTATATATAAATTATTTAGTTCAACGTTTTGGTAATTTTCTTCATTTATAACAATTGAATAAGTATCTGGAGTAATATCACTTAGTATATATATACCATTAGCATTTGTATAAGTTTCTTTTACTACCTCATTATTCTTTTTTAAAGCTATTAATATATTTGAAACAGTATTTCCATCTTCATCCATTACTGTTCCTTGAACACTTGTAGTTGTTACTGTAACAGGTTTTACTGTTATATTTGTATAATCATCACCTGTTGATTCTTTTATTCTTACTACTGGGCTTACATTATATCCGTTAGGAGCGTTCTCAATAATCATTGTTATTTTGCTATTTATTGTTTGCCCTGATGGTAAATTAGATATTGTTATTGTTATTTCTTTTCTATTAGATGATAAAACTGAAGTAATATTACTTCCAGTAACTTCCTTAAATGATGAATATATATCATTATCATCTAATTTAGCATTTATTATTACATCTCTATCGCCAACATATTCAGATAAAGTGTATGAAATATTATAGTCTATTTCATCATATCCTTTTACTGTAATATTGTTATCTTCTGTTAGATCACTAATATTAGCTTTTAGTTTAGTTGATATGCTAGATAAACTAGCTTTTTCTACTTTAACTAATCCTGCATATTTATCAATACTAGATATCTTAATAATAGATACTATTAATGCTATTAATACTACAATTAACGATGCAGCTATTATTTTTCCTTTTCTTAATTTTTTAATATTTTTCATAACAACAACTCCTATTCAGATAGCTTCTACCCTATTATTAATATTATATCATGTGTTCAAGTTTTTTTGTCATTTTTTTACTATTTTTTTTAAAGTTTTTTCGTAGTTTTTTCTATTATATGATATAATTACACTAGGTGATTATCATGGAAATAAGGCAGTTAACAACTGAAGAGTTTGACAATTTTGCCAAAAACTATCCATATAAAAATTTTTATCAAACAGCCGAATATGGTACATTAATGGATAGACATGCCTTTAATGACTATTACCTCGGCCTTATTGATGATGCTAATAACTTAGTTGCAGCAACATTAATACTTGTTAATAGAGTTATGATTGGATATAAATGGGGATATTGTCCAAGAGGATATTTAATAGATTATAAAAATGAAGAATTAGTTAAGACATTTACTCAATTATTGGCTGATTTCTTAAAGAAAAGAAATTTCATGTTTATTAAAATAGATCCTCAAATTATTTATAAATCTCACGAAAATACTGGTGAAGTAAATACTTTAGTAGATAATGAAGGTATTTATAACACTTTATTAAACTGTGGATATCAACATGGAGGTTTTAATTTAAACTTTGAAAACTTAAAACCTAGATGGAGTGCAGTTTTAACTTGTAAATCTGATGATGTAATATTCAATCTATTTTCTAAAGAAATTAGAAATAAAATAAGAAAAGCTGATAATAGAGGCGTAGAAGTTATCAAAGGTGAACCTGAAAACATAAAAGAATTCTACAATCTTATTGGATATAAAAATGAAAAAAGAAAATTAAATTATTATCTAGATATGTTTGAAATATTTGGTAAATCAGATATGTTTGATATATTCTTTGCAAGAATTAATACTTCAAAATATATAGAAAAAAGTAAGAATCTATATGAACAAGAAGAATTAAGAAATAATGATTTGAATCTTGAATTAGAAGAAAATATTGATAGCAATAATAAAAATAGTATTATTAAGAGAAAAATGAACTCAGATATATTATTAAATAACTATAAACAAAGTGTTATTAAATCTGCAGAATTATTTAAGAGTAATCCTGTTGGTATTGTAGTAGCAGCTTGTGCAGTAGTTAAATATAATGGTGAAATATTCTTCTTAATAGATGGTATTGATAATAATTATAGAGAATATTGTCCAAATCATTATATGAAATATATTTTAATGGATATGTATCATAATCAAGGATATAATAGATTTAATCTTAATGGTATTTCAGGAGACTTTACTAAAGGATCTAAATACTATGATTTAACAAGATTTAAACTTGGATTTGGTTGCCATGTAGAAGAATATCTTGGTGAATTTACTTTAGTAATAAACAAGAGCAAAACTAATAATTATAATAGAATTAACCCAATAATTGAATGGTTAAATACACCAGTGTTATAAACACTGGTTTTTTTATGCACAAAAAAAGTAGGTTTTAAACCTACTTTTTAAATTACTTAATTATTAATTATTTAATAACTTTTGTAACTTTACCAGCACCAACTGTTCTTCCGCCTTCACGAATTGAGAACTCAGTTCCTTCTTCTAGAGCGATAGGAGCAATTAATTCAACTGTCATAGTTACGTTATCACCAGGCATTACCATTTCAGTTCCTTCTGGAAGAGTAACTTCACCAGTTACGTCAGTAGTTCTGAAATAGAATTGTGGACGATATTTTGTGAAGAATGGAGTATGTCTACCACCTTCATCTTTACTTAGAACATATACTTGACATTCGAAGTTTGTATGTGGAGTAACTGTTCCAGGTTTAGCTAAAACTTGTCCTCTTTCTACATCTTCTCTGTTGATACCACGTAATAATACACCAGCGTTATCTCCAGCTTCAGCATAGTCTAATGATTTTCTAAACATTTCGATACCAGTTGCAACTGTTTTCTTAGTTTCTTTAAGACCAACGATTTCAACTTCTTCGTTAACGTTTAATCTTCCTCTTTCAACACGTCCTGTAACAACTGTTCCACGACCTGTAATAGTAAATACGTCTTCAATGCTCATTAAGAATGGCTTATCAACGTCTCTTGTTGGAGTTGGAATATATTCGTCAATAACGTTCATTAATTCGTCAATTTTAGCAACATATTTTGGATCTCCTTCAAGAGCTTTTAATGCTGAACCATAAACGAATGGTGTGTTATCTCCATCATATCCATATTTGTTTAATAATTCTCTAACGTCCATTTCAATTAATTCTAACATTTCTGGATCGTCAACCATATCACATTTGTTGATAAATACAACAATTCTTGGAACACCAACTTGGTGAGCAAGTAAGATATGTTCTCTTGTTTGAGCCATAGGACCATCAGTAGCAGCAATAACTAGGATAGCTCCATCCATTTGTGCAGCTCCAGTGATCATGTTTTTAACATAGTCAGCGTGTCCTGGGCAGTCTACGTGAGCATAGTGTCTTTTATCAGTACTATATTCAACGTGTGCAGTATTAATAGTAATACCACGTTCTCTTTCTTCTGGTGCTTTATCGATATTTTCGAATGCAACAGCTTCGTTACCATTTTTACCAGCTAAACATTTAGTAATAGCAGCAGTTAATGTAGTTTTACCATGGTCAACGTGTCCAATAGTACCTATATTAACGTGTGGTTTAGAACGGTCAAATTTTTCTTTTGCCATTTTAAATTCCTCCTTTTTTAATGTACAAAAATATTTTATCTAATTCTTGATTAAAAATCAAGTATTATACGTGTTTTATTATTGGTTTTTACCATTTTTCTTGATAATTTCTTCAGTTATATTTCTTGGAACTTCTTCATAGTGATCAAATACCATTGTAAAGTTTCCTCTACCTTGAGTATTACTTCTTAAAGTAGTAACATAACCAAACATTTCTGATAGTGGAACCATAGCATCAATAGCTAAAGCATTTCCTCTAGATTCTTGACCCATTGGTTTACCTCTTCTAGCTGTAATATCACCCATAACGTTACCTAAATATTCTTCAGGAACAATTACTTGAACTTTCATAACTGGTTCAAGAAGTACTGGGTTACATTTATTCTTAGCTTCTTTTAATGCAAGTGAAGCAGCAACTTTAAATGCCATTTCTGATGAGTCTACATCATGGTATGATCCATCAAATAATGTAGCTTTAACGTCGATCATTGGGTAACCAGCAAGGATACCAGTTTGCATAGCTTCTTGTAATCCTTTATCTGTTACTGGAATATATTCTCTTGGAACAACACCACCAACGATTTGGTCAACGAATTCATAACCTTTTTCTGGATTTGGTTCAAATCTAACCCAAACATGTCCATATTGTCCACGTCCACCAGATTGTTTAATATATTTACCTTCACATTCAGCTGTCTTAGTAATTGTTTCTCTATAAGCAACTTGTGGAGCACCAACGTTACATTCAACGTTAAATTCTCTCTTCATTCTATCAACGATGATATCTAAGTGTAATTCACCCATACCAGCGATAATAGTTTGTCCAGTTTCAGTATTAGTTGAAGCTCTAAATGTTGGATCTTCTTCAGCTAATTTTTGAAGTGCAATTCCCATTTTTTCTTGATCTGCTTTAGATTTTGGTTCAACAGTTAATTCAATAACTGGTTCTGGGAATTCCATAGATTCAAGAATACATGGTTTCTTTTCATCACATAATGTGTTACCAGTTGTAGTATTCTTTAAACCAACAGCAGCAGCAATATCACCTGTATAAACATCAGATATTTCAGTTCTGTTGTTAGCATGCATTTGTAGGATTCTTCCTACTCTTTCTTTAACATCTTTTGTTGAGTTTAATACATATGAACCACTTGATAAGTGTCCAGAGTATACTCTGAAGAATGTTAATTTACCAACGAATGGGTCTGTAGCAACTTTAAATGCTAAAGCTGAGAATGGTTCATCATCTGATGGATGACGTACTATTTCATTACCATTTAAATCAGTTCCTTTAATAGATTCTACGTCAGTAGGAGCTGGTAAGTAATCAACAACAGCGTCTAATAATAATTTAACACCTTTGTTACCATATGCAGTACCAAGCATTACTGGGAAGAAATCTACAGCAAGTACACCATTTCTAATACATTTCTTAATATCTTCAATAGATATTTCATTACCTTCAAGGTATTTTTCCATAACTGCATCATCATATTCAGCAATAGCATCAATTAATTCAGCTCTCTTTTGTTCAGCTAAATCTTTTAAGTCTGCTGGAATTTCAATTTCTGCAGGTATTTCTTCAGGTTTACCATCATATTTGTAAGCCTTCATTGTAATTAAATCAATAATTCCTTCGAATTCTTGTCCTTCACCTATTGGCCATTCAATTGGTGCATATTTAACTCCAAGTCTATCTTTAATAGTTTTTAAAGTATAGTTGAAATCAACACCAAGTTTATCCATCTTATTAGCGAAGATGATTCTTGGAACTTTAAATTCAGTAGCTTGTCTCCAAACTGTTTCAGTTTGAGGTTCAACTCCTGCTTGAGCATCTAATAATGCAACAGCACCATCTAATACTCTTAATGATCTTGATACTTCAACAGTAAAGTCTACGTGTCCTGGAGTATCAATGATATTCATTCTATAACCTTTCCAATATGCAGTAGTAGCTGCAGATGTAATAGTTATACCTCTTTCTTGTTCTTGTTCCATCCAGTCCATTTGAGAAGCACCATCATGTGTTTCACCAATTTTGTGGATTTTATGAGTATGGAATAATATACGCTCAGTAGTAGTAGTTTTACCAGCATCGATGTGTGCCATTATTCCAAAATTTCTTGTTTTTTCTAAAGAATATTCACGAGCCATATTTTATTCCTTTCTTACCATCTATAATGAGCAAATGCTTTATTAGCTTCTGCCATCTTATGTACGTCTTCTTTTTTCTTAAATGCTGCACCAGCTTCTTGTGCTGCATCCATAATTTCGTTAGCTAACTTTTCAGCCATAGATTTTCCACCTCTAGCTCTAGCAGCTGTAACTAACCATCTAAGTGCAAGTGTTTGTCCTCTTGAAGCACTAACTTCGATAGGAACTTGTACATTAGATCCACCAACTCTTCTTGCTTTAACTTCAAGAACTGGTGTTATATTTTCCATTGCTTTTGTAAATACATCAAGTGGATTTTGGTTTTGTTTTTCTTGAATCATATCAAAAGCACTATATACTATTTTTTGAGCTTTTCCTCTTTTACCATCAAGCATAATTCTGTTTACTAATTTAGTAACAACTTTTGAATTATACACTGGATCAGCTAAAACATCTCTTGAAAATGAATGTCTTTTTCTCATATTTATCTCCTTTCAAATTATTTTTTTGCTTTTTTAGCACCGTATTTAGAACGGCCTTGTTTTCTGTCTTGTACACCAGCAGTATCTAATGTACCTCTTACAATGTGATAACGAACTCCGATTAAGTCCTTAACTCTTCCTCCACGTACTAGTACAACGCTGTGTTCTTGTAAGTTATGTCCTTCACCAGGAATATAAGCATTGATTTCCTTACCATTGCTTAATTTAACCCTAGCATATTTTCTTAATGCTGAGTTTGGTTTCTTAGGTGTTGTAACACCAACTCTTGTACATACTCCACGTTTTTGAGGAGAAGATAAATTTCTAGTTTTCTTTGTTAAACTGTTTAATCTAACATTTAAAACTGGAGATTTACTCTTTTTAGTTTTACTCTTTCTTTTGCTTCTAACTAATTGATTAATTGTAGGCATTTTTATTACTCCTTTCTTTACACACATCCTTGTGTTCCAAATTATGATATAAATTAAAGATTTGTTTAAAACAAATCCTTTTTTTAATCAGCACTAATAATATAACATTTTAAGGTATTAAAGTCAATACATTTCTTTAAAAATAAAAGGAAACTAATTGCTTAGTTTCCTTTATTTATACTATCTAAATATTCAGCTAGTTCTTTATATACTTCACTACTTTTCCAAAAGCCCCATCTAATTTCATCTTCAAAATTAGCTAGTGTTTTAGTTTCACCTTCAGGAATAAATATGAAGTCCCAACTCCAACCATGCTCCCCAGATTTTTTAACATCTATTGTTCCTTTAGTTACAGCATCAAACACAACTGGTTCCTTACCTGGTTCACAATATGCTATAGATTCTTTAAAATATGCTGTTCTATCTTCTAAACCTTCCATTAGTTTTAATAAACCATCTTCTCCAATAGTATCTTGTACATAATGAGTATAAACTCCAGGAAAACCTTTTAAAGCATTAACAAATAATCCAGTATCGTTTTTAAGAACAGGTACTTTTAGTTCTTCACATGCCCATTTAGCAGAGTATTTTGATACTTCAGTAACATCATCTGCTTGTATTTCTGGTGTTTCCATTTTTATATTATCAACTTTAATACCTAATGGTTCTAATGCATGTTTTGCACTTTCTATTTTAGCCCAATTTCCTGTAACATATGTTATTGTTTTCATAACTATCTCACCTTCTTTAAAATTATAACATAAATATATATTATTTTATCTTTTTATTCTTACTTTTCTTTACAAACTTATAAATTATAAATATAATATCAATTACGAGGTAGATATGAAAGATTTATATTTTGATCATTTTAATGATTTACAAGAATATGTTTATAATCATAAAGTAAAATCTTTAGGTTCTGGACGAGAAGGAACTTGTTTTTTATTGGATGATAATTCTGTTATTAAGATATTATATTCTGATTATTATTCTGAATATGCATTACAATTTAAAGATATAGATTCACCTACATTTGTTTTTCCAAAAAACTGTGCTTTTGTAAAAGATTATGTTCGAGCAATCATAATGGAATATATAGAAGGTGATTCATTATCAAAACATAAACCTATAGAACAAAGAATTGATTTACTAGGTGATAAATTACAAATTTTAACTGATAGTTTAGATGATATTTCATCTAAAGGTATTTTAGTAAAAGATTTTCATTGTGGAAATGTTATATATAATGATAATGA
>JAEEGK010012747.1_pt1 | contig 19055 bp, 14 predicted proteins | sample 8958771 | NCBI WGS metagenome assembly JAEEGK01 (sample SAMN16246547, study PRJNA631951) | gut metagenome | biome: gut microbiome; feature: rumen; material: SC-attached | host: Bos | place: Iran: Karaj | collected 2018-10
TGAGTATCCTGATACCGACAAAGTCGTGCTGTTTGAACATGGCTGGGTGTTGCCTGCGCTTACCGTTGGAGTCGGCTGTATACAGCAGCTCGAGTCTCGTGAAGCGAGCACATGTACGGTAACTGTTGTGTCGTAGGTGCAGCCGAAGTTGTCGGTAGCTTGGAATGTGTAGGGTATGAGTGCTGGGTTGTGTTCGTCGGGATTCTGAACAACAGCTGTGGCTGTGGCGGAGCCAGGAGTGCTATTCATATTTTCTCCGTTCCAAAGATAGGTGCTTGTTAAATAGGAATTCTCAAACTCCCATAAGTTTGACAAGTAAAGATCTTCTCTGAAGAATAGACCCCATTCGAATACCCATCCGTTGTCAAGGTTTCTGTGGTCGCAGATATAAATCCTCCATTCGCCGTTGAGAGGACATCCTACAAGTGAGTTCAAACTTTCATATGTGGCATAGTCGCCAGCATTAAGAACATAAGTTTCATATTCAGAAGTGTATGGATTTCCACACGGATCTGTATATTCTACCTGAGAACAGGATGGATTGGTAGTATATAATCCTCCCATACATTGAGTAGCAGTAGGTGTGAAATTATATGCATATCCTTCACCTTCAGTTAAATAACAAGGGTTGTAACTGCTTGGGTCTGGAGAGAGGCCTAGGTGAATACATCCTCCTCCAATGGAATTCGGATCATTTATTGTTGTAAGTGTCCAGCCAGGTACTATAGTTGGTGTAAGATCATTAGCATGAAGCAGACAGCTTTGTCCGCTTGGGCATTGGATTAGCATGCTGAGGTCTCCTAGGTATGAATGCTCAATGTTTAGGTATATACGTTCAATATCATTTATTGACTGAATTGTAGCTCCTTCAGGGAAAACATTGTCAAAAGCTAAAACTGAATTGTAACACACACCATTTCCATCTGGAATAAAGAATTTATCTCCAATGGTAGTTGGGGGTGTATAGGCCCACGGCTCAACGTGAGGGGCACCATTGAATGTAACTTCGGTGCCTGGACATACGGAGTCGGGTGAGAAATTTACTGCCTCCCAAGTAGGTCGCATCGAAACACGGATCCTTTTTGTGTTTATGTTTCTGTTGAGACAATTATATTGATCGGCAGCATCGCAGAATACATAGAACCCCCCGCCATGTGGGAATGCATAGCTGAAAGTATTTGCTCCTATACCAGTATGGTTTAGTTCTATAGTGTCGCCCATATAAACGACACCCCAGGTATAATCAAGAGTAGATTCGCTCTGAGCGTATTGAAAGTTATTTTGTAGAAAAGTTGAATTTGCAGTAAATAATACTGCTGATTCAGGACAAACATCGAAGAAAGTTTCGGTTGCGCCTGTGTTTGGATTAACAACAGAGGTCTGGCTTACGCTAGGATTTATCGTTGTACTGAATACCTGACACATTGCACCGCACCATACCTTGGCTTTGAAACCCGATGCAGTCTGGTTTCCTGAATTCCATATAAACTGGAGGGAGCCACGGTTAGATGTAATAGTCCGCCCTGCCAAAGAGGTTCCTGTTGCATTGGATACAAGTACTGTTTGTGATACTGCGTCCTTGATTGTAAGAACGGTTCCTGTAGCCAGGCTGAAAGTGGTGAATTTTATACTTATTGAGCCAGAATTGTCAGAGGTGATTTCTCTAATATATGTTTGTCCTGCAGTGTAGTTGTCATTAAGGCCGTCATCATAGAAATAGACAGTTGTTGAAGTTTCTGATATTGCTTCTGAGCAGTCTATTTGAAACTGAGTTCCTGCATCTGGTTCATCATTGATTTTGATATCTCTTGAAAATGCCGACGTGCAAGCCGCCATAAGTACGGCTAACACAATTAAAATCTTCTTATTCATAGCTGTACCCTTTCGTTGCGTTATACATTTCTGAAATTTCTTTGTTTGAATAGAACCCGATTATGGTATTGGTCTTGCCAATGCGGTAAAAAGCACGGCTGTCGTATGGTCTTTCGTAGTAGAATTCGGCAATGTTTACCTTGCCCAATTCGATTTTTTCAACCATTCCGGCCTTCTCGCCTGTCTCGGGATCCTTGTAGTAGAGGTATTCCAAATCGTCGATCTTCTGCTGCATCTCCGGTTCGGCGATGTACCACGAGTAGTCGAGCTCGTAGTTGAGAAGCTCGAGAATTAGAGGCGTTTCTTTCTGCATGCGCTGAAGATGCTCAAGGCTGTAGGCCTTTTCTAAGCGCGGGTCGATCTGCACTGTCTGTGCATAGCCGATTCCCGATATCATCAGGATTATCAGCAAAATATCAAACTTCTTTTTCATAATCTCTATATTTTTAAAATTAATACTCAGTCTTCTATACCTATGACAAACGAAAATGCGATTTCGTTGCCCAGAGTATTAAAGAAAAATTAAATAATATATAATATAGTGAAATACAATAAAAAAGGCTGTAATATTACAGCCTTCATTCATTGCCCACTACATACGGAAAGTTACTATCTTAACAACTGAACAGTTCCTTTTTGACTTATATTTTCCCCATTCTCGTCGGTAGCCGTAACTACATAGAAGTACACACCTTCCGATGCCTCATTATTTCCACTTATTTTGCCGTCCCAAGATTTGTCGGGTTGTTGAGTATGGAAAACCAACTGTCCCGATTTTGTATATATCGATAGGTCGTAATTTGACAATGCACCATTGTACATTACAATAAATTCGTCACCTATTCCATCGCCATTGGGCGTAAATACATTCGGGATTCTGAAGTCGCTCGACATAACACCAATAGTTTCCGAATATCTGCTTTCGCATTCGTCTGTACGGGCAACAAGTTCTACCACGTATTTTCCGTTATTTCTGAATTCATAATCCAGATTATAATCTGTGCTTATTGCTGTACCGTTTATAAACCATTCAAAATCAATGTTCTGCATGTTTTCGGAATCGTCAATGCGTGTATAGTTGCGGAAAGTGTAATGCTTTTCGTTAAAGGCATCTTTCGAACTCTCGAAAAAAGTATTTAGGTATGATCTATCCCTAACGAGTACTGTATCGTATGCCACGCACGAATTAGCGTAGTTAATTTCCACCATATATATTCCGGCTTTCAGACCGGTGAATGATCCATTGTTTGAAATGTTTTTTCCATTTATCCGGCAATAATTCATAACCGATTTGTCGGCCTTGACTAGAAGTTCTCCATTGCTACCAGAACAATGGTTGTCTACCGTAGTCACAGAGTATTTCAGTTTGTCGGACATATTTATGTCAAACGCAATCTTAGAGTCGCAACTGCCAGTTCCTGTTGTAATAACAATGTTGTTGCTGCCGGGTTGCAATCCTGATAGTTCGTATCTTCCAGCATTTTGGTTCTTTACTGAATAGGAGACATCGTTCCACGACAGCTGGCCAGCATTGCCCGATACGTCAACAATCAAATGCTCTCCGTAGCATAGATTTGCCTTCGACACTTTGGCAGTAATTTTTTCTTGCTTTGCAAAGCTTATTCTTACTGTGCTTCCATTTGTCATTACAAGTTTATGTTCGCCATATGTCTTGCTGCTTAATTTGACTCCCGATGCAAGCTTTGACAAAACCAATCCATCCGATTCCTTTATGTTGGAAATGTCGAGGTTTTCTATCACAAGTTCGTCGCCGCAAATTGCTGTATCATTTAAGTTAAGTGCGTATATTTTATTTTCGGGTTGCTTCGAATGTACGGTACTTTCTGCTATAAAAGTCAAGTCGTTGTCGCTGCCTTTGATGTTGGCAGTAGATGTAGGTTCCGGAGCATTTGTCGCTGGGGTATTGGTAGTTGTATTGTTTGTCAGTTCTGCAGTTGGTTGAATAGGATTGTTCTGTGGCTTGTTGTCGGATGGAATGACGGCGATTATTGTTGCAGTGAGTATTCCAATTGTCACTATTGAAGCTGCAAGCTGATACTTATATGCCGACAAAATTTCAGTGAAGCTGCGCTTCGGGAAATTTTTGCTTATTTTCTCGAAGACTTCTGGTGGCGGAGTTTCCGTGTAGTCCTGAAGTTTCTGCTTTAATATTTTGTCAAAATCGTTCATTACCTTTTAAAATCGTTTTTAATAATTTCAATCAAATATTCTCTTGCTTTCTTCAGTTGCGAACGGCTTGTTGATTCTGAGATATTCAGGATTTCGGCGATTTCTTTGTGCTGATATCCTTCGATGACATACATGTTGAAAATTGTTCTGTAGCCATCGGGCATTTTGCCTATCTCTTCGAGCAACTCCTGCGCAGTCATATTTGAAATTATGTCTGAACTTACGTCTTCTTCATCCGAATCGTTGTCGTCAATATCGGCGAACGAACTTCGTGTAAGTCTCAAATAATTCAGCGACTCCCTAACAGTCATCCGTTGCAACCAGCCTTCAAAAGAACCTTCGAACCTGAAATCTCCAATCTTGTCCATAACCTTTATGAAGCAATCCTGAAGAATGTCCTGGGCTTCGTCTCTGTTCTTTGCATATCGTAAGCAAATCCCGTAAACGAATGGCGAGAACTTTCTGTAAAGCTCTTCAAAAGCCTTCCGCGACTTTTGCTGACACTTCCTTATCAGTTCCTCTTTATCGCCCATTACACCTATATGACAATTTAAAAATCGATTTCGTTGCCTGGGAAATCAAAAAAAATAGAATAATTTGTAATGCCTTAATTATCAGAAATAAAAAAAGGGAACAGTTTTCACCGTCCCCTTTTTTTTATCGTATTTATTTTATCTAACGAGATGCAGAGCACCGCTCGGGTTGTATTCCATACCGTCGTAACCTTCTGCCTCGATTATGTAGTAGTATACACCTGGGGTAGCCTTAGTCGTACCGTTGAGTCTTCCGTCCCATCCGGCCTCCATGGTCTCCCAGTCAGTCCATTCGTACACGAGTCTTCCGTACCGGTTGATAATCTTGCCCTTGAAAGACTTCAGCGTCTGTGCGTGAACCTGGAAGTAGTCGTTAATTCCGTCGCCGTTAGGCGAGAAGATGTTCGGGATCTCGAGCGAGCTTGCCTTGTCTACGTATATGTATCCCGGGTCGCACCTGTCGAGGTCGAGGTCGAGGTATGCGGTGTCTCGGCATTCCGGGAGGTCCCTGTTCATTACGATCAGGAACGGCTCGTAGCATCCGGGTTCCGCGTAAATGTGCTCGACGAGCTCGTCGCAGTTCTTCTCCACGACTCCGTCGCCGTAGTGCCACTCGCACTTCTTTCCGACGTTGTCGTAGTTTGTCGAGTTGACGAAGAGCACCTGGGCGTCCGGAGCGACCAGGTCCTCGAGGACGATGTCAGCCGAAACAGCGAACTCGGCCTCAATCATTCCGATAGTACCGACCTCGAACATCGGCTTGTCGACGCACTGCGTAGTTCCGAAGTAATTGTTGTAGCTGGAGAGGTACAGCGTGTTGTATGTCTGGTACTCGGACCTGTACGAGTAGCTGCCGGCCGGGAGTCCGTATACGTGGTGGCTGTATATTATTCCAGTAGTCTGGTCCGGACCTGTTATGTTCGCGCTGTTCTCGGAAGTGTCCGTCCATATGAAGGTGAACTGTCCGACTGTGTCGAGGAACTCGATGCCACCCTTTCCGAGACCGCAAGTGTCCTGGATTATGTTGTAGTGGTATTCAGGCCTTCTGGGGTCCTCCACTGCAGTTGTGCCGATGTTTCTGCATCCCCAAGAGTTCGTAGTCGTTATTCCCACGGTGTGGACCTCTGGCTCCCTGTTTGTCCAGTGTACGAAGGCCCTGAATTCGCCTCCCTGCGGGTTAGTCTGCACGCTGTCGAGGATTCCGCTGCTGATGTCGAAGTCCCAGTCGTATGTTTCGAGGTTTGCCTCGTATGCCGTAAGGACGGCCTGTCCGCCGAAGCACATCGGAGGTATTACGACGATCGAGTCAGACGGCACACCTGCGAAAGTGACCTTTATGCTGTCCTCGTCGGAGCAGAAGTCGGTGTTCTCCACGTGCCAGTACAGCATGTAGTACGGGTACGCCGGGTTCTCGCTGTTGAGGATGTTGGTGTGTATAGGGGTGTTTGGGTTGTTCCTGTCGTCGAACCATACGATGCTCTGCGGCACCGAAGCCGACCACCTTCCGTCGCCGACGCCGTTGAATGCCACGTGGAGCTGCCCCGTGCTGTCGCAGAACCTCATTATGGTGTCTGTGATCTGAGCAACCGGATTCTCAACGAACAGCACGGTCCAAGCGTCCGAAGTGTCCTTGCAGAAGTGCTGGTCGTCTGTCGGGCCGTTGAACTCGACCCAGTAGAAGGTGTGCTTTCCGTACCTGTCTACGGTCACGTCTGTGATGTTGCTCGAACCAGCGCCGAAGCTTGCGTATGCGCCCGGCTCTCCGATCCACATGCCCTCGATGCCAGATCCTGACGGGTCTGCCCTGAGGACCTCGAATGTAAATCCGCACGCGATGGTGTCGGCGGCGTTCATGTTAATCGAAGCCGACGGGACCTCGAAGAATGTTACTGTCACCGCGTCATGCGAAGCGCATGTCTCCGGGTCGAGGGTCTCGATGTGCGGGTGGTTTGTCTCGATCCACCAGAACTCTGCCTCCCCGTACGACGAGAAGTGTCCTGATGTATGCGGGTCCGTCCTGTCGTCGAACGCGGCGTTTCCACCGCTCTGGCATATCCAGCTGCCGGTTATGCTGTCCTCGCCCTCGACGTGCGAGCCGAAAGCGTTCATCGTGAAGTCGAGCCCGCAGACCCTGAAGTCCGGACCGGCGTTCACCACCGGCTCCTGCATGAACTCGATAGTCACGGTGTCGGAGCTGTAGCAGCTGCTGGCGTCTCCGGCGGTATTTGTCTCGCGTATCTCGAAAGTGTATATTCCGAAGTCGTTGACATGCACCGGCACCGATATGTTGTTGTTGCCGTTTGGCCATGTCGGGGCGTGCGCGCCCTGCGGCCTTGTAAGGTTGGTCCATGTGCATGTCGGGCTGTATGTTTCAGAAGGCGGGAGCCCCCATGCGCCGTTAAGGGTGTAGTCCCTTCCGCACTTTGCGAAGTCCCTTCCGGCGATAGGCTTCGGGGCAGCAAGGAACCTCACGTTCATAGTGTCGATTACCATGCATGTCCTGTTCCTTGCGATGAAGTAGAACGGGACGTCGAGGAACGGCGATATGCTCATCGCGCTGTCGACAGTGAAGAATGTGTGGCTGTCCAGGGAGTCGGTGAACCTTCCGGCGATGTCCTTGTTTATCCAAGAGTATGTTGCGTATCCTGCGGAAGCGATAGTGTCGGCGCAAAGCTCGACAGTACGTCCGCATACGGTGGTCTCGTCTCCCGTTGATCCGCATACGTGAACGCTTACGCTAGGCATCTTCCTGAATACCACCTTCATGGTGTCCACTCCGTAGCAATCGGCGTCGTCCGGGAGCCTCGGGTCAGAAATCGGCTCCGACCACACGAACTCGTATTCGATCTCCGAGACGTTGTCCGGGATCATCACGGTTGCGAAGCAGTGCGGGTACCTGTCGCTGCTTGGCAGAGACGGATTTCCGTAAGCCTGGTAGGAGACAACGTCGAGCACGGAGCCGTCCATCCTGTATGCAGTCCATCTTCCCTGGTTCTCGGGAGTGGTGTTGTATACCATAAGTTCAGCAGTCTGTCCGCAGACAGTGTCCACGTCGTGCGTAGTCACGGGTGCCGGGACCTTCACGAAAGTCATGTGCATGTCCGATGATCCTGCGCAGGTACCGTTCCTTTCGGTAAGGGTGATCGTGTATGTTCCCTCCGAGTTTGCGCTGGCCACGGGCTGGTCTCCGTTCGCCGGCGACAGTGTCACGCCGACAGCCGACCAGGAAAGGCTTGAGCCCTGGATAGGCGGCTGGGTTGCGCTTGCACCGAGTATAAGTCCCTGGAGGCCGCAGACGGTCCTGTCGTCGCCTGCCTGCGGGGTCGGAACCTTGCGGAAGTTGTAAGGAACTGCCGGCGAGTCACCCGTGCACTCTGCGTTCACGAGGTGCCATGTGTAGTTTACGATGCCGTCGACGTCGGAGAGCACGGTTGCGTTGTGCATGGTGTTGTCGGTTCCGGCGATGGTCGTGTATCCGGCCTCGGCGGTCCAGTAACCGCGCATTCCGTCTTCAGGAGCAGTTCCGTTGAGGACTATTACACGTCCGCAAGTGTCGGCGGGGTATGCCATAGCGAGCGGAGTCTGCTTCCACATTATCGGGACGGCCCTTGTCACCGATCGGCAGCCGCTGGCCCAAGCGCCGAGGCCCGAAGCCTGACCTTCCACGGCCACCACGTAGTACTGCCTGTTGTATTCGAATCCGGGGATGTCGGTAGCAGAAATTGAAGAAGTGCCCTGCGGCAGCGTCTGGACGTGCGAGTTGTAAATGTCGGAAGTGTTGGTGCAGACGATGAACGAGAAGACGCCCAGCTGTTCTTGGTCGCCGTTGTGGCCGAGCTGTATGGCCTCTCCCGTGCATTTGATCTTCGGCGAATAGTCGGCGAAGGAACCTGCGTCGTACGGGCATCCGCAGTCGAAGTATCCCGGGATGTTCACGGTGTTGCATCCGTTGTCGGCGGAGAACCTGAACGAGTATTCGATCGGGTTGTCTGCTGTTAACGAGTATGTTGTTGCAGTTCGTCCGAACAGGGAGTCAGCGACGGTGTGAGGCGTTTGGTCTGGCGTTTGTCCGGATTCGTTTACGTTCTCGGTATATGTGCACCTTATGGTGTATGCTGGCGGAGCTGTGTTTGTCACGCCGTTAATGTTGAAGTTGAGTGTCACCTGCGAGTGGTCGTTGTTGCATACCGGGTCGAGGAGTTCTACCGACAGCTCGTCGAAAATGGTGAATGTTACGGAGCTGTTGTCCGGAACTGCGCATCTCTCGCCGTTGATCTGGTTGCGTATGGTGTACTGTCCCGGGGTTGCGGCGCTAGGCGTGAATGTCCGGGCCTCCGCATTGAAAGCCGCGGATGACGGTGTGCAGGTAAGTGTGCCGAAGTCCGGAGCCGAAAGGTTTATCATTGCTGTTGAGCGGCAGCAGCTTGATACGTCTTCCAGTGTGGCGTCCATCTGTCGTGCGAAGTTTACGTTGACGCTTGCCTCTCCAGCGCAACTGCGGTTGCCCTGGTAGTACTCGTGCCAAGTGAAAGTGTAGTTGCCGTAGATGTTTACGCTTACGGTAGTGTTCAGCGAAGTGGCGTTTGTGAATATGGCTACGCCACCGTTGTCAGACGTGTACGTCCATTCACCTGTGTTTCCGTCTGCTGAGTATCCTGATACCGACAAAGTCGTGCTGTTTGAACATGGCTGGGTGTTGCCTGCACTTACCGTTGGAGTCGGCTGTATACAGCAGCTCGGGTCTAGTGAAGCGAGCACGTGTACGGTAACAGTTGTGTCGTAGGTGCAGCCGAAGTTGTCGGTAGCCGAGAAGGTATATGGTATCTGGCCCATGTTGTTGGGGTCGGAGTTCTGGACTACAGCCGAGGCAGTAGAACCAGCAGTCGGGTTCATGTTTTCGCCGTTCCAGAGATATGTTGCTGTCGAGTATGTGTTTTCGAATTCCCATAAGTTCGACAAGTATAGGTCAGGGTTGAAGAATAGACCCCATTCGAATATCCAACCGTTATCGAGGTTTATATGGTCGCAAACATATATTCTCCATTCGCCGTTGAGAGGACATCCTACAAGAGAGTTCAATCTTTCGTAGGGTGCATAGTCGCCTGCGTTAAGAACACTGACGCTTGAAAATGTATTTCCGCATGGGTCGGTATAAGAGATAGTAGTGGTGTTAGGGTTATTGTAGCTGCTTCCGCCCATAGGTTGTGTAGCGGTAGGGGTGAAGTTATATGCAAATCCTTCACCGGCAGTATAGTAGCAAGGGTTACCTGTGCTAGGGTCGGGAGCATGACCAAGGTTGATCGAACCGCCACCCATTGAGTTTGAATTGTTTACCTGTGATAATGACCAACCAGGTACTAAGGTTAGTTCGCTCGAAGACTGTGCGTGGAGCAGACAGCTTTGTCCGTTTGGGCACTGTAGCAATATACTGAGGTCGCCCAAGTATGAGTGCTCCATGTTCAGATATATACGTTCGATATCATTTACAGAAGTAAGAGTTGCACCTTCGGGGAAGACGTCTTCGAAGACCAATGCGGTGTTGTAGCATACGCCGTCACCGTCAGGAAGGAAAGTAGCACCAGCGATGACAGCAGGTGGTTCATAGCTCCATGGTTCGACATGCGGAGCACCATTGAAATTAACCAAGGTGCCAGGACAAACAGTGTCGGGTGAGAAGCTTACTGTTGGCCATGTTGGTTGCATCGAAACGCGTACTCTTCTTGTATTTACGTTTCTATTAAGGCAGCCACGGTCGTCGGCAGCGTCGCAGAATACATAATAACCGCCGCCATGGGGGAATGTATAGTTGAATGTACTTCCACCTATACCTGTATTTGTCAAAACTGTATCGCCCATATAGACGACGCCCCAAGTGTAATTTAGTCCGCTGGCAGTCTGGTGGTAGCCACCGTCAGGAGCATCATTGTTCGGGAAGAGCGAGTTTGCGGTAAAGGTAACAGAATTGTCAGTACAAACGTCGTAGAATGTTTCCATTTCGTGAGTATCCGGGTTTTGAACCGAGGTAGGACTTACGTTAGAAATAATATCTGTTGTGAATATCTGGCACATGCTTCCGCACCATACTTTGGCCTTGAAACCTTGAGCGGTCTGAGATCCAGATGTCCATATAAACTGCAGTGAACCGCGGTTAGAAGTAAATGTCTGGTTTGCCAGTTCGGTTCCTGTTGCATTGGATGCTAGCACAGTCTGTGTAATAGCGTCCTTGATGGTAAGTACGGTACCTGTTGCGAGGGAGAACTGTGTAAACTTTACACTTATTGCACCGGAATTGCCGGATGTGATTTCCCTTGTATAACCTTGACCGGCTGAATAACTGCCGTTAAGACCATCGTCGTAGAAATATACGGTGGTTGTACCTTCCGATGCTGCTGTGGAGCAGTCGATCTGAAACGCAGTTCCAGCATCTGGAGTATCACTTATTCTGATATCCCTTGCAAATGCTGATGTGCAAGCCGCCATAAGTACGGCTAACGCAATTAAAATCTTCTTATTCATAGCTGTACCCTTTCGTTGCGTTATACATTTCTGAAATTTCCTTGTTTGAGTAGAATCCGATTATGGTATTGGTCTTGCCAACGCGATAAAAAGCACGGCTGTCGTATGGTCTTTCGTAGTAGAATTCGGCAATGTTTACCTTGCCCAATTCGATTTTTTCAACCATTCCGGCCTTTTCTCCAGTCTCTGGATCCTTGTAATACAGATACTCCAAATCGTCGATTTTCTGCTGCATCTCCGGCTCGGCAATGTACCATGAGTAGTCGAGCTCGTAGTTGAGAAGTTCGAGAATCAAAGGAGTTTCTTTCTGCATGCGCTGGAGATGCTCAAGGCTGTAGGCCTTTTCCAAGCGCGGGTCGATCTGCACTGTCTGTGCATAGCCGATTCCCGATATCATCAGGATTATCAGCATAATAGCAAACTTCTTATTCATATTCGTATTCATTATTTTTTTACAATTTAATACATTCATTCTACCTGTATGACAACTGAAACATCAATTTCGTTGCCTGGAATTTAAAAATTTTTTACATTTTTTTTAAGTTCAACATTTATACTATTTTACGCAATATAAGACTGCAAAATAAATTAAAAAATTTGAATTGCTGTTAATTAATTTTAAATTTTGTTAATATTTTTTATAAACCATTAATAATTAAGGATTTGAAAAATTGAAACGATTAGGCCCTTGTTCTGACGCAATGAATCGCGTCTCAGAAGCGCTGCAAGCACAGAACCCTTGAACCTTCAAATAGCGACGCAAAATTTTGCGTCGCCACAAACGTTGAACGTGAAACCTTCAACCTTAAACCTAGAAACAAAAAAAAGCGGAATCAGATGCTGAAACAAGTTCAGCATGACCTTCCGCTTTTTTAGAAACGCGAAGCATTCAAACGGCGCAGGCATTCAAACGGCGCCAGCCACAGAAACGCCGCAGGCATAGAAACGGCGTAGCCACAGAAACCTAGAAACGGCGCAGCCATTAAACCCAGAAACAAAAAAATCGGAATCAGATGCTGAAACAAGTTCAGCATGACCTTCCGCTTTTTTAGAAACGCGAAGCATTCAAACGCCGCAGGCATTCAAACGGCGAAGCCATTGAAACCTTAAACGTTGAACCTTGAACCCCGACGCAAAGCATTGCGCCGCTACAATCATCAAATCTTTGAACCTTATACGTTGAACCAGAAACATAGAAACGGGCGTCAGCCCATAGAAACTTGAAACTAAAAAAAGAGTCCGCGGGGAACGAACTCTTTTTTATGCAGTAAGTAATTTATGTATGTATGTGATTCCTTTATTGTTCGGCAAAAACCTTGCCAATTGTTCGCTTAATACAAATTTTAATTCTTCTTTGTCAACACCTTGCCCAATCCCTCGTTTGAAAAACCGACATCCTCGCAGTCCAACTCGGTAGCGTCAATCTTGCCAACACCTTCGTTTATGAGCTCTGCAGTCTCGGCTTTGCCCGAAATGCACACGTTTCCGACGCCTTCGTTGTCGAGGCCGACATAGTTTGCATCAAGCACTTCGATTTTGATTTTGCCAACGCCCTCGTTGTCGGCTTTCAGGCAGGAAACCGCCAGTTTGTTCAACTCTATCGAGCCTACGCCTTCATTCTTAACAATCAAAGTGTCGGCGCGAAGCGAGTCGCAGCTAATCTTGCCGACGCCTTCATTCTTTATTGACTTGCAAGTAGGCGAATATACCTTGATGTTGATTTTTGTATCGCTGTTTCTGCGCAGTCTGCCCGAAATGTCGATGCACAGAACACCATCGTCAACATCGGTCTTTATGCGGTCGATATAATTTTCGGGAGCCGAAATCTCCACTGCCGACCTTTCGGCTTGAACATAGACGATGTTGCAAATGCCTTCGTTGTCGATGGCATCAAAGGCCTCCAATTCCCTAGTTTCAAACTTTTGCGTTTCGTTGATATTAGTGTGTTGCCATTCGTTGTCAGATACCTTGAAACAAATCAACACGCGAACAATCATCAGTACAAATATTACAGCCAAACCGCTGAACAATAATATATTAGTTATCTTTTTCATCTTTTTTTGCTTTTAAAAATCCTTCATAATATTCTTTCAAATCATTTATTTCCATTCCAAGAAGTTCCATTTCCTGGAATATGCGTGGAAGTTCGCGGTTTACAAACCTTTCGCGGCGCATCTCTTTTATCTTCGCTATCGCGTCCTCGGAAGCAAAGTAGCCTATGCCCCTGCGGTTGGAGATAATGCCAAACCGTTGCAGGAAATCGTAGGCGCGAAGAACCGTGTTGGGGTTCACCTCGAGCTGTACGCCGAGTTCGCGCACCGAGAGTATCCTGTCGTTTTCCTTCCACCTGCCCATCAGAACTTGCTCGCACACATAGTCGGCAATCTGCTGGTAAATAGCCTTTGATTCTGAAAAGTCCATACTAAGCCTCCGTTTCCTTTAATCTGAAATAACTCAAAACCCAGAAGAATGCTGTTATGCAGAGCATATATATTGACAATATCAAATTGGACTCATCAATTTTATCAATTGTTACTTCCATATCGTAGTTACATATCTTGAAAAAGATAATCGCCATAACAAATACGTACAACAAACAGAATGCAGCCTCGCAAAGCAAAGTCTTTATCACGGCAGCCTTACGGAAATATACCGAGCCGAACATCATAATTGCATTACTGAGAAGCAGGAACATATATACATGCCATCCTCGCGTGAAAACAAAATTTATTGTCTTGAATTCGAACTCGCCGTATATGAAGTAGCAGAAGAACGAACTAGCCCAAATTCCGAGGCACGAAGCTACAATAAGCAGAATCGGATAGTAGAAATGGCTGAGAATGATATTGACGGTAAGTTTTTCGCCATTGCTTGCGGGAAGCATAAGGTAGTTAGTTGCCTTTTGCGGTTTCCCGAGCATGCCGAATATGCGTCCCGAATAGAGAATGAAAAAAACGAAAAGCACTGCCCAAGAAATAGCCGAAGCTCCCAGATTTAGCGATGTCAACATTTCGACAGCGAAAATTATTGCTGCTACGATGACATCCTTTTTCCAGTTTTCGCAGAAATAACGCTTGAAAAGCAATCCGATACGATAGAATGATATATTTTTCATAGCCATACTTTTTTAATTGTTCAACTTAGTTTCCATTTCACTGGCAAACCTCGATTTGCCGTTTTCGTTTTCGGTGAAGATTTCGCGCATCTTTTCCCTTGCCGAGATTGCCGCGCAGAACAGCAGTTCCATGTCGAACTTGTCGTCGGCATCGTCGATGTGGGTGCAAACGGCCACCTTGCCGGCAATGTTGTCCTCGCTGTAGAGCACCTTGCCCTGAGACGACAGTTCGTTGTACTCATCTGCCGACAGTACCTTGAAAGTAAGGCGGTCACAAATGGTGTTGATGTCGGCATTGAGGAGGATTTCGCCACGGTCGAGCACCAGCACGGCGTCGATTACATTCTGAAGGTCGCGTACCTGATGCGTGGAGATGATGAACGCCTTGTCGTCGGTAATTGCCGATGCCACCACCTTGCGGAAGGTGCTTTTCGACGGGATGTCCATTCCGTTGGTCGGCTCATCCATGATTAATAACTTAGTGTTGGTGGCAAGCGCAAAGCTCACGAGCACCTTTTTCTTCTGTCCGTGCGACATCTTTGTCAGCTTCTGCTCCATATCGACGATTTCGAACTGATGCAAGTAGTCTTCGAATTCGGCTAAGCTGAAGTTCGGATAGAACGGTGCATAAATCTTTGCATAGTCGCGCACGCTTACTGTCGGCACATCCATTTCCTCGGTGACGAAGTAAATGTCGGCGAGCATTTCCGGATTGCGCTTTTCCGGCTTCATTCCAAATACCGAGACCGTCCCGCTGTTGCAGAAGCGAAGTCCCGAAATAATTTTCAGCAGGGTTGTCTTGCCCACGCCGTTTTTCCCAAGCAGACCGTAAATGTGTCCTGCCTCGAGCGAAAGGTTCAGGTTGTCGAAGATTCTTCTCTGCGGCACATACCCGAAATTCATGTCTTTAATCTCAATCATACCTATTTATATTATAAACATTATTTTGTTTTTGTCTGTTAGTGTATTAGTGAAGTAATACACTGCAAAAGTATGCTACATTTTTATGTTGACAATGGATTATTGTTTCTATTATATAAAATGTGTGTATTCATGTATTATTTGCAATTATTTATAGACAAAATAACATGATGCTATGATGGATTATTTATCTTTCAAATCTTTATACCTATATAGTAGAATCATTTTAATTATTACATTTGCGAAAACAAAAAGATATTCGCAATGAAAGTGTGTGGTTCTATAATTTGTGCAATGATATTTGCAGCTGGGCTTTTTTCGTCGTGTAACAAGAACGATGAATCGATAGTTGGAAAATGGGATTTGCAGTCGGTTGTCAGGGAAAAGATAAATAATGATAATTCTGCCGATGTGCAGATAGATACCTTGACTATGGCGAAGACGAGTAAAAATCATATGATATTCAAAAAAAATGGGCAGGCTATCTTTACAGGCGTTGATTTGATAGAAAATAGGGTAGTTTATAATGAAATATTTGACTGGTCGGTCTCCGATGATAATAAAGTATTGTATTTAGTTAGTGGTCGAAGTGGCGAAGATGTCTTAGATGACCGTGAAATTGAAATTTTGTCTCTAAGCAGGAAACAATTGGTAACAAGAGCTAAAAACATAGAGGCGGATTCCACATATATTTCTACAAATACGTATAAGCGTTTTTAAACGTTTCGCAGTCTGATTGTCTGTAAATGTACAGATCAAAAACATAATCTTCTTCAAATGGTGAAATAGAATTATTCCAAGTACATAAAGAATAGAGATAATTACGCTATCTTTACAACTTGAAAAACTAAACGCTGATGATAACCGAAACTACTGATATAGAATCTGTTGCCATTCATGTTGTAGGCAACAAGGCCGAGGATGGCGGCTATGCGCTGTCGAAATCGGCAATAGAACTTGACGATGAAATCAAGGAAATTATGATGGATTATTTCTTGTCGTCGTTCAAATCGGGCGAATTGTACAACTTTTACCACGACAGCGAATTGTCGTACAACGAGGTTTGCGACTATGTAGCCAAGATTTTTGATGACAGTTCGCAGCTTTTCGAGCAGTCGGTCAACCTGACCAAGCACTTGTACGAAAAGAGTTCGCATCCCAACATCAAGTCGGGCGAATTTTATGTGGTGCTGTTCCATGACTGCCAGATCGAAGGCGAAAAGGTTGATGCAGTTGGACTTTTCAAGTCCGAAAACAAAGATCCGTTCCTGAAGGTTAAGCGCGACGGGGATAATTTCCGCGTCGAGTGTGACCGTGGCATCAACCCGCGAAAAATGGACAAGGGTTGTCTTGTGTTCAACTACGAGCGCGAAAACGGTTTTGTGGTCAAGGTCATCGACAATACCAACCACACCGAGGCGCACTACTGGACCGATGACTTCCTGCACATAAAACAGCGTCAGGACAAGTACTACAATACACACAATGTGATGTCGATGTACAAGAACTTTGTCACCAAGGAAATGCCGCAGCAGTTTGAGATGTCGAAGGCCGACCAGGCAGATCTGCTCAACCGTTCGGTAAAGTTTTTCAAGGAGAACGAAAACTTCGAGATGCAAAATTTCGAGGATTCTGTTATCCGTCAGCCCGAAGTCATTCAGCAGTTCCAGACTTTCAAGGATACTTTTTCGCGCGAGAACGACTTTGAGATTCCCGAAAGCTTCGACATTTCCGATTCGGCAGTTAAGAAGCAGAGCCGCGCCTTCAAGAGTGTCATCAAGCTGGACAAGAATTTCCACATCTACGTTCACGGCAACCGCAACCTCATTGAGCAGGGCGAGGACGAGAAGGGAAAGTTTTACAAAGTGTATTACAAGGAGGAGGAATAAGCTTTTTTCCTAACTTTGCATAAAATTATTTTCAGCTTTGCCAGACATTATCGACACATATAAAACCGTTGTTTCCAGCTCGGAAGGTTTCTATTCCGAGAAGGGAAGCAAGTTCATATCGCTGGCATTTCCGGTGCGTACCGAAGACGAGGTAAGGGAAAACCTGCAGGCCGTGAAGAAAAAATACTACGATGCCCGCCATCATGTGTATGCCTTTGTGCTTGGCGACTATGGAGACACCTACCGCTGTAGCGACGACGGTGAGCCTTCCAATAGTTCGGGTATGCCCGTGCTGGGACAGTTGCGTTCGTTTGGGCTTACTTATACGATGATTGTGGTCGTGAGGTATTTCGGCGGAACAAAACTTGGCATTCCGGGTCTTATAAATGCCTATCGCACAGCTGCCGCCGATGCACTGAACAATGCGCAAATTGTTGAAGAAACGATTGATGCTTCGTATTCGCTGTCGTTCACTTACGACGAGGTTAATTTTGTGATGAAATGCCTCAAGGATTTCGATGCTAAGATTGTTGCACAATATTTTACTGAGGATTGCCGTTTGGAATTCATGGTAAAACTTTCGATGGAGGCTCCGCTGGTGGAGGCGCTGTCGAAGAATTACAAGGTTGGAATTAATAAAATTGACAATGGATAATTGACAATTTGTAGCGGCGCAATGCATTGTGCCGCTACGGATTATCAAATAAAACAAAAGGGAAATGGGAAGAAAATTTTCACGGTTCTTTATTCGCGGGTGGAATGTGGTGGAAGCCCCCGAAATGACCAAGGCCTTGGTTGTTATGGCTCCGCACACCAGCATGATAGATTTTATTCACGGCAAGTTGTACTTTTCAAGTTGTGGCTATAAACCAAAATTTTTGATGAAAGCCGAAATGTTCAAATGGCCGCTGTCGCCGATACTGCGTGCTTTGGGCGCCGTGCCTATCGACCGTAGCAAGAAGGTGGGGCAGATTCGTCAGGTTGTGGAAGCATACGAGAAAAACGACAATTTCATTCTGGTGATGTGTCCCGAAGGCACGCGCAAGAAGGTGAAAAACTGGAAACGTGGATTCATAAAGATGGCCAAGAACGCCAATGTGCCTGTGTTTTGCGGATTTATCGACTACAAGACTCATTCTATGGGCATCAAGTGCGAACTCGACATGTCGGGCGACGACAAGGAGATTATGAACCGTATGAAAGCTGTTTACGCTGATATGGAAGGTCGTAACAAAGGTTGTTTTGATGCTACTCCCGATGAAAATTAGTCTGTTACAATTAGATACGCTCTGGAAGGACAAGCACGCCAACCTTGAGACTATCGCCCGTCGTATCGACGAGAACCAAGGTTCCGATATCTATGTGCTTCCCGAAATGTTCGCCACCGGCTTCTGCAACGAAGTTGACGAACTTGGTGAAACCGTTTACGGACAAATCGTTGACGAAATGAAGTCGCTGGCTGCAAAGTACGATGCCGCCGTTTGCGGTTCGCTTATTCTGCACGATGGTGGAAAATATTATAACTCTTTCCTTTTCGTAAAGCCCGATGGTGAAATTTTGCGCTACGACAAGCGTCACTTGTTCCGCTTTGGCGGCGAAGCCGATATGTTTTCGCAGGGCGAAAACCGCGTGGTGGTCGAATACAAGGGATATAGGATTTTGCTTCAGGTATGCTACGATTTGCGTTTCCCGGTGTGGAGCCGTAACCGCAAGGACTACGACGCCGCCATCTACGTCGCCAGTTGGCCAAGCGTACGGCAGTACCCCTGGGACACGCTTCTTCGTGCGAGGGCCATCGAGAACCAATGTTATGTCCTCGGCGTCAACAGGGTAGGGGAGGATCCTGCGTGCGAATACGGCGGAGGTACGGCCGTCATCGACCCTTACGGGGCAACGTTGACCGCCTGCGTCCCCGGTGCGGAGCAGGTCCTTGTTACTGATCTGGACATGGCCGTCCTCGAAGCCTTCAGGGCCAAGTTCCCCGTCCTGGACGATGCCGATCCGTTCGGACTGGCCTGA
>JAEEGK010012749.1_pt1 | contig 19053 bp, 13 predicted proteins | sample 8958771 | NCBI WGS metagenome assembly JAEEGK01 (sample SAMN16246547, study PRJNA631951) | gut metagenome | biome: gut microbiome; feature: rumen; material: SC-attached | host: Bos | place: Iran: Karaj | collected 2018-10
AATGTGAATCCAGCCCTTTTCGGTCTTGATAGGGGTTGCGCCCGCACCGTTTTTGCTTTCGGTGATGGTGTGATAACGACGGGGGCTGGTGATAATTTCTTTGTCTATTACCGCATGCTCGATGTCGTCACAAAGTCCGAAGCCTATACCACCGCCTGAACCGGTCTCGATGAAGTCGTCCATGGGGCGGGTGTAAAAAGCATATTTGCCGTCAATAAACTCGGGATGAAGCACCACGTTACGCTGCTGTGGGGAGTTTAAGGTCTTTAAGTTGTCGAGGCGCTCCCAGGTCTTTAAATCCTTGGTGCGCACTATGCCTGCTGCCGCCACTGCCGCGCTGAGGTCGCCCGACTTGGTGTCCTTGCTCTCAGAGCAGAATACGCCGTAAATCCAGCCGTCCTCGTGCTTGGTAAGGCGCATGTCATATACGTTGGTCTCCTCGGGACAGGTGTCGGGAAGAAGGATGGGCTTGTCCCAAAATCTGAATCCGTCCACGCCGCTGTCACTCTCCGCCACGCCAAAGAAAGACTTTCTGTCATTGCCCTCGATTCTGGGCACCAGATAGAACTTGCCGTTTAACTCGATGGCGCCTGAATTCATAACCGCATTGACACCGAGGCGCTCCATAAAGAAAGGATTGGTTTCTTTGTTAAGATCGTACTTCCAGTGAAGGGGAATCATGTCACGGGTCAGTACCGGATTCTCATATCTGTCAAAGATTCCGTTGTAAAAGTCTGACTTCTCATTCTTTTTATTGAGAAGGGCTTCCTGTTTAACTTTTAATTCGTAATATTTTTCATGAATCATATAATCACCTGTCTGCCACGGAATCTCGTATTACTATTTCTCCGCTTACTACCTTTCTTCCGTAAAAAGAATGAGTGTTTGAAAGCTTGTCAAGCATCAGCTCCACCGCGACCTTACTCATTTCGTTCATGCTGACTCTGAAAGTGGTAAGTTCGGGCCTTGATACCGTGGCGAAAATATAATCGTCAAACCCCACTACCGATACATCATCGGGCACCTTATAACCTTTCGAATGAAGGCTGTTTATAAGGTGATATGCCACTTCGTCGCAGTTACATACGAAGGCATCCGGCATATCCGCCGGAAGCTTAACTTCCACAAAGTAGCCTCTGTCGTCTCTGTCCTTAAGTATGTAGTCCTCTCGCACGGGTATGTTATTCTGCAAAAGGCCTTTTAAGTAGCCTAAGTACCTGTCCATAATGGAATTGGTGGCATTGACGGTACCTACAAAAGCTATTTTTTTATGACCTTTTTTAATCAGATAATTGGTAAGCATGTGAGAACCGTAAACATTGTCGCTTACCACGCTGTCGAGATTGTCATCCGGCGCATAATTGTCCACGAAAACGCAGGGAGTGGACATGGAAAGAACGCACTTCATGCAAGACTCCGTCAATGGTCCCATGGCAATGATACCGTCTAAATGCCCTGCCGTAACACTCATAGGTAAAGAACCGTCCGCTTCGTCTCTGTGGGTAAGTATCTCCAGCGTGCAGGTATGTCCCGCCCGCCCGAACTCAATGGCTATGTTCTGAAAGAGTTTAGAATAAAAAGCCGAGTCCGAAATAAAGGTCTGGGATACTATAACTCCCACGTTATAGTGCTTTTCTCTGCGATTCGAGGTATATTGATACCCCATCCTGTCTGCAGTTTTAAGTATCAGTTCTCTTACGGAGTCGCTGACTCCTTCTTTGCCGGATATAGCCTTTGATACCGAGACAGCGCTCAGGTTAAGTTCTTTGGCGATATCCCTCATGGTAACGTCTTTGCTCATCGCTCACCGTTAAACGGGGCATGCCAGAATAATGGTCATGTCACCGGAAAAATCAGTTATCCTGTGTCCGTTGGGAATTATAAAGCTGCTGCCGCACTTAACGGCTATTCCGTCTGCCGTTCCGCTTCCCTCCACACAGGCCGCAATATAGAAAGGTGCATCGCCCATGTCAAAAGAAAGCTTGTAATCTACTTTTGCCTTGCTGACTTTAAAGTATTCACATCCGTATAATGTTTCAACGCCCTTGTTATCGCCGGTGGCCCATATCGCATCATCGGTACTGTCCATGGAAACAACATCAAGCGCCTTTTTAATGTGAAGTTCTCTTTTACTTCCGTCAACTATACGGTCATAATCGTAGAATCTGTATGTAATGTCTGAGTTTTGCTGAATTTCAAGCACCATGGTACCGCCCTTAATGGCATGAAGGGTACCGGGCTCAATCTTTACGAAATCACCCTTTTTAATGCTCTTAACATTTATCAGATTGTCAAAATCTCCGGCATCGACTTTAGCCTTAAATTCATCTTTGGTTTTCGCGTTATGTCCTATTACAACCTTACTGTCGGCAGCGGTATCCATAACATACCAGCATTCTTTTTTGCCCAAAGACCCGTTCTCGTGAATCTTGGCGTATTCGTCAGAAGGGTGTACCTGTATGGATAAGTCTTCTTTGGCATCGATAATCTTTAAAAGAAGGGGAAATCTGTCGCAATCGTAGTTACCGAAAAGTTCGGGCTCCTCCTTCCAGAGTTTGGAAAGGCTCTCCCCTTCCGCACCGCAGGTAAGGCAAATACTTTCACTTCCGGGCTGGGCACTTATGACCCAACACTCTCCTATATGATCTACATCGGTGCATGTATTTGTATCATCTTTGTAGATGTCTTTTAATCTGCTCCCGCCCCATACTTTTTCTTTGAAAACCGGGCGAAAGAACATAAGTCTTTTATTGGTCATTTATATATATCTCCGTTGATTGCATAATTACAATGCGGAATAAATTAATCATGGCTTAAGGGCCGCAATAACCGACACAAGATAGAAGGGCACACACTGACAGCCGCCCTCGATTATGGATATTTTTACCTTTCTTACCTTTCTTTCGCCATGCAAAAGAAGGGGCACCGTGCAAAGGCAATCGCCCCAGTCCTCGGTAAAATTGGCATCAAGAGTAACCGCATGCTCCGTATCGTCGTCCACCACCGCAACAGCTATGGGGGCAGGCTTTTTGACAGTCTTTATGTACTGGACGCAAAGACTTTCGCACTCTGCCTCGAACTCTATTGAGTCTCCCGCATTTCGGGCCGTAAAACCGTTCCCGTAGACAGAGTGTATGTCCGTTTTGGGAGTGTCGTCCTTGGCAAAGCCTTTTAATACAGGCTCGGCACTGAGGGCACAAAGCTTGTGGGCTGTCTCAAAAGTATTATGGGTCAGAGGTTTGGGAAGTACGGATATATCTTCATACTCCGAACCCTTGAGAGTAACGGTCTTGTATATGTCTTCAAGCGCCTTGATAATAAGGCCTGCCACAAGGCTGTGACCGTAATCATTGGGATGAAGTCCGTCAGGTGATACCTCTGTATATGCCATATCTCCCACCTCTATGAGAGGACAGATTGAATGTTTCACCGATACCGTAGGCACATCGTAGTGCTTTTCTACCTGAAGGTGGATGCTCTCGGCGCTCTCGCTGTTATCGTAGCGGGCGTTGTTAAGAAGCATAAGCGCAGGCTTATAATCGGTATCCAAAATGTGGCGCACAAGTCCTTCAAAGGTTTCTTTGTAATATGCCGTCGGGCCGTCGTTGACACAGAATTCTGTCAATATAAAATCGGGGCGATGCAAAAGAACATGCTCGTCCACTCTTGCCGCTCCGTTGTCTGAGCCTGTACCTCCCACACCCGCATTCACATAAGTGACCTCCGAACGATTAAAGGTCTTCTGCCACCATTCATATACTCTGTAGGCATAGCAGGTCTTGTCCGATGATGCCAGCGAACCGTGAGTAATGGAGCCTCCCAAAAATGCTACTGTTATGGGTTCTCCCTTCATGGCCCGGGCCATTACCTTCTTAATTCTTGCAGTGTCGCCTTTGTTAAGAAAGCCTTTTTTATAATTAATGTCAGTCATTTCTATTCCGCATAATGCATTCGTTTTAAATTGCTGTTTCGCTTCGAATGCATGGTAAAACACAGTATGAATAAACTTCACACCGTAATCCGATATTCGGGGCCGCCTTTTACGCGGCCCCTTATAATTTATCTTCTTCCTATTTCCGTATCGGAAGCTGTGAGAACCGAGTTCTCTTTAATGTAATCCACTACCGCGTCTATCTCGGTAAAAGCAAGGCCTACATAGCTGTCTGCACAGCCGTAGTATAAAGCGATTCTGCCGGTCTTCGGATCGTGAATGGTGGCGCAGGGGAAACATACATTGGGAACAAAGCCTCTCTCCTCATACCACTCTTCGGGAGTAAGTAAGAAGTTGGTGCAACGATACTTAACAATTGAAGGATTGTCGATATCAAGGATAGCTCCTCCGATTGAATATACGAAACCGTTACAGGTTGAACTTACTCCGTGGTAGAACAAAAGCCAGCCTTCACTTGTCTCAATGGGGGCTGCGCCTCCGCCGATTTTAACGGACTCCCACCATTCGTTGCCTCTGCCCATTACATGACGATGATGTCCCCAGTATTCCATATCGGGGCTTTCACTTAAGAAAATGTCGCCAAAGGGTGTATGTCCCGAGTCTGAGGGACGAGACAGCAATACGAACTTATTGTTTATTTTTCTCGGGAACAATACCGCATTCCTGTTAAAGGGAATGAAGGGGTTCTCGATTCTGGTAAATGTCTTAAAGTCCTTGGTTTTGGCAATTCCGATGGCTGCGCCGTAAAAGTCGCCGCACCAGATGATGTAATAGGTGTCTTCCACCTTAACAAGTCTGGGATCGTAAGCGTATACGGGCATGAAGGGTTCTCCCTTCTCATCCACAAACTGTACTTTTTCTTTTTCAAATTCCCAGTTAATGGCATCCTTGGAGCGTCCAAGATACACATAGGGAACACCGTTAGTCTGTTCTCCGCGGAACACTCCTATGAAGCCGTCTTCAAAGGGCATAACCGCACTGTTAAAAATTCTGGCAACGCCCTCTACGGGATTTCTGCCGATTATGGGATTGTTGTTATATCTCCATACAGGAGCACCTTTAAGATCTGCAGGTCTGTCCTGCCAGGGCATATTTGAAACCTCGGGTGCATTAAGAATTTTAACCTTGCTCATGATTACTTTATCCTTTCAAACATATGATTTGGTGTAAATATTTTTAATATTTACTTAAAGAATGCATCAATTCCGTCCTGAACCTGCTGTTTGTAGGTTTCCTGGAACTGTGCGGGAGTCATTTCTCCCTTTAAAAGTGCATTGAAATCGTACTCAACGTTCATGGACTGCCAGAGGTCGAACTCAGTGTGAAGACCGCAGTCATTCATTACTTCAAAGTTCGCATTCTGAAGTTCGGGGGTTTTGGCCGTAACGCCGTACCACCAGTTAAGAGTTGCTCTGTCATCTCTTATGGAGGTGTCGCCGTCAAACCAGTTCCAATAGTCATATAAGAAATCAATAACGAGCTTGGGCTCCTGAACGTTTGCGGGAATGATGTAGTATTCGCCTGATGTAGCGTTTTTGCCGGCATTTGTGTCCTTGTTGCCGGAAGGTCCTACGGGCCAGCGCACATATGCTACGTCAAAAGGAAGGGTGTAACCCACTTCGTTGTTGTAGTCATAGTCTTCGCCGTCGGATGCAATCCATGCTGCCATGGGGAAGAATCCGCACTTGCCTTCTCTGTAGGCCTTTCTGTTGGTCTCGTGAGGCTCGCCTTCAAAGTCATAGGGAGCACATACGTTGTAAGTAATATACATGTCCTGAAGCATCTTTAAAGCTTCGCCCACGGGAGCGCTGGTAAGAGTTTCTGTGGTGCCGGAAGCTATGGTGGCTCCGTTAGACATCATAAGATTTTCAAACACTTCACCGCCGGCATATCCGTCAAATCCGTACTGGTCAATCTGACCGTCGCCGTCTGTATCCTGAGTAAGAGCCTTGCAGTACTCAATGAACTTGTCCCAAGTCCATTCGCCTTTTTCGTACAGCTTTCTGGGATCTTCAAGGCCGTTTTCTTCAAGCATCTGCATGTTAAAGCCCAAAGGATAGGTAGCTTCTACCTGAGACTGAGCTTCCACTCTCTTAATGATGCATGCCTTACCGTCGCCAAGGTCGAGATAACTCATAATCTTCTGATCCTTGAAAAGGTCATGGTCTTCGGGAAGAACGGTCTTTAAGTCAAGTGCGAGTCCGTTCATCTGAGCGGGAATCGCAAAGCTCGTCTCTACAAGGTAAATATCGCAGTCGGGAGAACCTGCAAGAATCGAGGTATTGATGGATTCTTTGACACCTGTGTAGGTGATGTTGTCCCACTGGAATGTAATGTTGTATTTATCTTCAAGTTTCTTAACGTTGTCCCATTTTAACTGGTAAACTTTTCTGTTAAATTCCTTGGTGGCTTTGGTCTCTTCATCGTCGCCTTCGGCTTCCTGAGCGTTGGCCCAGTCGGAAGCTTCATCCATGGATTCGTTGGAGCTGTCATAATACTGAACCCACCATGTTCCGATGGAAATGTTTTCGTTATGACCTTCTTTGGCCTTTAATTCTTTCTTGCCACAAGCGGCCAAAGAAAGAGACATTACAGCACAAAGTGCCAAAGCCGTTATTTTTTTGATTCGTCTCATATAATTTTATATCCTCCCATTACTTTTGTCCAATGCTAACGGAATATACTTCCCAAGCCGAGGAAGCCTCACACTGCATCATTGCACCCCAGGTGGATTTGTCTTCGCCGCAAAGGGCTTCAATCTGCTCATAGGTTACGTAGCATACGCTTCCGTCGCAAATTGCGGGGTCGTCCGTTCCTGCCTGACCTACTCTCATCCAGCCTGCGGTTGCCCAGGGCATTACAAGCCACATTGTTCCGTCTTCGGACTTATAGGAAATCTTGACTACGCTTCCGGGTACCAGCGCATTAAGGATTTCTTCGGGCATTTCATAACCGCTCTGTGCCCATGCATCAGCCGAGCATGCAAATCCGGGGAATTCCACAAGGCCCTTAAGTGCGGGTGCGCCTTCGGAGAAAGAACCGATCTCTACGGAATATACTTCCCAGGCGGATGATGCTTCACACTGCATCATTGCGCCCCAGGTAGCCTTGTCTTCGCCGCACAAAGCTTCAATCTGTTCATATGTTACGTAGCATACGCTTCCGTCACATACTGCGGGGTCGTCTGTTCCGGCCTGGCCTACTCTCATCCAGCCTGCTTCCGCCCAGGGCATTACGAGCCACATGGTATTATCATCGGATTTGTAGGTAATCTTAACTACGCTTCCGGGTACCAATGCATCCACAATTTCTGCGGGCATTTCGAAACCGTTCTGTGCCCATGCATCGCCTGAGCAAGCAAAGTCTGCAAATTCGATTGCGGGTGTAAATGCACCTGCACTGCTCTTCTTGCCGACCTTAACCGAATATACTTCCCAGGCTGAGGAAGCTTCGCACTGCATCATTGCGCCCCAGGTTGCCTTGTCTTCGCCGCAAAGGGCTTCAATCTGCTCGTAGGTCACCTGTGCAATGGACTTAGAGTCGTTAATGTAAGCTCCGCCGTTGTCGGCTACTCTCATCCAGCCTGCTTCTGCCCAGGGCATTACAAGCCACATGGTTCCGTCTTCGGATTTGTACTCAATTTCCACTACGCTGCTGGGTTCAAGAGCGTTAACAATCTCTTCGGGCATTTCAAAACCGTTCTGTGCCCATGCGTCGCCCGAGCATGCAAATCCCGCAAACTCAACCACATTTTCAAGTGTTGCAAGGTTGCTCCTGTCGGGGCCCGCTTCTTCTGCGGATGCCAGTGCATTGGTATCTACGGACATAAGGTTTCCTGCGGAATCCTTAAAAGAAATTGCCTCAATGGCAAGTGTGGACAGTGCCGAACCCGAAGTGTCACCTTCGGTAAGTACAAGATAGTTGCCCGCACATGCTTCTTTCTTGAATTCAACAACTATTTTCTTGGGATTCTTTTTCTCAAGGTATATGGACCAGTCTGTGGTCTCGTCTTCATTGTTCTCGCCAAGGAACGCATGAATCTTGCCGCCTACTGCCTTAAATGTTTTGTCGGGTATTGATTCAAGTGTAAACTCTACACTTTTAACCCTTGAAATATTGTCCCCCAAAAGTGCATCCATCTGAATCTTTGCATAGATGTTTCCTGACTCGGGAGCGGATACCAAAAGTGCATCCCTTTCTCCCACCTTGCCGATGGCAAAACCTGCTTCTTTGGCTGCGGGATTTACGGACTTATCGGAGCCTACGAAACCGTAAAGGCCGTCCTTAAAGTCAATACTTACCTCACTGTCAAAAGAAAACTCTTCTTCCGCCACGGGTGTCTGTTCTTCAACAGGTGCTTCTTCTTTGCCACAGGCAGCCATTGAAAGAACCATGATTCCTGCAAGAACGCAGGCACAAAGTTTGTGTCTTTTCAACTTTTCCATCCTCCTTTTATTAAAAGTTGACAGCGTGACTCAGCCGACGATTCCGCTTCGTTCCACGCCTTCTATAAAGTATTTCTGAAGCACGAGGTACATGATGAGAATAGGAAGCAAGGCAAGTATGATGCCGGCATCCACGTAAAGCTGCTGGATGGAAGGCTCCAGAATCTTGTCCTGATTGGCGATTACAGCCGCAAGGCTTGATATCTTCTTACTGATCACCACGTCCTCACTGATCAGAAATAGCTTCGCAAAAAAAGTGTCGTTAAACTGCCATACAAGGGAGAACACCGTAACGGTTACAACCGCGGGAAGGGCATTTCTTAACATAATGAAAAAGTATGTATACCACATGCCGCAGCCGTCCACGAGTGCCGCCTCCTCGATTTCTTTGGGCAGTCCTCTGAAAAACTGATTGAATATGTAGATGTACAGTCCGCTTCGCACTCCGCATCCCAGCACCGTCATAACGTACATGGGAACGGTGGTGCCCATAAGTCCAAGGTTCATAAATGTCATGTACCAGGGAAGCATGACCGTGTGGGTGGGAATGACTATCATGATTACCACACAGCCAAAGAGCAGACCCTTGAATTTAAAGTTAAATCTGGCAAATCCGTAGCCTACCATGGAGCATACAAAGAGCTGAATAAGCGTAAGCGAAACGGTATAAAGAAGGTCTTTGCCTATGGTCTTAAAATATGAGAGACGCTCAAGCACAAGGCTGTACTTTTCAAGCGTGGGTGCCTTCGGAAAAATAAAAACCATGGGATCCACCGCATCCTTTGTGGAGGATATGGAATTAACCACCATACCGATGACAGGGGATACTATTACGTAACCCACGCCTATCAAAATCATGGCTCTGAAGATTTTAAGCACCAGTCCTTTAATGTCTGAGAGAATCTTTTTTATTTCGTCTTTGTTGTTACAAAGCGCGCGTATGCGCATAATAAAACCCATTCCTGCTCCTTTTTTCCTGCCTAGTTGTAATAGAATGTTCTTTTTTGAATGAACCTGCACACCAGTATGAGTATCAGGCAGGTGACCACCGTACTTACGATGCTTATTACCGAACTTAAGCCGTAATTGAATTCGGTAAAGGCCACATCGTATGCAAGATTGACCACTTCACTTTCCGTAAAGCTGTCCACTATCGTGTAAACCACATTCGTAATAATGTGAGGCATTACCATGGGGAAGGTTACCTTCCAGAATGTCTCGTAAGCCGTGGCTCCTTCAATTTTGGCAACCTCATACATGGAGCCCGGTATCGACTGAAGCGCCGCAATAAAGATGATTATTTGAACTCCGCTTGCGGCTATGATGTCATTGATTCTGGTCACCGCCGTAGAAAGGTAAGTAAGAATCTTGTCAGGTATTCCGAGCCGCAGAAACATATCCAGCAAAAAATCAATATCAAAGGCTATTGCCGAGGCCATATCGGCGGTTTCTTTTACCTGTGTGGAGACGCCGCCCTGCATCATCTGTCTTGAAAGGTCCATGGCCGCCGTAACGGCTCCCGAATTAAGGATTACGGGTAAAAAGAAAATCGCCCTTATGATTGAACGTCCTTTAAACTTTCTGTTTAAAAGCATGGCCATAAACAGGCTGAAAAAGATGATTAACGGCACATCCACCAGCATGTTAAGTACCGAGCTTGTAAGCACCTGTTTGAAGCTTCCGTGAACCCTGAAAGCGTAATTAAAGTTTTCAAGCCCCGCAAAGCTTAAGGTGTAACTGCCTCTTACCGCATCCATCTTCAATGTGCTTAAGGAAAACCTTGCGGTCATGAACATGCTTCGCAAATAAAAGATGCAGAAACCCACAAACCACGGAAGAATAAAGAGATATCCCATGAGGCTTCTTTTCTTTTGAAGAGTAAGTTTGGCTTTATTCTTCATTTATCTGCCCTCCTTAAGGTATCCCCCGGCGGGAACGGTTAATCCGTCTGCCGTTACGTCTTTGTCCGTGTAATTTACGTAAATTGTCACTCCGTTATCGTATGAAACCTTCTTCACTCCGTCCTCAAGAGTCTCATGCTCAACCATGAAGGCTCCCGTTACGGAAGATAAAACGTCGCTTACCTCAAGGTACATATCCGCCGCGCTTTCTTTCCACACATCATAGGTGGTGGAATAGTATCTGCTGAGGGATGTGTTCTTAAGCATGTTGGACTCTTCATAAGTGAATACGTAATGAGGAGCCGCGCCGGTCTCAATCATAAGGAGCTTTAAATAATTCATTCTGTCGCTGTCGCAGAAATTGATAAGGGGCGACGAGTAATCGATGCATCCGTGGATCAGCATCTCGTAGAAAGGAACCGTCTCATCCGTTATGTAATAATCCGAAGCTTCAAGGGGCGCATTTATAATGTCCTTTACGTAGGCAAAAGAATAATCATTGGCCTCGCTTGCAAGAATCGGAATGTCTTTTTCTTTAATCATTTCAAAGGCCCCAAGGTTAATGTCCAAAGCCTCTTCCCTGTTAATAATCTCCGTACGCTTCTTGTCGGAAGATAGGGTATTGGCCATATCCCGCAAGGACACTCCGTACACGGGAAGCTTGGTAAACCTGTTCGTAAACGCCTTCATGTATCTTGGCAGAAACTTTGGAGACAAAAAGTTGTAGCGTGTCTCTAAATATCCGAGACTTGCGTTGTTTGAAAGGGTTGTGGGGTTAATCTGTCCGAAGCTTACCGCATAACCTGCACCGTAATATCTGGAGCTCTCAGCCGGATAGTTGTAGCCCTTTGCGGTAAAGGGAACCTTATTGACCATTGCGTCCGCATAAAGTCTTCCGCCGGCGTTATTTACCGCTTCGTTGAGTGAAGCCAGTCCTTTTTTGCCTCCGAGGGCGCCTTCCACATGAATCCTGTCTATGGGATTGTGGTAGTAGCCGTCGTTAAACCATCCCTGAAGGTTAATCACCTGATTGGAAATTCCAAGTTCCTTTAAATCCCCGGATATAAGCTCCGCTTCCTTAAAAGTCGTGGCCGCCGCAGTCTTTAAATACTGGGCTCCCATTATGTGGGCCGTCTCCTGCACGCCCGTTATCACATCCATGTAGAAAGGAAGTTCGGACTCTTCTTTTTTGGCAAGAACTCCCTCATCCGTAAGTCTGTTTCTGTAATATGCACAAAGGCCGTTGTAGCCCGTATATTCGTCGGTTAAGAAGCTGTAACGGACCTTTAAGTCAACATTGATAAGGTCTGACTCAAGTACAAACACGTCCGTGGATGAATTTCCAAACATCTTAAGATTGTCTGCCGTTCTTAACACAAAAGAAGGAAACGCATAGTTGTACTGCGAATAATTGCCGGATATTCCCGCGGTAAGCACGCACAAAGAAGCGGAATCCTCAATTGTTGCAAGAATGCTTCTCTTTTCTTCGCATATTCCGTACAAAGCAAGCCTTGCGACAGTGGAATTCTCCGTTGTGGTATAGCTTGCGGACACGGGGTCGATGTCGTATATGTACTGGGAATAATTGGCTTCGCCGAGTTTGCCGTTGTTAAAATGAATGAGGGAACCGGAGCCGTTTGGTACCAGGAAATATCCATCCGTCTTGTCATCGGGCGCGCCTAAGTATCTTAAAAGCTGTATTCTGTATATCTTTCCGTTTCCGTACTCTTTAATCTCGCCTGTGGGTATGTTTACCTCGAGGCAGTCATCGTAAAGCCTGTATTCAAGCGGAATCTCGAAAGAAATCCCCTCGGTTTTATCCTTGTTCTTTAAGTCGCCGATTCTGAAAATGTACCTGACACCGTTTTCTATGGATTCATAACTGTACTGCTTTCTTTGTACGCTGCAGGAAAAAGAATCGTATATGCCCGATTTAACCGCCGAATTGTAGTAATAAACCACAAGCTGGCTCTTTAAGTAGTTAAGGTTTGTGGTGTTGGCTACCGTGTCTTCATCGGCGTTTAAGGGGTTTGAATAAGTTACGGTTTGGTTTCTTTTGTCATATACCGCAACGTTTCCGGTGGCTGTGTCGGTGTAAAGCTTTAAGTTCTCGCTTTCCGCCACAAGCTCCATTCCGGGTACTTCCGGCTTGTCTTCTTTAAGGGGTGCATATTCTTTTGCGCTTTCATAAACGGGGGTCGTTAAGTATTTCTTGTAGCCCGAATAATTAATGTAATGTATGAAGTAATACGCAAAATAAACAATGGCCGCCACAAGTGCCGTCGCCAGCACACACAGCAATAGTTTCCCGGACGTCGACAGGGGCTTACGTGTATTTTCTTTTTCTTTCTTGTTAGCAGAATCTTTCATGTAATTTCCTCTTTACGCCCTGAAAATAAGTTCTGTGTATACGCTCTTAAAGAAGTTGTATACGGATGCCAAAAGGTTGCTCAAAAGAAGCATCAAAAAAATAATTATCAGTATTGCTATAAATGTGATGACGAGGGTAAGCAGTGTCTTTCCGAGAGTGTAATTGTGCACCTGCATAATACCTGTCAGGCAAAGAATTGCTCCGTAGGTAATTCCGAGCGCCATAACTATCGTGTAAAAAGCAGCTTCGTCCGCCGATATCATTCTGCTGATGACTGTGGAAAGAATTATTCCTACTGTAATGGGAAATGTGGAATATCCCACCGCTATTGCTATGTCTTTAAGTCTTCCTTCTCCGCCCATGAGGCATGTGACCGACCAGTTGCCGGTGCAGATAAGCAGGTAGAAAGCAAGTATTCCCAGAAGTTCAAACAAACTGTTAACGTTTCTCGGATCCGTGTCATTAACCACAAAGGAGGACAAAAGCTCCGAAGCGCTGAAGGAAAAAGAAAACAAAATCACAAGCAGCAAGGCTATGGGTACGCTTCCTTTGTCCCTGTGTCTTATCCAGTAGAAACCGTCCATAGGGTGAGACAGCGTATAAAAGAGATGTTTCCATTTTTCTTTTGAAAAATACTTACTCATTTTGTGCTCCGCTCTTTCTTTTTCTTACAGCCTTAACAATGGATAAAGCTACGATAATCACTGCGGCCCCGGTCAGGAACATGCCTGCATTTCGAGACAGCAAACCGTTTCTGAAGCGCCTGAAGGCTATGGAATAATAGTCTTTGTTCATGCCGAGTTTTAAGTACTTCATGGCACTTTCGTAGTCACCGGAGGTAAGATAGGCTTTACCTATACCAACGTTTGCAAGTTCGTTGTCCTCATCGATTTCAAGGACCCGTCTCCAGATGTCTACCGCACTTGCTTCGTTGCCTTCATACCTTAAGGAGACCGCTTCGTTTATAAGGCGCCCGTACTCCGTAACGTCAAAAGAAATAATCTCCGCTTTGGTGGCATCAAGCACCAGAATCTTGTCTCCCATGTCTTCTATGGCAACGGGAAGTTTGAAGGTGCCTCTCTGGGAACCTAAGCCTCCGAAGATGTACAGGAGATTTCCCTCGTGGTCATAGGAAAAGATTCTTCCGCGTTTCTTATCAAGGCAGGAATATATGCCGTTTTGTCTGTACACCACATCGGTAAACTGGGAGGGACCCGAATAATCCGTAGTACCCGCATATACCAGGTCTCCTCCTAAATTTTTGTTACTCCCCTTCTTTATGACGTCTTCTCCCTTGGGGTTAAGGCGTCTTACTCCCTGAATGCCTTCGGAGTCAATGTTTGTGGAATATACAAAGCCCGAAGGGTCTATGTCAAGTCCCGTAAATTCCGTGGGAATGTAGAGTTTCTGTTTAAGTCTTTCTTCTTTGGTGGCTATTCTTTTCCAGAACTTGTCCCAAAGGCTTATGGGGACGTCGATGGTGCCAAAGAAGCTTGAAAAGTTACCGTTTGTTTCAAACACCATGATTCCTTCGAACATGTTCTGAGCGATTACGTATACTCTTCCGGCGTAATCCACGGTAATCTTTAAAGGTGTGAATACGAAGCCGTCCTCAATGCTTTCGGACTTCGGCTCGCTTATAATCTTTACAAGTGTGTGGTCCCTGTTTAACTCCACAACTCTCTTGTTCTGGGAGTCTGCCACGTACAGGTTTCCGTCGGCCGATACGCAGACTCCGTAAGGCTGATTGAAGGTATCCGTTGTTCCGTTGTTGTCAAAAGAATCAATCACGTCTGTGACAGTCTTTAAATCCTTGTTAAGAACCACAATTCTGTTATTGCCCGTATCCGCTATGTAAATATTCCCCGAAGCATCTTTGCAGATGTCCTGAGGCGTCACCATGGCCCCTATTTCTTCACCGTTATAGGTGTAAGAAGAAATGTTGATATTGCCTGCCGGCACATAGGGCGCGGGGGTAAAGTGAATGTACTCTCTGTAGTCGTAATTGTATGAATCGTAGGGTATTGAAAATGCGTACGACTCAAGGGGCCGGATTATCAAAAGAACGGATAAAAGCGGTAAAAACAGCAATCTCTTAAGTTTCATCCTTTCCTCCTTAATCCTTCATGCCCGAAGAAGTCATGGTTTCAAGCACATTCTTTTGACATATTAAAAAGAATGTTATGGGCACCGCCGCGATTATGAATGTAACCGCCGCTGCCGCTCCGGCTCTGGCAACTCCGCCTGCAGATATCTGGAAAAGCGCGTACTGCAAAGGCTTAAGCTCTTCGTTACGTAAGAAGGTTGAGCCGGTATTGCCCCACATCTGCTGGAACTGGAATATGGCAAGAGTAAGCCATGCAGGCTTAACGTTAGGCATCACAATCTTCCAGAACACTTGCCATTCGTTGGCACCATCCAGCCTTGCCGACTCCATAAGGGAATCCGGGAGCTGTTCCATGAACTGCTTCATAAGGTAAAGTCCCATGCCAAAGGAGCAAGCGGGAAGAATAAGTGCCGCGTAAGTGTTGTTTATGTGAAGCCACGATATAATCATGTACTGGGGTATCTGTGTAACGGTCCAGGAAAACATCATGGACAAAACTACCATCTTAAACAAAATGTTCTTGCCGGGAAACTTATGCTTGGCAAGAGGGTACGCTGCCAAAGAAGCTATAATTACGTGTCCCACCATTCCGCCGCCGGTTATTATGAAGGTGTTTAAGATGTATCGTGAGAAAGGCACCCATGAGTCGTTCATCAGATTGAATAAATCTGAAAAGTTCTCAAAAGTAGGGTTTCTCACAAAAATCTTGGGCGGAAACTGAAACAGTTCATCAAGAGGCTTTAAGCAGTTGTTGATTACCATTACAAGGGGAAGCACCATTGCCACGGCACAGACGGCCATAAGGGCAAATAAAAGGGCATTTCCCGCCATGGAGCGGTTTAACTGCTTTTCTTTTTTGAATATTCTTTTTACGCGGAGTTTAAGTGTTTTTCGATCCATTATTCTCCCACCCTCTTAAGTAACTTCTGTACCAGCATGTTGGAGCCCACCATCAGGAAAAACAAAACCGATGCAATTGCGGAGGCATAACCCATCTCGAATCGTACGGTTCCGTAGTCCAGAAGATGTGTTACCACCGTGGCGCCCGCGTAATTGACCGAAGGGTTACCCGCAAGCTGAATGGATACGTCGGCGATGGCAAAGGACTGTGTAATCTGCATTACTGCACCGAACATAAGCTGAGGCTTCATGGCAGGAAGGGTAATGTACCAAAGCTCCTGCCAGCGGTTTTTGACTCCGTCCAGGGCTCCCGCTTCGTAAAGGGATTTGTCTATGGTCTGAAGGCCTGCTATAAAGGACAAAAAACCTGTTCCGAGGGATAACCACAGCTGTACGATTATAAGCATGGGAAGCACAAATCTTTCCGTCTTCATCCACACCATGGCTTCGTCGAGAATTCCAAGTTTTAAAAGGATACCGTTTAAATAGCCGTATCTGTCTCCCGAAAGAATCAGGTTCCAGACAATGTATGCGTTACCGCAGATGCTGGGAGCGTAGAAAATCAGTGTAAGAAAAGCTCTCATCCATCCCTTGAATTCGTTGATAATCCATGCAAAAAGGAGGCAAAGAAAATAGCTCACCGGCCCCGTTACTATGGCAAGTACCAGCGTATTCTTTAACGACTTCATAAAGATGTCGTCTTCCAAAAAAAGCTTTATGTAGTTCTTCCAGCCGATGAACTGAGGCATTTCCAGCATGTTGTAATAGGTAAAAGAAAAAATAACGCTCATTACAACAGGTATTACGGTAAAGAAGAAAAACATGATAAAGTAAGGCGCCATCATGGCATATGAAGCTTTGTTTTTCTTTATTTCGTATAAAAGCCCGTGTCCTTTTTTGCTTTTTTCTTTAGAGGCCATGTGCCGCTCCTTATTTGTTAAGATTTAATTCTTCGCGCTTGTACTCTATTTCAGCGTTTATGTAGATGACCTTGTCCATGAGTTCTTCCCTTACGGGGGTGGTGTCGGGGTTGGTAACAACGCTGTAGAAGGCGTTATATACGTTTCTCCATGAGTAGTAGCCGCCGGGCACCTGAGGTATGCCCTTTGCATCTTCCATGGCAGCCTTGAGGGTTTCAAAATCTCCCGTGGGCCAGGGCATCTTTAAGAAAGCTTCGTAATTGGCGGTAGGTACTCTAGCAGCACTTCCCATAAGGCCTTCCATCTCACGTCCGTAGGCGTTTTGTGTGTCGGCGCTTGTCCACCACTTTATGAATTCCCAGGATGCGTCTTTATGCTCCGTGTCCGCCATTATCATGGACGCAAGTCCCGTACAGGCGGTTGAGTGGTCGATTGTTCCGTTTTCTTTGACCGTTCCGGGAATCTTGGTAAAGTCCCAGAGGCCTGCTATATCCGGTGCCGAAACGGAGAAGTTATTGTATACGGTGTAGTCGGCTATCATAAGGGGGCATTCGCCTGTTCTGAAGCGCTCTTCCACCGAGGTTTCTTTGTCCAGCTTATAGTCTGTGTAGAACTCGCAGAATTCCTTGAAGGTGTCTACTCCGATGTCGGAATCCAACGCAGATTTTATGTAATCGTCGCTGTAGTATTTCCCGCCGTTTTGGTATAAAAGCGAGGCAAAGAGCTGCTCGTTTGCAAGCATTCCGAATTCCATCTGGTTTTTGTTAAGAACCGTCATGGCTACCTTAACGTCGTCCCAGGTCTTGGGAATATCCAGTCCGATTTCCGCAAGTATGTCCTTTCTGTAGAACATAACCGGGTAGGTAATGGTCTCCGGCAGAGCATATATCGCGCCGTCATACTCAAACTGGGTAAGAGCGGCCCAGGGGAATCGCTTTAACACTTCGTCGCAGTCGTCAAAAGAACGAAGATTTAATACCGCATTACGAATTCCGTAGTTAACAGGAGTATCGTTTCCCGTATAAAGAACGCTTCCCGCAATACCGTTGGTATTGGCTACCTGAATGGCCACATCCGGGCCTTCGCCTACCAGAGATGCCTTTAAGAGGGTGTTCATGTCTACCAGCTGAACGTTTACGCCTATGCCGGTTTCTTTTGTAAAGGTCTTGTCTATAAGGCCTTTTATGACATTGGCCTGGTCCCGGCCGGAGCCTATCCAGAGGGTTATGGACTCGCTTTCTTTGTCATCCGTCACGGAACCGATGTTGTTGTAATCGATTACGAAAGAATAAAAGAGTCTTGAAAGTTCGTAGCCCGTTCCCGCGAAAAATCCGCGGTTTGGATACTTAACTACGGTATCCGGGGAGTAAATGTTAATTCTGTCTATCTGCAGAGGCTGGCTTATTACGCTTGATATCCAGTTGCCGAGGGCTCTGACGTTAATCTTGTAAGAGGAGATGGTTCTTACGAAATATTCGTTGTCCTCGATTAAGTCATCAAGCTGGTCTATCATGGTAAGAAGCACTGTCTTTTTATCCGTATTTCTTCCGCCCACTTCTTCAAGAAGCGAAAGGGCCTTTGAAAGAGTGTCTCTTGCACTTGTCAGCTCATCGGTGAGCATGGGCAGTGTAGCTTCAATCTGATAATCTCTGTAAGTGTCCGGAGAAACGCCGGTTACTTTAATAACCTGTCTGTAGATTTCGTTAAGCTCCTGGACCGAAGTCTGCACCAGTCCCACTATTTTGGAGAAATCGCCGAGCACTGCCTCCATTCTCAGAGTGTGGGTTCCTTCCTCGAGGTAAAAATAAAACGGTGTGCCGTCTTCATCCTTAAGAACGTCCTCTCTCCAGGAATTCTCGTATTCAAAGGCGTAGGCGCTCAGTTCTTCGAAGGGAACGCTTCCGTCTATGGAGATTCTTCTGGAAACATGGATGCCTCTTGAAAAATTCTGTTTGTCATAGAGAGAAATGTTGTAGTATCCGCTTTCGGGAACCTTAAATTCCCACTCTATCCACTGTCCCACCAGGCGCCATGAATTGCCTCCAACAGAGTTGTTTAAAAGTTCCTTGGAACTTGAAGGGCTTACGGATTTTGAGGAACGGTCCTGTGTGGGCGTAAGCATCTGGGAAGATGTTTTTTTGACATTCTCAGCCTCAACGGTAATCAGCCGTCCCGTTGTGTTCACCGCTCCGGCGCTGTCGTATTCGGCCTTGACGGTTCTGTAGTCTTTAAGTTCTTTTGCATTGTTAAATACGATTTCTTTTAACAGCATCGGCTCTCTTACGGAGAGAAGGGATATGGTGTGTGTGCCTTTTTTAAGATAGACGGAAAGGGGTTTTGTAATGTAACCGTCGCTGTCGTAGGCGTATTCACTCATCCACTCGGGAGCTTCAGTCATGCCGGGCTTATTGTCGTTGCCCTGATTGTCTTTGCCCCACTCGTAGCTCAGAAGTCCTG
>JAEEGK010012753.1_pt1 | contig 19050 bp, 16 predicted proteins | sample 8958771 | NCBI WGS metagenome assembly JAEEGK01 (sample SAMN16246547, study PRJNA631951) | gut metagenome | biome: gut microbiome; feature: rumen; material: SC-attached | host: Bos | place: Iran: Karaj | collected 2018-10
CGTGGCGACCTGCCATCTTATCGCCGACGCTGATCTTGCGCTTCTTGGCGATATAGACCTTGGCCAGCTGCATGATGCCCGAGGGCAGCTCGTCACCGATGCTGATGTCAAGCTTCTTGCGCTTGAGCTCGGCCTCATAGGCCTTGCTCTTGTGCAGGTAGTTCATCACCGTAGCACGGATGAGCTCGTTGCGGTGGCTATCGGCAGTCCAGCGGCTCAGGTTGATGCTGTCAAAGTTCTCGATACCCATGAGGATCTCACGGGTGAACTTCTCGCCCTTGGGCACGACTTCCTCGTCCATATAATTCTTCACACCCTGCGAGATGCGTCCCTCGGTCAGCGTGTTGAGCTTCTCGATGAGGATGCCATGCAGCTCCTCAAGGCGAGCCTTGTACTCATTGTCAAGCGCCTCAATCTCGGGATCAACACCACGGGTGCGTTTCTTGATGGCACGGGCGAAGAGACGGGTGCCAATGACAACGCCCTTCAGTGACGGATTGGCCTTCAAGGAGGCATCCTTCACATCACCAGCCTTGTCACCGAAGATGGCACGCAGCAGTTTCTCCTCGGGAGTGGGATCACTCTCGCCCTTAGGCGTAATCTTACCGATCAGGATATCACCGGGGATGACGTGGGCACCGATGCGGATGATTCCACGCTCGTCAAGGTCCTTGGTAGCGTCCTCGCTCACGTTGGGGATATCGTTGGTCAATTCCTCCATACCGCGCTTGGTCTCACGCACCTCAAGGGTATATTCATCTACATGGACGCTGGTGAGGATATCCTCGCGCACGAGACGCTCGTTGATCACGATAGCGTCCTCATAGTTATAACCCTTCCAGGGCATGTAAGCCACCTTGAGGTTGCGACCCAATGCGAGCTCACCGTTCTGGGTAGAATAACCCTCGGTAAGGATCTGGCCCTTGATGACATGGTCACCGGCCTCACAGATAGGTCTCAAGTCGATGGTCGTGCTCTGGTTGGTCTTGCGGAACTTCGGCAACTTGTACTCCTTGACAGCACTGTCAAACGAAACGAACTCCTCGTCCTCGGTGCGGTCATAGCGGATGCGGATGACGCTGGCGTCAACAAACTCAACGATACCGTCGCCCTCGGCCTGCAGCTGTGTGCGGCTGTCGTAAGCCATGCGCTGCTCGATGCCGGTACCCACGATGGGAGCCTCGCTGCGCAACAAGGGCACAGCCTGGCGCATCATGTTAGCACCCATCAACGCACGGTTAGCATCGTCATGCTCCAGGAACGGGATGAGGGCAGCTGCGATCGACGCAATCTGTTGAGGCGATACGTCCATGAGCTCTACCTCCTCGGGGGATACAACGGGGAAGTCGGCATTCTTGCGGGCCTTGACACGGTCACGCACAAATCGGCCATTCTCATCGAGCGGGGCATTGCCCTGAGCGATGATGCGGTCTTCCTCGTCCTCAGCGGTGAGGTAAACAATGTCGTCATTCTTCAGGTTCACCTGGCAATTCTCAACCTTGCGGTAAGGCGTCTCAATAAAGCCCAGGTTATTGATCTTGGCATATACGCACAACGACGAAATCAGACCGATGTTGGGACCCTCAGGGGTCTCAATGGGACACAGACGGCCGTAGTGGGTATAGTGAACGTCACGCACCTCAAAACCGGCACGCTCGCGGGACAAACCACCAGGACCCAGGGCGCTCATACGGCGCTTGTGAGTAATCTCGGCCAGAGGATTGGTCTGATCCATGAACTGGGACAAGGCGTTGGTACCGAAGAAGGTATTGATTACGCTCGAGATAGTCTTGGCGTTGATCAGGTCGATAGGAGCAAACTGCTCGGTATCGCGGACATTCATGCGCTCACGAATGGTGCGCGCCATGCGTGCCAGACCTACACCGAACTGGTTGTAGAGCTGCTCACCAACCGTGCGGACACGACGGTTGCTCAGGTGGTCGATGTCATCGACATCCTGACGGCTGTTGATCAGTCCGATGAGGTACTTAATGATCTCGATGATATCCTCCTTGGTCAGCACACGCTTCTCAATGTCGGTATCAAGACCCAACTTGGTGTTGATGCGGAAACGTCCCACCTCACCCAGGTCATAGCGCTTCTCACTGAAGAACAGGTTAGTAATCACCTCGCGGGCACTGTTGTCATCAGGCGGCTCGGCGTTACGCAGCTGGCGGTAGATGAAGTTCACTGCCTCCTTGCCACTATTACAGGTATCCTTGTTCAGCGTGTTGAAGATGATCTGGAAGTCACCCGTGTTGACATCTTCACGATGCAGCAGGATGGTTGTGGCACCCGACTCAAGGATCTCGGTGATGTTCTCCTCTTGCAACTCAGTGTCACGGTCAACGATGATATCATTACGCTCGATACTTACTACCTCGCCGGTATCCTCGTCAACGAAATCCTCAGTCCATGAATGCAGGACACGGGCAGCGAGTTTACGGCCCACAGCCTTCTTGAGGTTGGTCTTGGTCACCTTGATTTCCTCGGCCAGTCCGAAGACCTGGATGATTTCATTGTCAGACTCCAGTCCGATGGCACGCAGCAACGTGGTCACCGGTAATTTCTTCTTACGATCGATGTAAGCATACATCACGTTATTGATGTCAGTAGCGAACTCGATCCACGACCCGCGGAAGGGGATAATACGTGCCGAATACAACTTCGTACCGTTGGCATGCAGGCTCTGGCCAAAGAACACACCAGGAGAACGGTGAAGCTGTGAAACGACAACACGCTCAGCACCATTGATGACAAACGTACCCTTCTCAGTCATATAAGGGATGGAACCCAGGTACACGTCCTGGATTTCGGTCGGGAAGTTGTGGTCAGGGTCGGTGCAATAGAGCTTGAGCTTGGCCTTCAAGGGAACGCTGTAGGTCAAGCCGATATCAAGACACTCATCGATGGAGTAGCGAGGCGGGTCGATATAATAGTCAAGGAATTCAAGCTTAAAGTTGTTGCGCGTATCCTCGATGGGGAAATTCTCGGCAAAAACTTTATAGAGTCCCTCGTTTTTTCTTTTTTCAGTCGGTGTATCCAGTTGCAGGAAATCACGGAATGACTGTAACTGCACGTCGAGGAAATCAGGATAGGGATAGGGATTTCTAACTCGCGCGAAATTGATGCGGTCTTTATTTGAAACTGACATTGACAAAGAAAAATTATGTGAACTCAACTAATGAGAGATGGTGAAATAGCTAAATAATCGTCGGTTCTCGCAACATTGCCGCTCGCAGTCGGCAATCACGCAAAAGCCTGAGGGTCAAATCCATCGGTCTCGTTGTCCCAGCCTTGGAGAGCCCCATGGCCGGGACAACTCCGATGAATCATGTTGTGCAGGTCAATTTTGACACAAAAAGGTTAAGAACCCACTATCGGTGGTGATTCTTAACCCAAACACCCGTTACCGGGGTGCTATTATTTCAGCTCGATCTCGGCGCCAAGACCCTCGAGCTCGGCCTTCAGAGCGTCGGCCTCGTCCTTGGTAGCACCTTCCTTGATGGTCGAGGGAGCACCGTCAACCATGTCCTTAGCATCCTTCAAGCCAAGGCTCAGGAGCTCTTTCACCTTCTTGATCACCTGGAGCTTCTGTGCACCAGCGGCCTTGAGGACAACGTCGAACGAAGTCTTCTCCTCGGCCTCGGCGGCTGCACCAGCGGCGGGACCAGCAGCAACAGCAACAGCTGCAGCGGCGGGCTCGATGCCATATTCGTCTTTCAAAATCTGAGCGAGTTCGTTAACTTCCTTTACGGTAAGGTTCACTAACTGTTCTGCAAAAGCTTTCAAATCTGCCATAATAGTATGGATTTAAAATGTTGTTGTTTTGTTGTTGATTAATTTTCTTTTTTGGATAAGGTTTCCAGAACTCCGTGGAGCTTGTTGCCACCCGACTGGAGAGCGCTGATAACGTTCTTGGCCGGCGATTGCAGCAATGCAACAACATCGGCGATGAGCTCGTTCTTGCTCTTGATAGCTACCAGGGTATCGAGGCTCTGCTCGCCAACATAGACGGTCTCCTCGACATAAGCAGCCTTCAAACCGGGAATGGTCTCTTTCTTACCGCGGAATTCCTTGATGAGTTTAGCAGGCGCATTACCCGTGTCGCTGAGCAACAGGGTGGTGGGGCCAGCCAGGGAGTCATAGAGGCCACTATAGTCGACGTCACAAGCGTCCATGGCCTTCTTCAACAGGGTGTTCTTGACAACCATCATCTTGATGCCAGCCTTGAAGGCAGCGCGACGCAGGTCGACGGTCTTCTCGGCATTCAACGATGTGGTGTTAGCCAGATAAACGACACTATACTTGTCAAGAGTCTCTTTGATCTTGTCGATCATTAAGGTTTTATCTTCCTTCTTCATTTCGTTTCAATCGTTTTAAAATGTTTAAGCCTCAATCGACTTGGGATCTACCTTGATACCCTTGCTCATGGTGCTCGAAAGATAAATGCTCTTGATGTACGTACCCTTGGCAGCGGCGGGTTTCAGCTTAATGAGCGTGTTGATGAACGCGGCAGCGTTGTCGCGGATCTGCTCGGGGCTGAACGATACCTTACCAATCGAGGTGTGTACAATACCACCCTTATCGACCTTGAAGTCGATCTTACCTTGTTTCACTTCTTTGACAGCCTTTGCCACGTCAGGAGTAACGGTTCCGCTCTTGGGGTTCGGCATCAGGCCACGAGGACCCAGGATGCGGCCGAGGGGACCCACCTTACCCATGATTTGGGGCTGAGTGATAATCACATCAATGTCAGTCCATCCACCTTTAATCTTGTCGATATACTCGTCAAGACCGACATATTCTGCTCCAGCTTCCTTAGCAGCAGCCTCAGCCTCCGGTCCACAAAGAACCAGAACGCGAACCTGCTTGCCAGTACCGTGAGGCAGCGATACAACGCCACGGACCATTTGGTTGGCCTTACGCGGATCAACGCCAAGACGTACGTCGATATCAGTTGAAGCGTCAAACTTGGTAAAAGTGATTTCCTTAACCAATGCTGCAGCTTCCTCAAGGGTGTAAGCCTTTCCCGTTTCAACCTTCGCGTTGTACAACTTCTGATTTTTCGTTAATTTACTCATAATCAATAAAGTTTTTAAACGTTCTCAGGGAATTGACCCTTTACAGTGATACCCATACTTCTTGCTGTTCCGGCCACCATACGCATAGCCGAGGCTAATGTAAAACAGTTCAAATCAGGCATTTTGTCTTCGGCAATATCCTTCACCTGATCCCAGGTCACCGATGCCACCTTAACGCGGTTGGGTTCACCAGAACCACCTTTAACCTTGGCAGCCTCAAGCAACTGTACGGGCACGGGGGAAGTCTTGACGATGAAGTCAAAACTCTTGTCGGCGTAGTAAGAGATCACTACGGGCAACACCTTACCAGCCTTGGCCTGGGTACGGGCGTTGAATTGCTTGCAAAAATCCATGATGTTGATACCCTTAGAACCCAGAGCGGGACCTACGGGAGGAGAGGGGTTTGCAGCCCCACCCTTAATCTGCAATTTGATCTGTCCAGCAATTTCTTTAGCCATTGTACAAATTCAATTTAATATGGATTAAAAAAACATAGCAAGTGTGCAGCGATTGCGTAACATCGACCACCGCGTCACTCGCGTTCGACTTGCGAATTATCCAACTTGAGCGGTGTCTCACGTCCAAATACTTTCACCATAACCGTCAGCTCGCGCTTCTCCTGGTTGATTTCCTTAATCTCACCAATGAAGCCGCTGAAGGGGCCAAAATTGACCTTGACCGACTCGCCAATGACATAGTCATTGACAGCATCGGCAGCCTCCATCTCGCGGGCCTCGGCCTGACCAAGCATCGTCAAGATCTGCTGCTCGGGCACGGGTTCGGGACGACGGTCCCCCTCGCGTGAGCGCACAAAATTCACGACGTTGGTCGTGTCTTGCAGGGTCACCTCGATGTCAGGAGTGAGCTCGAGCTTAACGAACACGTAACCCGAGAACATGGTCTTCTCCTTGAGGACCTTCTTCCCGGCACGCGTTGTATAAACCTTCTCGGTGGGGACCAGAATCTGAGAAATGTTCTCGGCGAACACAGGATTGTTCTTCCTGTATCCCTCGATCATTTCCTTCACCTTCATCTCCTTGCCCGAGATGGTACGCAGGATGTACCACTGATGCTTACCTTGAGACATAGTTGTGACTAGTGCTGTGACAGTTTGTTAAAAATACTTGGTTTGTGAAACTACCGTCCACACGAGTGGACTTCAGATTGCGAATTGATTAGGCCGCAATTCTGTAAACGAGCTCCATCAACGAGTTGATGCAGTAATCGATTACCCAGATCACCAATGCCATGATGATGGAAGCAACCATCACGATAATGGTACTACTGGCCAATTCACTCGTAGTAGGCCAAGAAACCTTATGAACGAGTTCGTTATAAGATTCCTTGATATCCGTAAGCCTGTTATTAATAAAATTACTCTTCATTTGTTTATTTCTTTCTCTTTGCACGGGAAGTAAGGCTCGAACTCACGACCTACGGTTTTGGAGACCGTCGCTCTACCAACTGAGCTATTCCCGTATTTAAAAGGGTCCGACCGGCTTACAGCCGGACCCTTTTGATTTGTGTTATGCCTTGGGACACCTTGCAGCGCCCTTGGCTAGTTGATGACTAAAAAGTATTAGTCCTCGATGATGCCAGTGATCTGACCAGAACCTACGGTGCGGCCACCCTCACGGATAGCGAAACGCAGACCTTCGCTGCAAGCAACCGGGGTGATCAGCTTGACGTCGATCTCGACGTTGTCACCAGGCATTACCATCTCGACACCAGCGGGGAGCATGATCTCACCGGTTACATCCAGGGTGCGGATGTAGAACTGGGGACGATAGTGGTTGTGGAACGGAGTGTGGCGACCACCCTCTTCCTTCTTCAGGACGTAGATAGAAGCCTTGAAGTGATCGTGGGGTTTGATAACGCCCGGGTGGCAGATTACCATACCACGCTTGATGGTCTTGTAGTCGATACCACGGAGCAGCAGACCAACGTTGTCACCAGCCTCACCCTCATCGAGGATCTTGCGGAACATCTCAACGCCAGTAACAACTGACTTCATCTCGGCACCCAGACCCATGATCTGAACCTCGTCGCTCACCTTTACGACACCAGTCTCGATACGACCGGTAGCAACGGTACCACGGCCAGTGATTGAGAACACGTCCTCGATAGGCATCAAGAAGGGCTTGTCACGATCACGCGGAGGCAGGGGGATCCACTCGTCAACAGCGTTCATCAGCTCACGAACGGTATCTTCCCACTTGGGATCACCCTGGAGGGCACCCAGTGCAGAACCACGGATGATGGGGGTGTTGTCACCGTCAAACTCATACTCGCTGAGCAGGTCACGAACGTCCATCTCCACGAGCTCGATCATCTCGTCGTCAACGTCGGGGGAGTCACACTTGTTCAAGAAGATAACCAGACGGGGAACGTTCACCTGACGGGCGAGCAGGATGTGCTCGCGGGTCTGCGGCATAACACCGTCGGTAGCAGCAACAACTACGATAGCACCGTCCATCTGTGCGGCACCAGTAACCATGTTCTTTACATAGTCAGCGTGGCCCGGGCAGTCAACGTGAGCATAGTGACGATTCTTGGTCTCATACTCAACGTGAGCGGTGTTGATAGTAATACCGCGCTCCTTCTCCTCGGGGGCGTTGTCGATCGAGTCGAATGAACGAACGCTATCGCCAGCGATGTAACCGTCCTTAGCAAGCACAGTTGTGATGGCAGCGGTCAAAGTGGTTTTACCGTGGTCAACGTGACCAATAGTACCGATGTTAACATGCGGCTTTATTTTTTTATATTCATAGTCATTATTATCGTCTCCTGACATCGCTGCTTTGAACGCATCCTCTGAGACGTCGTCAATATCAAGCATTCTCATAAGAATCTGAAGATAGCTATAAGCTGCGGCATAAATAGATGCCCTATTAGCTGCTGACGCGGCCACGCCACCAACAACATTTCCCACAACAGGTATTGCCCCAGCAACTGCGGCAGTCGTATATCCTGCGGCAAATCCTGCAGCGTTTGATGCCAAATTGCTGATGATACCGGATGCCACACTCTTGAGGAAATTTTCTGAAAAAGAAAGCCCGATTACTTCGTTGATGTCGTAATACATTTTCCAAGTGGAGGCGAACAGTGCTAATCCAGCTGCGTATACTCCACCAGGCACCGCTCCTGCTACACCAGACCAAGTCGCTACATTCGCGTGACTCTTTACCTTGGCAATTATCTCTTGGCCAAGGTAATTAGAAGCTTGTTTATCGACATATCTATTCACCGTCTGATATGCCGGATTGTTCTTTTTACTAATCACATTGCCAATCTCATAGGCTAAATCTTCAAATAATTCCATGACAAAGTAGATGTTCGTGTTGTTAATTATTTGTCTGGACATAAAAAAGAAGCGTGGGAGTCTGTACTTGTTACACGTCCCGTTACTTAAAGCGCTCGCAAGCCCATCAAGGTTGAACGAGCGACAAAGAAATCCACACCGAATATGCTTATTGTACCACAGCTATCGAAGACAACTGCAAAATTACATATTCCACACACGACTTCTACCGTTGCCTTATTCTGTGACAGACCAGAAAGTTGCGAAATTTCAGAACGTCAAGAACAAAACGCTTAGTAAACGCCTTTCTTTATGTCATGTGTTCCCTACTATGCACCCGCCACCATTCGGAAGCGGACCTCTGCCAGAGAACGACCGCAAATATAAACATTATTTTGCAAATTGGGGCAAATTGCTTGCAGTTTTTTAGATGAAAATTTGAGATTAGAGAATTATGTAGCTGTTTGTGCGTTTTTTATAAAGATTACTCTGACGCTTCTTTTTACTTGAACATTACTTGAACATTTGGACGGATGTATTTCCATGTTAATCAGTGAAACTCATAGTTGATGTGGCTTAATGGGCTGATTATTTGTGAGGTTAGGTGATTTTCGGTCAGTATTGATGGCGGTGGGCGCTATCCGGCTCTGGGTACAAGGTGCTGACAATCATCAGATTGTTGGCACTTTTTTTCTTGCAGCATACATGTATCTTCTTGAGGATTATGATAAACCGATTAAACTAAGGAGGGGGAGTGCTATTGGTGGGGCCGCTGTTCTTGATGTCGTCGAAAGAAGAGCCTCCTTTTTTCTGTGAAATAATCGTCTGGTTTTCAGTTTTTGTATGATGAGGAATGTTTAATGAGGGATTTTTCTATACTTTTGCAGAGAAATAGTTTGTTTATACCCGCTTGATTGATTAACAATTGAAATGAGAACAAGCTGGCTTTCTTTGAAAGAGCAATACGCGCATTTCAGGCGTTGGCAACGTGAGCCGATGCAATATGTCCAGGGCGAGGAGGAGCACCGCTGCAACAACTGCGGGTTCTCCTTTACGGGCCATTATTGCCCTACATGCTCTCAGCGGGCAAGATTGGGGCGCATCGGGTGGCAAAGCGTGCGCCAGAGCGTGATGGACATGTGGGGCTTGGGTTCGCGTTCGCGTTCTGTCCTGTACAGCGTATGGCAGTTGCTGTTTCGCACTGGTTACTTCATTGGTGACTACATCAGCGGCAAGCGTCAAGTGAGTTTTCCGCCAGTTAAGATGCTGTTCATTCTCGCGGTGGCCTACGCGATCATCTTCCATTGGTTGTTACCTGAGTTTAAGGGGCTCGGATATGGTCTGGATTTCAATGAACTTGGTTTTACAGCTGATGAGGGAAGAAACATGGCCAAAATGTCGCAGCCGTTTTATGACTGGTATGAGACCCATTTCGGTTGGTCCATGCTGGTTCTGTCCTTCTTTGTCATCTTCCCCACCTGGGTCATGTTCCGTTTCTCGCCACGCCACACGCGCCACACGCTGCCCGAGGGGTTCTTTATCCAGGTCCTTTTTGCCAGTCTGGAAGTGACCCTCTTCCTGCTGATGTTGCCGTGCTGGTTCCTGTTCAAGCAGATGACCATCCTCTCAGTCTTTTTCATCGTCGTGGTGGCTTACTTCATCATCGGTTACAAGCAGTTGTTTGGCTATAGCCTGTGGGGCACCTTGTGGCGCCTGGCATTCGTCTTTGGTTTTGTTTATTGTGCCGTATTATTGCTGTCGCATTTGGTCTTCTATTCGGGGCAAGCCCCCGACATACAGGTGGCAGGGCACTCATTTCCTGCAAAAACCTTCATGCCCTGCTTCTACATCTTCTTTGGAGTCCTGATTTTGGGCACGGGCTACCTCATCAACCGCATCACCGCACGCAAGACCTGCCCACAACAACAGCCTTAAAGAGTGTTTTTGATTAAAGGAGTGAGACAACAAGCGGGCTTGACTATCCTTAACCCCAGGGCGCACAGGTTGAAAGAGGAAGAAGGGGGAGTATGATTATCCATAAATATATCCTCAGGTAGCATCAACGCCCCCGCCCTAACGGGCACCCCCTCTAATCGCTCCCCCTCCTCCGCCCTTCGGGCACCTCCCCCCAGGCGGGGGAGGAGTTGGGAAATGTTAATTTGCTGGATTACAGTGGATATTTTTAATCGGACTCACGTTCGATTACGAAGGTGCGGGGGTAGTAGTCGCTGTAGAAGCGGCCGTCGGTTGCGGTGAACTTAAGGACGCAATAGTTGGGGTCGGTGACGCCTCCTGGATAGTATTCGGTATCACCTTCGCGCCAAATCATTTCCTTGCTGGCAGCATCGGTCAACACCTCCATGGTGCCTCGCAGCATCATGCCCTTGAACCCTTTGGCATCGCAGAAGTAGATGGAAGCCTTGGGGTTAGCCTTGTAGTGCGCCACACGCAGCGAGAAGGTGTTGGTGGTGAAGTAGAACGTCTTGATGCCTTCTCTCACACGGGGCGACAGCATGGCCTTAGTCCAAGGGAACCCCTCTTCGTCTACCGACGAGATATAGGTAATGGGCAGCGAGTCGGCCATCTTGGCAATCAGTTCTTTAACGCCTGCGAGGGCGGGATTCTCGGGAACCGCCTCATTGATGGTTATCTCCTTGCGCCAACGTTTCAAGTGGGGGAAGTACATCTTCATCTGACCGATGTATTCTTCCCTGGTGATGGGCTGTGGCAGGCCCTTGTTGACCTCGCCGACAAACTGGGCGCAATGCTCAATCATCTCGTCCATCGTGCAATCCTGCAGGAACTTGCCGTCCTTGTAGCAATAGATGCAGTAGTCCTCGTTCTTGGTGCCGTCGGCATTAGTGCCGAGGATTTCCTCGGTGAGCGGCATGCCGCAGCTCTGACAAAATTTCTGTTCCATGAGTAGTTATTGTTTTTATTGTTTTTATTGTTTTTTCTGTTTCACACCAACTGACCCGGCAAGCGGAGCTTCACCTTTGCGGGGAAGGTCGCCTCGTAGGCCTCGAAGGCTTCGGGATTCTCGTCGGCCACAAAATAGCCTTTGGGCGGGCCATAGGTCGCCTCGGTGATGCCCTTGCTCTTCAGCCAGCCGGGGATGAGTTCCTGGGCGAGAAAATAGGGCACCACGGCATCGCGAGGCTCGGCATGATAATGGATGCCCAGTTTGTTGGCCAAGTCGAAGCCCGCATGGCGATAGAAGTTGATATTACCCTCCATGCACAGGAAGCCCACGCCCAGTTCGCGGGCTTTTTCCAACGCATAGTTCAGCAACTTGAGGCCATATCCCTTGCGCTTGTAGTCGGGATGGATGCTGATGGGGCCGAAGGTCCATGACGGGCAGCGTGTGCCGTCGTCAAGGACGAGTTCGGCCCTCGAGAACATCACATGGCCCATGATGCAGCCGTCTTCCTCCATCACCAGGTCAAGTTCAGGGATGAAATCGGGATTGCTGCGATACTGGTTGAGCACATAGTGCTCGGTGCATCCGGGACGATACACGTTCCAGAAGGCTTCTCGCGTGAGATTCTCCACCTCACGGTAATCGCTGGGTTGTTCTAATCTGATGACCATCTGATAAACTATTTGGTACGCAAAAATAGCAATAATTCAACACATGAGCGTAAGCATTGGGCTACATTCTCGCCTTCTGCTTCTCGCCGGCACCGGTGCCGCGATACTTGCTGCCAGCACTGTTGAACTTCCAGGTGAGGTCAAGGGAGAAGGTGCGGCGGGCGGGATTGCTGGTGTACAACTCGCGCGGGCCATAGATGGTAGCCCCGGCCTTGCTGGTGTTGAACAGGTCCATGCAGCGTGCGTCAACGGTCAGTGAGCCCATGCGGTGCAGGCTGATGTCCTTCTGCACACCGATGCCGCTATAGAACCGGCTCTTGTTGATGCGGAAGTTGTCGTAGTCACCGCGCGATGTCACTTGTAACAAAACGTTCAGGCGCCAGTCGTGCGGCAGTTCGATGTCGTTGTTCCATGTCAATCCCAGATACGGGTGGTTGAGCGTGAGGATGGAACCGTCGGCAGTTGGCGTCTTGTAGTTCTGTAAGATGGCAATCGCGGTCCATGTGGGATGCCAGCAACCAAAGACGGGTCTCAACGACGGGATGATGGTCAGTCGGTTATAGCTCTCCTTGCTGTTGATGGGATGCACCAGGCTGATGAGCGGATCATCGGACCCGGGATAAGGCTCGGTGGACATCGTCTCGGAGTCCTTGATGCGTGCGTAGTTAAGCGACAGGTTCATCCACTGGTAGGCGGCATTGAAGACCAGGCTGTGGGTGTAGGTGGGCTTCAAGTAGGGATTGCCGCTCTGATAGCTGTAACGATTGATATAGACGGTCGAGCTAGTGAGGCTGCTGTAGGCGGGGCGCTGGATGTCGCGGCGATAGGACAGCGACAGCTGCACCTTGCCCACCGGAGCCGACACTACAAACGAGGGGAACCAGTCACCATAGTCACGGCACACCTCATCCTCACGCTCATTGAAGTTGTAGTAGTCATTTTTCAGATGCTCGTAGCGCAGACCCACCTGGGTATAGACCAGACCAAAGCGTCTGCCAAACTCCACAAATGCTGCTGTCGATGACTCGTTGATCTCGGTGTCGGTGGCCTTGACGGGAACACTTGCCGTTGCCGTGAACGAGTAGGCATCGGTGCGGTGGTTGTAGGAGTATTCACCGCCCACCGACAGGTTGCCCTGCCAAACGGGGTAACTCAGGATGAGCTTCGATGCCCAGAAGTTGTTGCGGCTGCTGGTGTTGCTCTCGATGCTGCGGCTGACGGTGGCGCCGTCCAGGACGGTTGCCTCGCTGGTGCTGCCCGGCGTCTCGGTGCGGTCAAACAGGCCGTCCACGTTCAGGTCAATGCCCAGGGAACCCACCTTGCCGTTGTAATAGGCATTGAAAATGTGCTTCCTGAAGCGGTCGTGCTGCTCGACGTCGCTCACCGAGCGCTCGGTGAAGACGCCATTCACATAGCTATCGGTGGTGAACTGGTCACGGAAGTCGGCGCTGGGATGGCGGTCATACTTGTAAAAAGCACCCATGCTGTGGTTGTCATTGAACATATAGTTTATCTGCAGTTGGGGCGACAAGCCCTTCCAGATGTTTTTGCCCTCCTGCGTGACAAGGCCCTCGACCCGATCAGGGCCCACAAAATAAGACAACTGGTTTTCCTGCAGCATCTTGGCGTGGCCATAGCGGCCGGCCCAGAACGAGGCGGTGATGTCTAATCCACCCGTGCGGTAGTTCACATCCAGGTTATTAGTGATGGTGTGGCCATACTGGTACATGCCCGTCAGGTTGTCTTGGAAACTGAAGCCGTCACCCTGCGCCTTCTTGAGCGTGATGCGCACTACGGCCTTGGTCGAGGCGGCATAACGGGCGCCTGGATTCTGGATGACGTCAACGTGCTGGATCTGGTCGCTGCGCAGACGGGACAATTCACTCACATCCTGCACCTTGCGGCCGTTGATATATACCTCGGCCTCGCCGCGTCCCAGCACCGTCACGGCGCCATCGCGCTTGGCCTCGAGCGACGGCACCCGCGCCAACGCATCGGCCACGGTACCGGCCTTCTCCAGGATAGTGCCTTCGACAGTCGTGCGCATGGCCTCGCCCTTGACGCGCGTCTTGGGCAGCTGGCTCCTGACGACCACCTCGCTGAGCAACAGGGCATCTTCCTTCATCTGGATGGTCAACCCTGGGGCGGCATTCAGGTATTGCGTCTGATAGCCGATACACGACACCTTCAACAGGCCATCATTTTTGGGCGTGGAAATCTGAAAACGGCCCATTTCATCGGTCATTCCGCCTTGCACATAGGCCGAGTCGGGCAGCGAAATCAGCACCACGTTCACAAAGGGCATCGGCTCGTTCTTCTCGTCAAGAACCACACCGTTCAAATCCGGAGTTTTAGCGAATGTGACTGCAGCCAACATCAAGGCACCCATCACGGCAGTCCCTCTGAGGCTCAAGATTTTAGTCACCAATAATGCCACTAATACCATTGTTGTTATCAATACGGTTACCATAATCATTGAATTATTGAGTTGTTTTACTGATGTTTGATGCTCACACCGCCCAAAAAGTTGCTGGCAGTGATGTGAATGGTGCGGGATACCGAGTCGGGAGACTTCACAGTTCCGTCACTGACACCACCCAGAAAATCGTGGCTGTTCACGATCACATTCACGTTGAACGGGACCAGAATTTCCACGCCGCCCAGGAACGTGTGGATGTCTATCTCCTCGTCCTCGCTGATGAGGGCCTGGCGCATGTCCAGCCGCAAACCGCCGCACAACGCATCCAGACGCGCCCCACGGAAAGGCTCACCATGATAGACGTACTCGTCAGCGCCAAAGCGCACCGAGCAGCACATGCGCTTTCCATCCTCGCCGTTCGGCAAGGGACGCTGGAGCCACTGCGACGGGTTATGGCTCAAGCTGTAGATCAGCATTTCGATGCCTACATACAGCAGCAGCACCGGCCCGAAATACTCCGTCCAGGAATGATCCCAGTTCAGCTGTACGATACCCCACATGTCTGCCAGCCTTAACAGGGCAGCCACGATAAAAATGATTCCGATGATTGTTCTTCTGTTCATAATCCTTACTGGTTAGAGCAGCCCACACTGGCCGCGCCAATTGATGATGCAAAATTGCGGCCATCAGCCCATTCCAGCAAATTTCTGGGATATTCTGCACCCTATTGTGACGAACGGCAGGGATTAGGGACAAAGAGACAAGAAAGAAGCCCAATGCATGGTGCCATCAGGCATCACGCAAAACGACAAAAACCGCTAACGCGGCCAAATAAAACCGACATGAAAACAGATTGCGACAGCCCATACTCAAGGCCCAATTCAACAGACTCCCATAACGGCAAATACCACCCTAAAAAAAAAACGAACTCGCCAAATGGTCGCCAAACGGTGGCAATTTCACAACCACCCGTCAATTTGTCTATTGACAATCAGACAATTACTAGAGAAATATCGTGAACCCGTGGGGAGTCGAACCCCAATCGAAGGAACCGGAATCCTTTATTCTATCCATTGAACTACGGGTCCTGGTGGTGCTTTTCTGGGAAAATGCGGGTGCAAAATTACGGCATTTTTCGTAACTTTGCAACATCACAGGGCTTTTTGGGCTCATTTTTGCGCCGGCACAACTGCCCTTGACAATTAAGACATCTAAGGATATGACAGTACGCATCGAACCATCGTGGAACCGTGCGCTTGCCGCTGAGTGGGACGCACCTTATTTCAAGCTGTTAACCGAATTTGTGCGCCAGGAGTACCGCACGCGGCAGATTTTTCCTCCTGGCCGTCAGATCTTTGCGGCCTTTGACGCGGCTCCGTTCGACCAGGTGAAGGTGGTCATCCTCGGGCAGGATCCGTATCATGGCATCGGGCAGGCCAATGGGATGTGCTTCAGTGTGAACGAGGGTGTCCCGATGCCTCCTTCGCTGATCAACATCTTCAAGGAGGTCCACGATGACGTGGGTGCCCCGATGCCCGCCAATGGCGACCTCACGCGCTGGGCGCGCCAGGGCGTGCTGCTGCTTAACGCGACCCTCACGGTGCAGGCTCACCAGCCGCTGTCCCATCAAGGCAAGGGGTGGGAAACATTTACCGACCACGTGATAGCCCGCCTGGCACAGGAACGCGAACACCTGGTGTTCATGCTGTGGGGCTCTTATGCCAAGCGCAAGGGGGCCTTTATTGACCGTACGCGCCACCTGGTGCTCACGGCGGCCCATCCGTCGCCGTTGTCAGCCAACAGGGGCGGTTTCTTTGGCACGCACCACTTCTCGCGCGCCAACGACTACCTGGTCCAGCATGGTCTCACGCCCATCCAGTGGTAAGAATACAGAATCATTTTCAAAAAAAGTCAGTTTTTGTGATGCCATTTCAGAAAATGGTTGTATCTTTGCACCGCTTTTCGAAACATTTTTTATAAATATTTTTTGTAATGTACTTAGATTCAGAGAAAAAGAAAGAGATCTTTGGCACTTACGGCAAAAGCAATACTGACACTGGTTCTCCCGAGGCCCAGATAGCATTATTCTCATACCGTATTGCCCACTTGACCGAGCACTTGAAGGTCAACAAGAAGGATCATACGACTCAGCGTTCGTTGAAGATGCTCGTTGGTAAGCGTCGCAAATTGCTCGATTACCTGATGCGCAAAGACATCAACCGCTACCGCGCTCTCATCGCCAAGAAGGAACTCGGTATCCGCAAGTAATCCTCAACGACGAGAAAACCTCAACAAGAAACCGCCGCACGTGATGTGCGACGGTTTTTTGCTGTAAATGATTCAACTGCAGCCGTTTCAGATGCTGTCGGGTGTCCCGAACAGAGCAACCATCTCGTCAAAGCGCTGCAGGGTGTCACCGCCAAACTTGGCCAGCGACTTGCGGGCACGTTCCATCGTCTTGGGGCCCTCATTGAGCCGGCTCTTGGAAAAAAACTTGTCGGCATAGCAGATGACCTTCTCCTCAAGGCTCTCGGGCAAGAGGTCGCGCGGTGGAGCGATGGGCAGGTGCTGGGCAATGATCTCGGCTGCAGTGATGCCAGTGCCCGTGTGGCGCTCACACACGCGACCGTGGCGGTACAGCCCCAACGAATCAAGCATCCTGCGTCCCAAAACGCCATGCAGGATATAAGGCTCAGTGCCATGGCAGCAGATGCCAGGGGCATCAGTACGGCACATGCCGATGTCGTGCAACATGGCAGCCTCCTCGACAAACTCGATGTCCATGGGCACGCCTTGCCCAATGAGCCGTTGGGTCAGCGCCACGGCCAGGTCGGCAACCTGACGGCTATGATGAACCAACACCCGGTAATCATCATTACCGGGTGTGTAGTATCGTTCAATGATGGATAAGCAATCCAGCATGTCACGTCAACGGGATTAGTCCACAAAGACTACCCAGCCGTGCTCATCGGGATAATCACCCTGCTGGATGGCACGCAGGCGGTTGTACAGAGCAGTCACCTTGGGACCGACACTATTGTCTTTCCTGATCACATAGTGCACATCCTTGTCCATATCAACCACCTCGCTGATGGGAGCGGTAACGGCAGCAGTGCCGCACTCGGCAGCCTCATCGGCCTCGGCAAGTTCCTCCAGAGGAATCGGACGAGCCTCAACCTCCATACCCAGGTCGCGGGCAATCTGCTGCAGACTCATGTTGGTGATTGAAGGCAGGATCGAACCCGACTTGGGAGTGATGTAGGTGTTGCCCTTGACAATAAAGAAGTTGGCGGGACCACACTCGTCGAGGTACTTCTTCTCCTTGGGATCCAAGAACAGAGCGGCGCTGTAGCCGGCAGCCTTGGCACGAGCGGTTGCGCCCATACCGGCAGCGTAGTTGCCACCCACTTTCCAACGGCCGGTGCCACAGGGAGCGGCACGGTCATACTCACGGTAAACAGCAACCTTGGTGCAGTGGAAGCCCTCCTTGAAGTACGGGCCTACCGGGGTAACAAAAATGATAACAGTATATTCTTCGGCGGGGCTCACACCAACGCGGGGCGAGATACCGATTTCAACGGGACGAAGGTAGAGCGAGCTGCCGCTGCCATAAGGCGGGATAAAGCGTTCGTTGAGCTTAACGACCTTCTTGCACATCTCCATGAAGATGTCCTCGGGCAGAGGCTCCATGAGGATACCACGGGCGCTGTTCTGCAGACGCTTGGCGTTCTCATCGGGGCGGAACAAGCGGATCTTGCCATCCTGACCGCGGAAAGCCTTCAGACCTTCAAAGATTTCCTGACCATAGTGCAGACAGCTTGCAGCCATGTGCAGGTTGATGGTCTCGTCCTGGGTGACCTCAATCTCACCCCACTTGCCGTCCTTGAATGTGCAGCGCACGTTGTAATCGGTCTTCATGTAACCAAAAGGCAGATGTGCCCAGTCAATGTTCTCTAAATTAGTCATACTCACTTGTTTAGTTAAGGTTATTAAATGGTTTTAGTCATCGTCGATCATTCAGATGAGAGGGTGGATGCTAGATGGCAACCTTCTGGGTGATATTGCCGATCCTTACCAGGTAGATGCCTCGCGAACTCAAGTGGAGCTCACTCGCCCCCGGCTGCAATGTAGCCTGAGAGACCACCTGCCCCAGAATCGTATACACACGCACGGTGATGCGCTTGGGCGTCACAATAGTGATCGTCCCATTGTTGCAATAGATTTCAATGCCATCGCTCGTGCGCGGGTCATTAAGGCTCTTGCCTGTCATCTCACGGTTGGTCTCATGCCACTGAATCTCAGCCAGGGCCACATTTCCCAGCCCCAGAGTCAACACCAATGTCAATATGGCCAACAATCGTCTCATCGTTTCAAATCAATCAACAAAGTTATAACTATTTTTTGGAGCGCACAAACCTTTAAAGAAATTTTTCTTTTTTCATCAAAAATTCCCCCACCACAGCGACTCAAAACCATCCATCCCACTTCACTCTGCCCTCTCCGTTATATCCGTTACATCCGTTACATCCGTTTCATCCGTCCAACAAAAAAAACGAGGGAGCCAACCTTGACGATCGACTCCCTCTTAGGGGGCGGTTACCTACTCTCCCACTTTCGCAGTACCATCGGCGTGGTGAGGCTTAACTTCTCTGTTC
>JAEEGK010012756.1_pt1 | contig 19048 bp, 12 predicted proteins | sample 8958771 | NCBI WGS metagenome assembly JAEEGK01 (sample SAMN16246547, study PRJNA631951) | gut metagenome | biome: gut microbiome; feature: rumen; material: SC-attached | host: Bos | place: Iran: Karaj | collected 2018-10
ACAATTATTATTTTTTATATATAAAAATTTGAAAATAAAAATAACATTTTAAAATTTTTTTTTCAAATATTTAAAAATATTTATAATAATTTAATTAAAATTTTAAGGATTTAAAAATTTAAGCATCATTTCTTTATATTCATTAAATTCAATTTGTCCATCTCCATTAATATCAATTTGATTAATAATTTTTTCCCAAGTTTTATTAGAAAACTTAGTTTGTAAACCAAGAATATTTTTAAAATCTTGACAAGAAATAACTTTTTTAATTCCAGTTTTATTAAACAAAGTAAAAGAAATTTTCAAATTTTCTTCATTTAATAATTTTTTTTTATTTATACAAGCTCTAACAAATTCTTCAAATTCTAAAAATCCAGTTTTTCCTTGATCAATATATTTCAAAACTTTCAAAACTTCTTTTTCATTAATATTCCCAATTTGTTTTTTTAACTTATTAACAAATTCATTATGACTAATTTTACCAATTCCTTTATCATCAATAAAAATAAAAAATTTTTTAATTTTATCCAAATCTTCTTTTTTAATAATATGATGAACAATATAAGCAAGTGATGCTTGTTGAAAAAAAAAAATAGTATTAGTTTGAAAACTAATAATATTATTATAATATTCTTCAATTTCATTTTTAGAAATAATAAATTTATAAAAATATTTTTTAAACCAAACATGTTTTAAACATTCAAAAGCAGAAAATCTTTTTTTTGAATCATATCTTAACATATTATGAATTAAATCAATAGCATCATTTGAAACATTATTCCATTCATTTTTTCTAAAATCCATTTTACCTTCTTTAACCATTTGTATAATTTCTTTATCTGAATCTCCCCAAAAAGGAGGTTTTCCAGATAATAACATAAACATTAAAACACCAATTGACCAAATATCACATTTTTCATTATAATTTCTATTTAAAACTTCTGGTGCAATATAATAAGGAGTTCCTACTTTTTTAGTTAAATTCTTATGTTTTCTAAATGATCTTGCTGATGAAAAATCACTGATTTTAATATTTAATAATTCAATATTTTCATTTTTTATTATTATATTTTCAAATGATTCAATTAATATTGATTCTAATTTTAAATCTCTATGTAAAATATTATTATCATGACAATAATCAATTGCACTTAAAATTTGTTTTATTATATAACATACTGAATATTCATTTAAAGGACCTTGTTGAATTTTTTCAAATAAATCACCTTCATTACAATATTCATTAATTAAATAAAAACATTTTTCATCTTGATAAAATTCATATATTTTTAATATGTTCATGTGATCTAAAGTTCTTAAAATTGCAATTTCTTTCATAAAATTTTTTTCATCTTCTTGTAAATCTATAAATGCTTTTTTTATTACTGTCATTGAACGAATCATTCCTGAAAATTTATTTTTTACTTTTTTAGTCATTGATGTTGTACCATGTTGAATTGGTTCTAATATTTCATAATGATCTTTTGGTTTTCCTATTGTCTCACTAAATAACATATCTCCTTTTATTTGAACTGTTTTTATATCTAAAATATCTTCTAATATATTATCAAAGTCTATTTTTTTAGTTTTTGTTCTTTTTTAAATTTTTTTTTTTACTTTTTTGTTTTTGTTCTTGTTCTATTAATTTATCTTCTTTTTTTAATTGGGCACAACCCATTTTTTTATATTTTATTTTTATTTAGATATTAAAACTTATAATTTTTTTTTAAAAATTACTTTTATAAAATATTATTTTTTTTTACATTAAAAAATATTGCAACAGCCTTTTCCTTCTTCTTTTAAATCATTTATTTTTATTGTATGTATTTTATCACATATATTACAATAGATTTTATTTGTATTTTTTTTATTGATTTTTTTTTTATTTTGATTTTCTTCAGTTTTATTAGTATTAATAATATTATCTTCAGTATCTAATCTTTGAGTATCCATTTCATTTATATTATCTTCATTTTCATTTTCTTCATTATCATCAATTAAATTTCTTTTGTTAAAACATTCTAAACACATTTTATGAGGATCATCATTAAATAAAATTCCTTTATTATAATCTTTTTCTTGAACAATATTTATTGTTTTATAATTCAAAATTTTTTCAATTTTTTTTGTATTATTTTTTTGTTTAATATATTTTATTACCATTTTTAAACAATTCATACATAAAGTTTGAACATAATTTTTCATTCTTTCTTTTGCTTTTTTTTTTAAAATTTGATCTTCATTATTTCTATGATTACTATTACTTTCAAGAACATTCATTGCTTCAATTGGATCAAAATTTTTACCACAATAACAAAGATATTTTTCATATTTTTTTTTTTCATATTGATTAATATATCTTAAATTTTTTGTTGATTCATTTATTTTTTCATTTAAACACTTTTTACAATATCTACAAAAACATTTTAAACTATATAATTTAGTATTTATATTAAATTGTTTATAACATTTTTTACACATATATGCCATTTTTAAAAACATATATCCTATAATATTATTATTATATAATTCTATAAATTCATCATTATCAACATATGAATTATTATCTAGATGAATTCTCCTTGAATAATATTCTAATCCATTAAATGAATCTTCTTCAATACTTGATATTCTTTTTTTTATTATTTTTTCTACATAATTATTTAAACAACTTTCACAACAAATAAATTTTTTTTCTAGAAATATTATATGATTTGTTTCACTGTTACACATTTTACAATTTTCTTTATCATTTAATATATATGTTAATTTTTTTAATTTAATGTTAGTTTTTTCAATTTCTTTTTTAATTATATTATTAACTTCGTTGTTATTATAAAGAAGAGTATATCCTGAAAATAAAAATCCAATATAAATTAAAGGATTACCAATAGTTTCATCAAAATTAATTAAACAGTCCTGATATTTATTAATTAAACCATCCATAATAAATAATTTCATATTAATATTAAATAAATATTGCATTAAATATATATTTATAATTGAAGGATCAATTCCATTTTCTTTTACAATTTCAGGATTAAATAATAAACCTCTTAAAATTATATATTTTTCATTTGGTTCTTTTTTTACAAATTTTGAAATTATTGATAAATAATGAAAGACAAGTTCTTTTAAATAAATTATCATTGCTTTATCAAACATTTGATTTTTTAATTTATATACTTTTAATAAAAAGTGATATGCTTCTTTTATTTTGTCATTTTTTAAATAATTTAAAATTATACTAAAAATATCTTTTATTAAAATATCATCAATTTTTTCTTTTTTATATATTTTAAGAAATTTTGGATATAATATTTCTGAAATTAAAATTTCAAATTTTTGAATATTTTTATTTGTAATATAATTTTCAAGTAAAGAAAACATAAAAACTCTATAAAAAGAATTTCCATCATTTAAACCATTCCTCCAATGAGAAAAATAATTACTCGTTTCCAAAATTAATTTATAACTAGGATATAAAGAATATTTATATATTAATGTTTCATAACTTTCAAAATTCCCAATTAAACTATTAAAATCATCTACAAATTCATTATTTTCAATAATTTCTTTTTCTAAATTATCATCAACTTTTGATAATAAATCTTTCATTTCTGTATTTTCATATATTTTTTCCATTTCATCAATATGATCCATATTATTTATAAAATCTTTATTTTTTTTTGTAAAAATTATAAATTCATTTCCTAATTCAATTTTCCAATTAAAAAAATTTTTATTATAAAAACTAAATTTTCTTTTATTTGATATTGTAACATTTTCTTTCTTTATAATTTTTTCTTTGAAATTATTAATTAAATCACTTAATTTATTTTCTTTATTTTTTAAATATGAAATATATTTATAATTCTCTGTATTTGGAATATCAATTTTATTATTATTAAAATTATAAATATTATAAATAATATTATCTGCATTGTTTATTTCTTTTTCATTATAATTTGATAATATTGGTTTATATTTATTTTTAAGTTCTTCAATTTCTTTTTCTATATTTTTATTAATTGGTTTTTTATTATTTATTTCACTTATTTCTTTTTCTTCATTTATATTGTTTATATTTTTATTACTTGATTTTAATTTTATATCTTTTTTTGATGTAGTAATTTCTTCTTCATTCATTTCTACAATATCTATTATTTCTTTATCATTATTATCATTTTCTTTTTTTGTCTTTAAAATTACATTTTTCTCTTTATTTATTTTATTTTCTTCTGATTGTTTTTTTTCTTCTTCTTTTTCTTCATCTGAAATTTGTTCTAATTCACCACTTTGTATTTCATTATTATATTTATCATTATTTTCATTATTTTTATTATTTTTCATGAATTGATTTTGTTGATTATTATTGAAAAAGAAATTTTGACTTTGGAAAAGTGGATTTATTTTAATATTTTCTTTTTCTTTATTTATTATTTCTTCTTTTTTTTCTTCTTCATTATTTTCCTCATCTTCTTCTTTGTTATTTTCTTCTTCTTCTTCTTTTTTATTTTCTTCATCTTCTTCTTTTTTATTTTCTTCATCTTCTTCTTTTTTATTTTCTTCATCTTCTTCTTTTTTATTTTCTTCTTCTTCTTCTTTTTTATTTTCTTCTTCTTCTTCATTTTCATTTTCAATTTCTTTTTTTTTATTTTCTTCTTCTTTTTTTTTATTTTCTTCTTCTTTTTTTTTATTTTCTTCTTCTTCTTTTCTTTCTTTTTTTAATCTTTCAAACTTTTCTTTTTCAAGTCTTAAATTATCTTCTTCTATTTTTTTTCTTCTTTCAAAATCATCTTTTTCTCTTTTTAGCTTTTCTAATAATTCTTTTTTTCTTTTTTCAAATTCTTTTTGTTCTCTTTTTAATCTTTCTTCTTCTTCTTTATTTTTTTTTTCTTTTGATTGAACTTCATTTTCTTTTTTCTCAATTTCTTTTAATTTTTCTAAATTCATTCTTTCTTTTTCTTTCAACAATTTTTCAAGTTCTTTTTTTTTTTCTTTTTCTAATCTTTTCTTTTCTTCATCTAATTTTTTTATTTCTTCATTTTCCTCAGTTTCTTCTTCAATTTCATTAATTGTAAAAAAATTTTTTACATTTTTAGTTTTTAATCTATTACTATTAATATTATTATCATTATTCTTATCATTATTATTATTAATAGTATTATTATTAATATTGTTAATCTCATTATTATTATATATATTTGAATGTGATAAAGGAATTTCAGTCAAATTTATTTGATTAAATTTCATATTATCATCTATATCATAATTTGAATCTAAATTATTTAAATAAATTGACTTTTTTAAAGATTCATTTAAAAAATTATTATTTAAATTATCATTATTATTATTTTTAGTGTTCTCATTTAATTGATTATTTTTCATTTCTAAAAATGTATTTGCAATGTTTATACTATTTAATAACTCTCTACTATTTAAATTTGATTTTAAATTATAATTATTTCTGTGACTTAAACTTTTTTGTTTATTAATTAAAGTTGAATTTATATTATTATTATCAAATGAATTTATTATTATCTTTGATAAATTATCTAATTTATTATGTTGATTTTTTAATTGAAATAATAATGAGTTCATCTGATTATTTTCATTGTTATATTTATTTTCTTCGTTTAATTGTTTATTCCTTTTTTTTTTTTTTAATTTTAATTTTAAAGAATTCATATTTATTTTATAAATAAAAAAAAATAAATAATAATTATCAGTTTAAAATATTTAAATATAAAATTTTTACTAAATTATTATTATGAAAAAAGTATATTAAAATATTATATTCAACAAATTAAGATTTATAGCTATTTAAATACTTTTTATTTGTCAAAGTTATATATTTATGATAATTTTTTCCTAAAGAATTATTTATATTTCCTATATTGATATTTATATTATTATTAATAATTGTTGATGGATTTTGTGAATAAGATAATGAATTATTATTTATTATATTAAAGAATTGATGAGTTTTATTTATAAAATTATTATTTAATCCTCGTAAATTTCCATAAAAAAAATTATTATTATCTTTATTTTTGAAACTACTTATATTATTATAATTAAAATTTGAAGGTTTATATGAATTCATATTTTTTAATTTTTGAGTAAATAATATATTATTATTGTTATAATTATTTGAATATGAAGTTAATTTTCTTTCAGAATCATTCTTATTTGTAGTTTTTAATGAAGAAAAAATAGAATTTGAAAAATAAGTATTATTAGATTTATTATCACTACTTTGATGTCTTGTAAATATTGAATTTATAAAATTTTTTGATTTGCTATTATTTCTAGAATTTTGTAAATTATTTCCTTTATTTATAATTATTTTATTTCTTGGAGAATAATAATCAGGTTGTTTTAATATTAAAGATGTATAATAATTCTTTTTTAATTCTAATTTTGGATTTTCTTTATTTATTTCTTCTTTTAATATATTATATTCAATATCATTTTTATAATTTATATTATAAATTTTTTCAAATATTTCACTTAAATAATCTTTATCAAAATCTTTTTTAATAATTTCCTTTATATTTTTTTCAAGAATATAAATTGCTAATAAATAACTACTAAATTTAATACTATAAACTTTATTTATAATTTCATCCAAACAATCTCTTGATTTAATATAAATTTTTTCTAAAATTTTTGAAGTTTTTAAATTATCATTTAAATCATCAATTTGTTCATTAACAATAATTCCATGACAAAAAAAAAAAGTAATAAAATCATATATAGTATAATAATTTAATTTATATTTCAATAATTTTAAAGTTAACATTTCATAATATAAAATTTCTTCATTTGAAATATTATGAATATAATAATTTGATATTTCAAAAGCTTTTTTATATGAAGATAATGCAGGAATAAAAGGATCATTTTCACAAAATTTTGAAGCAATTAATAAACAACTTAAAGATAGATTTTCATAATTTATTTTTTCATTTTTTATTATTTTTATTGATTCTTCATTTGAAAAAATAACATCTAAATAATATATTGATAAAAAGTAAGTTTGAGATCTAAAATTCATTTTTAATGAAGTTTTATAAATTAAACTAAATAAATTTTTTCTTTTTTCTAAATAAATATTATCTATATTTTCAAAATTATTTTTTTTATAATTATCAATTGTATTTTCCCTCATTTTTTTTTCTATTTCAATTGGTGATAATTCTATTTTATAATTATATTTATAATGTTTAAAACATTTAATATCTTTAGAATAAATAACAGAACATTCCTCACAAAAATTTTTATCAATATTATAATTTATTTTATGTTCTTTTAATATATTACTAAAATTATTATAATTTTCATTATCTTTAACTGTAATTTTATTTTCATTTTTTTCTGTTATCATAATAAATTATTAAAACAATTAAAATTGAAAAATAATAATTATTAAAAAAATTAGATTAAAGTTCTTTTAAATAATTAGAATAAAATCTAATCTAAAACTAAAATAAATGTCATATCACAGAAAAGGAAGTAATACAAGTTTAGCAAGTACAAATTCTGCATTATCAGCAGTAATAAGTGCAAAAAATAATTGTATATATAAAAAAGAAATTTTAAGTGCAATTCAAAAAATTCCATATCATATAAATAAAGATATAGTTAAATCATTTATTAAAAAAGATAGTAATTTTTCAATAAGTGAAAAAAAAGATATACCAATTAGAATAACTCCATTAAAAAATAGTATTTTTAATCAAAGAACAACTTCTTCAAAAAATGATAAAAATTTAAATATTGAAAATATTAGTTTTAGTCTTGAAGAATTATTTAAACAAATTAAAGATAATTTTTCAAATGGTAGAAATTGTGTTTATGAATGTAAAGAATGGATTGAAATATTAAATGATAATATTGAATTAATTTTAGATAAAATTGAAGCAAATGAATATATGCCTTTAATTTCTGTTTGTATTAATATTGTTTTTGTATCTGTTATTCTAATTTGTAATTTATCTGATAATGGAAAATATAATTTATTTAAATTTGATACAAATAGAATTTTTGAAAATTGTATTTCATTAACTGAAATTATGTATAAAAGAAGTAGAAATAAAAATGATATTGATTTAAAAGAAAAAAGTAATGATATGACTAATTTATATAAAAGAATTACAAATTCACTTAATACAATATTTTCAAAATATGAACAATTTATTCCTTCAATTTCAAAAGAATTTGATACTTTAATGAAAAATATAAGGAGAATTTCATTTATTGAATTATATAATTTTTATGTTGATTTTATTAAATATCCAAAAAAAGTAAAAGAATTTCATTTAGATGATAATAAAAATAAAAATAATAAAGTTTTTCAGTCATATAAATCATTTACTAATTCAAATAAAAAAAATAATCCAAAAGAAGTAAGAGGATTATCAGTTGATTATGTCAATCAAAATATAAATAAAAATCAATATAATCAAAATAATATAAATTCATATAAAAAAAGTATTTCAGATAATATAAATAATATTAATATTACAGAAATAAATAATATAAATAATATAAATCCAATTCCACAAAATAAAATAACAAGAGGATATAGTCAAGAAAATCATAGAAAAAATAATTTAACATTTACAAATTTTAATATTAGTCCAACATTTCAATATCCATTTAATGGAAAAATATATAATACAATAGAAGGTACATCAAATAATAATAATAATGGAAATAATATGATGATATATGAGACAATGAATAATCAAAATAATAGTAATATCCAAAATATTCCTAATACTCCCCAAGTTAATAATATTAATTATTCTTCAAATACACAAATTCCAAAAAATAAAAGAAATTATTATGAATTAAATGATAATAAAATTAATAATAAAACTACTGAATTTGAATCAATGTTGTCTTATAATTATCCATCTAATAATAAAACTAAATATTTAAATTCAAATACTTTTGATATAAAAAATTTTAAAAATAATATGCTTAATAAATATTTCAAACCTTTAACTTTACCAATTATACCTTATCCTAGAAATAAGGAGTATACTCTTTTAATTCATTTAGATGAGACTATAATTTATATTCCAAAAAAAACAAATAAAATAATATTAAGAAATGGTTTAATTGATTTTATAAAAACAATTCGTCCATTTTATGAATTAATATCTTTTACTTATGGTAATCAAAAATATTCAGACCAAATTGTTAATTTAATAGAACGTAAAGAAAAATATTTTGATTATTGTTTATTTAAAGAAAATGCAAGTTACTTAAATGAAAATTATTATAAAGATTTTAATAAATTAGGAAGGGATATAAGAAAAACTATTATTATTGATGATCAAGATAATAATTTAGGTAAAAATGAAAATGATAATACTATTTTAATTCAGTCTTTTAATGAAGAAAATTATAAAAATCCTAAAGATTATATTTTGAATAATTTATCTTCTATTTTAATTTCTGTTGTTAAAGAAGAAAATGATGATGTTAGAAAGTTTTTAAGAATGATGAAAAAAGAAATTGAAGTGAAAGTTTCTGGAAATTAATTTCTTTATTTATTTATTTATTTTATTTTTTGAAATTTTGATATTTTCTTTTTTATTTATTACAATATATGAAAAGTAAGAACAAAAGTAATTAAAAAAAATATATGTAAAGAAAATAACAAAATTTATATTTAATTTTATTCTTTTGAATTACAATTTTTTAATTTTTATGTTTTGTTTTAAACAATTATTTATTTTAAAAAGCTAATTTATTAATTTATTTAAAAGTTAAATAAATTATTATTATTTCCACCATTATTTCCAAACATATTATTATTCATATTTTGATTAGTATTAGTATTCATTCCCATATTTAAAAAATTCATATTATTATTTGTATTTGTATTAAATTGATTTTGATTATTTGACATTCCCATATCAAATAAATTATTAGATTGATTAGTATTTTGTTTCATTCCCATTCCAAAATCAAAATTCATTCCATTATTATTTTGATTATTTAAATTCATATTATTTATATTATTATTTCCCATCATTTGATTCATAAAATTATTTTGATTATTTTGTGTCTGCATATTTCCCATTCCCATATTCATCATATTATTACTTTGATTCATTCCCATATTCATCATATTATTTTGATTCATTCCCATATTCATCATATTATTTTGATTCATATTATTACTAAACATATTCATATTATTTATATTATTATTATTTTGAAATTGAATATTCATTCCAGAATTTAAATTTTGATTTGGATTATTATTAGTATTTGGATTAGAAAAAATATCTAATAAATCATTAACAGTTCCTTGTTTATTATTATTATTATTTCCTTGATTATTATTATTTCCAAATCCTTCTAATATATCAAAAGTACCTTGATTATTATTATTATTATTTTGATTCGAATTAAATGATTGAGGAATATTTCCTTTTTTCAAATCTTCATATCTCGTTAAAGTTTTTTTAATATCTTCAGTTACATGAAGTGAAATTTCCATTAATTTTTCATCTTTTAATCTATCACCTTGTATAGTTTCAATTAATTGTTTTTCCCCACTTTTTATATCACTAATAATACCTCTCAAATTTCCAATATCATAATTACTGTTTTGTGAATTTTGAATAAATTGATTAACTTGATTCATAGCATTAATCATTTCATTTAATTTCAAAACTAATTTTTTATATTTTTTTTCAAAATCAGAAGGATCTAAATTATTACTATTTTGATTATAATTACTATTATCATATTCATTATTAATCCCAATATTTCCAACATAATTTTGATAATTACTTTGATAATTTTGTGGAAATTCAATTCCATTATCTTTTAAATTTTTATAATAAGAAGTAAAATTAGGAATAATATTATTATATTTTTCAAATCTTCTTCCCCATTTTTCAATTAAATATAAAATTTTATTTTGAACATCATTATCATCTCTTGTTTTTAAAATATTAACTAAATTTGTTAAAAAGTCTTTTGATGAAACTTGAGTCCAAAGAGGCATTTTTCCATCATCAATTGAATAATCTAAAAAATCTAGTGCTAATAATTGAACATCTTTATTCATATCTCTTACTTTTTTTTTCATATATGCACAAAAATGACGAGCTTCATCACTTCTTGTTAATAATACTTCATTTGTAGCTTTCCATAATTGAGGAGAACCTCCTTTATTTTGAAATATCGTTTCTATTAATGGAACTACTTTTGACATTTTTTTTGATATAATATTTAAATAATTATTTTTGGTTTATATAATTGAGATTTTAAATTTTTATTTTTTTTTATTTGGGTTTTTAAATATAAAATTAAATTTTTTTTATTTTCTTTTTATTGTTTTTTAAATTAAAATATTCATTTTTTTTAAACATTAACACCTAATGAAAGCATAAGAAAAAAAGAGCCTAAACCTAAATAAATAGAAGCAAATATAGCTAATAATAATTCTCTTGCAATTTTTCTTTCATTTCTTTTATATGTAACTACATATAATGAAAACCAACATGTTAAAATAAAACCTAATATAAAGAAAATTACACTTAATTTATAATGATCAGCAACTTTAACTGGAAGAGAAAGCATATATGGTAAATTATTATTTTTTTGAATTTCCATTTTATATCAATTGATTAAGTTTAATTAAAAAAATAAAAAAAAAATTAATTTTTTATTCAATCATTAAAAACTTTTTTTATAGAAAATGAACATTTTATTATCAATTATTATCTATATAAAATAATTGTAAAATTATCATATAAAATAAAAAAATGAATATAAATCAAAATATAAAAGTGGAAACAATTGAAAATAATAAAATGATTAATCCAAAATATATTTGTAGTCATGGATGTAATCATATTTTCAAATCAATAAAACAAAAATTACTTCATCATGATAAATTAGATAAATTTTGTCGTTTTGAAAAAATTAATATTCTAATATTATTAGAACAATTTAATTTAACTATAAATAAACTTATTCCAAATGAAAAAGAAAAAGAAAATATTAAAGAATATGCATTAATAATTAAAGAATACAATAATTTGAAAAGAAAAATAAGAGATAATGGAGAGTTTGAAACTATTGTAAATATTAAATAAAAATTTAATTTTTTTAAAGTTAGTATTATAATTTGATTTTATCTAATTCTAATAATATTCATATATAATTATAAAAAAATTTATATTATGATTTATTATAAAAATTTAATTTTTGCTTTAATATTAATAGATTTAATTTTTTTCAAATATTTTATTATTCTATAATATTTTATTTAGATTTTTATTAATGAATTATATAATAATAATTATTTAAATATGAAATATATATTTATTCTTTTTATTTTATTAGAAAAAAAATAAATTTTTTATTATTAGAAGTTTGAAAATATAAGAAAAAATTTGAAAATTGTTAAATAATAAATAATTAATAAAAATAAAAAAAATAAAAAAAAATATAATAGTTATATGAATAATTAATAAAATTTAACAAAATAATCAAAATAAATATAAAGAAAAAAATAAATTTTAATTTCTTTTAATTTTGATTGACTAATCCTCATTCAAAATATTTAATATTTTTCTATTTGTTTTATTAAAAAAAAAAGAACAATAAAAAGTTAAATGCCATCATAAAAATTTATATTATTTAGATTTATTATTAAAAAAATAAATTCATATATCACAATTAAACATTTATTTAAAGATAAAAATATTTAAATAAAAAATAATCCCCAATTAAAATTTAAAGAAATTAAAAACAATTGTTTTTTTTTATTTATATTCTAAAATATAAAAAATAATTTTATTAGAACATAAAAAAATATATATATTTTAATTATTTTAATTTAATATTTTTTTAAGATATCAGACAGCCAAGCGTTATCGTCAAAGAATTTATTCTGAGACTCTAGACCTGTGTCATCATTAAAAAAAAAGGAGAAAATAAAATAAAATAAAATATAAAATTATTTGTTTTTGTTTATTTTTATTATAAAAAGAAAAAAGTTAATTTTAAACTTTTTAAAATCAGAATTCAATCAATCACCAAATTAAAGGTCTGCCCGCCCGATCGAAATATCATCATTTAATATATTATAAAAAGAAGAATAGAAAAATTAATTTTCCCTTTATAATCTTCAATATAAATAAAAAAACATAAAAGTATTCCTTTTACATTTTTATATTTATATATCTAAAATTAAAAAATTAAATAAACTTTTTATAAAATAAATAAAAAAATAAATTAAAAAAAAAAAGTGAAAAAAAAAGAAACAAAAAAAATTAAAATAAAAATATATATATAAAATAACTAATTATAAAATCTATTCAAAAAATGCAGTAATATTAGTTTTATTAACATTAGTAAAATTATTATCTTTATCAAAATTATCATTTTTTTTAAACTTAGGATAAATTCTAAAAAAGGCAATAATAAAAAATAAAAGAATTAAAAATCCAGCATAAAGATAAATAATCATTTTATTTCTTCTTTGAATTTTTTGCATTTCTGAAATTAAAGCAGTACTTGAAGATAAATCATTACTAACATTTCCGATTTTAGAATTAATACCTTTCATAGTTTCACTTTGATCAAACATATCTCTCATTACATCATGTCCTAAACTATCCATTTCAATTGAAATTCTTCTTGCACTTTCTAATTTATTAAATGATTTATATGCTATTTCATCATTTTTTAAATTTTGATTTAATAATGAATTTGAATTTAATTCTAATTGTACTTGTTTAATATTTGAATCATATTTTTCTTTTTCTTTTCTATATTTTTTCTTGTAGGTTTCATATTGTGATTTTTGGTTTTTTAATATTAAATATGAGTCTGATATTGGTGATTCTCCTGTTAATTCTATTTCTAAATTTTTTAATATTTTTTCTACTTCATTTAAGTCTTCTTCTAATTCTGATAATTTTTCTCCTGTATCTTTTTTTATTGTATCTAAATTATTTGTTATTTTTCTATATAGCATTTTTAAGTTTGTTTGATATATTTCAAATAAATTTGACATTAGTATTTTTAATAATTAATATTTTTTGCTTTTTAAATATTATATTATATATAATTTTTAATTATTAAAGAAATAATTATACAGAATGTTAAAAAATTCTAATAAGAAATAATAAATATGAAAGTTGGACATAAAGCTAATTTAATAAAACCAAAAACATACATTATTGATTTAGAAAATTATTATAATAATACTTTAAACTATAATAATATTACAGAAGAAGATGCAAAAAATTCAGTTATTTATGGAATAAAATGTATTCAAATAGAACAACATAAAGAATATAAAGGAATAATATTTATTAATGTATCAAATAAACATTCAATTATTTTTGCAAATCAAGATAAACAAAAAATATTAAAAATAAGCTTAAATAACATCCAAAGAATAACTTTTGATGATAATAATAAAAATATAAACGATTATCCAATTGAAAAGAAAAAAAATAAATGTATACATATTTTATCAGATCAAAAAGAATACGATTTTATATTTAACTCAAATTTATATTTAAATACATTTATAAAAGGATTTTATTTAATATTAACAAATAAAAATGAAATATTTTCCCTTGAAGAAGATAATATGGAAGATTACTTTGATGAATTATACAGACATTATGATAGAGATTTTAATAAAGCATTAGATAATAAGGAATTCAAGAATCTTGCAACTGCTTTAGGAAGAGAAAAAACTGAATTATTTTCTGAAATAGATAAAAATCATGATAATATTATTGAATATAATGAAGTTGTTGAATATTTTAGAACATTTTCATCTGGAAAAGAATTTAAAGATATTTTTTGTAAATATTCAAATCTTAGTCAATTAATAACTCCAAATAATTTAATGTTATTTTTTAAAAATGAAGAAAAAGAAATAATCGAATTGTACGATGCAATAAACATAATAATAAAATTTTCCACAAAATTAAACAATGAAGAAAAAAACAATTTATTTTCTAAAATAGATTCAATATATAATTCAAACAATAAAACAATAACAGAATATCAAATAAATCAAATAATAAATGATTTCATAACAAAAAATGAAAAAATAAACAATAAAAAAAATAATTTTTCTTTAACTATGAATCTCCAAGAATTTTCATTTATGTTATACTCAGAATTTATGACAGTATATGATTTAGATAAAATAGATTCAGATTTAAATGAACAATTACCATTAGTAGATTATTATATAAATAGTACACATAATACATATTTAACAGGACATCAATTAATAGGAACAAGTTCAGCTCATATGTATTCAATTGCAGTTTTACAAGGATTTAGATTAGTTGAATTAGATTGTTATAATGGAAATGATGATGAAGTTATTGTTACTCATGGTTATACTTTTGTTTCTAAAATAAATGTTAAAGATATTTTAACTGAATTAAAAAAAAGTGCTTTTATTAATTCTCCTTATCCTGTTATTTTATCTATTGAAAATCATTTAGATAAAAAACATCAAAATATTCTTGGAAATTTATTTGTTGAAATTTTAGAAGATTTATATATTTTTCCTATGGATGATATACCTAAATATTTACCTAATTTATCTGATTTGAAATACAAATTTATTATTAAATGTTCTGGTCCATTAATTTTAAAAGAAAATATGAAAGAAATTCCAAAAAGAAAAAAAGAAATTTCTTTAGAAAATAAAATTCAAAAATTTGAAATAATAAGAGGTTTATCAATAGCTTTATCAGATATTGAAATAAATAAAAATGAAATGAAAAATATTTCAAATGAAGAAATGGATAATTTAAAAAATAAAATAAAGTCAGTAAAAAATAAATTAAAAAAAGAAATAGAAAATGAAAATGATGATGAAGAAGAAAATGAAAAAAATGAAGATGATGAAAATAAAATGGGAGAAAAATTAATTAAAATAAGAGGATTATATGGAACAAAATTTAAATATGATAAAATAGAAAATCCAGGATATTTTCCTTGGGAATTTGTAACAGTAAAAAGTACAAAAATAAAACAATATTTTAATTCTTTTGAAAAAAGAGAAAAACTAATAAAATTTACATCAAATTCTTTAATGAAAATTTATCCTCAAAGTTTAGATTCTTCAAATTATAATATAATTGAATGTTGGTCACTTGGAATTCAAGTAAGTGCTTTAAATATACAAGCAATTGAAGATGATTTTACTTTATTTGATATTGTTTTTTTTAAACAAAATAAAAATTTAGGTTATGTTACAAAACCAAAAAAATTATTATTTGATAGTTTATTAATTGAAAAATATGAAAAACCTTATTTTAGTTTAGATGTTCATATTAAAATTGTTTTTGCTTTAAGTAAAATTATACAATTTAATGATATGAAATTAGAAAAAGATAAAAAAATGACTATTTCAATTTATGTTTTGGGAACTGAATATGATATTAAAAATAATGTTAAATATAAATTTGAATTAATTGATGGTTTTATTTTTACAAAAATTAAAGATAATGAAATTATGAAATTTAATATTTATGAACCTGATCTTGCAGGATTATTTTTTAAAATTAAATATGATAAAGAATTATTTGCCAGAGCTTGTATTCCTTTTACTTTATTGAAAGAAGGTTATAGAAAAATTCCTATATATAGTAATAATTGTGTTGAATTTAAATCAAGTTGTATGATTGGTTATTTTTCTAAGACTAAATATTCAAAATAAAAAATTTTTTTTTATCTTTTTAATAACTTTATTTCAAATAAAAATTAATTTTATTAAATATTTAATTTTATAAAAATAACTTAATAATAGTTTTCTAATATTCATTTATGATAAAATGTATAAAAGATTTATTTAATTATGTTTATATATTTTATATTTTTTACCAGAAAAGATTAAAAATTAATTAGAACATTTATAAAAGAGATTAATTATTCAATTAAATACCATTAATTAATTTTATTAATTAATTCATTCCAATTACAATTAAAATCATTAATAAATTTACAATTCCATTTTTTATCATTGTTATTCCTATTTTTATTATTAATATATAACAAAGTTATTATTTTATCAATGAAATCCAGAAAATAATCTGGAATTACCACACTTAAATTATAATGTATTTTATGATTTACAAAATCAAATCTTGAATATTTCCTTTTTTTTAAAAAATTTAATTTATTATTTGATTTTTTTTTTTCGGAATCAGAATTTGAATTTTCAGAAGTTGATTTTTGATTTTCATCAATTGGATTTTTTGTATTTTTTTCATTAGATAAATTCATATTATTTGTATTTAAATCAGGATTTATATTTTCTTTTTTTGTTTTATCTATATTATTATTATTATTGTGATTATTAATAATATTTTCATTTAAACCATTTATAAAATCTTTATTTTTTAATTTTTTCATTGATAATTTTGGAAATTTTTTATATAATTCATAATAATCATCTCCAATTAATTTATTATAAATAATATCAAAATCTGATTTTTCAACATGAAGAATTTCTAAAGCAAATTTAAAACTATCAAAATTATTTTTATTTTTTATTTCAAATAAAGAAAAATAATTAATATCCACATTATGTAAAAATAAACAATTACTATCATTACAATTTGAATTATTTAAAATACTATTACAAAATTTAGTGATATAATAAAATGAATTTAATTTATAATTATCAATATTAAAATTATGAAGAGCTATAATTGCCAAAGCAGCTTGATTAATTGTATCAAATTGAGTTATTACATTATTTTCATTATTTTTATTTATAATTAAAATCATTTGTCTTATATGTCCATATTGTCCTAAATATTTTTTTTGGTATAAAATATCTTTTGAAAATAGATAATTTGGAATATTTGTTACTAAAATTATTTTTTTTGAGATATAAGTGTGTTTAGATAAAATAAAACTTTGAGGCAATGATAATGGAAGTATTTTTTTGTAATTCATTGACATTTTTAATTCGATGATTTTTTTATATTTTTTGATTAAAATTTTTTATATAAAAGTAAAATTATTTATTATATTAATTAATGATTTTTATATTGATATTTTTTGTAAAAAAAAATAAATTAAAAATTAAATTTATCAAAATAACCACTTGATACTTTATAATTTGAAGATAATATTTTAGCATCATTTAATATTTTTTCTCTATTTTTTATTAGATTATCATTATTAATATTATTACTTGTTGAATAAAAAGGATCTTCTTCTTTTTCATCTTTTTTTCCAAAAATTAAATTTTTCATATTATCATTTATTTTTTTATGATTATATCCAAAAAGTCTATTACTTAAATTTTGTAATTGCCCATTATAATATTCTCTATTAAATATATTTTTTTTTCTTTTAACATTATTTTTTGAATTTTCATTTATTGGATTTTTTTTTATTGATTGAAAAACTATAGGTTTAAAAAGATTAATATATCGATTTTTATTAATATCTTCATTTAAATTTTTTTCTGCACTAAAAGAAGAAGTAGCTTTTAAATTTTTTATTTTAGAATTGTCAATTGTTTCATATTGATTTATATTTGAATTTGTATTATAAAAATTTTTAGTATAATTCGTTAAATTATAATCAAGTGGTGGTTTATTATCAATTAATCCTATTTTAACTATGCTAATTCCAGGATTTCCAACCAAAGAATTGTTATTAGAAAATAAATTTGAATAAATAGAATCTAATTTCAAATTTATACTCCTTGAAGAATTATGATTAATAAACCTTGAATTATTACTCATTTTACTTTATTAAAATATTATAAAAAAAATAATAAATAAAAAAAACATTAAAGAAAAAAAAAACTAAAAAAAACATTAAAAAAAAATACTAAAATAACATAAATAAAAAAATAAAAACTAAAAATAAAAAATTGAAAAATAATTATATTTTAGATGATCATGATATCATTGGGAATATTTATGATTATCAAATAGGAAAAAAAACTAATATAGATTATTTTTATTGTCATCATTGCAAACAAAGAAAAGCAGCT
>JAEEGK010012757.1_pt1 | contig 19047 bp, 12 predicted proteins | sample 8958771 | NCBI WGS metagenome assembly JAEEGK01 (sample SAMN16246547, study PRJNA631951) | gut metagenome | biome: gut microbiome; feature: rumen; material: SC-attached | host: Bos | place: Iran: Karaj | collected 2018-10
TATTCAATTAAATTTTTTTTAATATTAATATTATTATTTAATATTAATTATTTTTTTTATGATTTTTTTTAGATATAAATTATTATTACTTATTATTAATATCAAAATAAAAAATTAAATTTATAATGGGATGTTGTAATTTTAATCAAAATGTAAAATAAAAATAAATTAAATTATAGTTAAATTCAAATTTAATAAAAATAAATACGAATAATTTTTTGAATAAAAATTTAGAAAAAAATAATAATAATGAAAATCAAAACACAAGCGAAGATGCAAAAACAAATAAAATTTCAACAGATATTAATAAAAATAATAAAGATTTAAATGAATTAAATGAAAAAAAAGAATTTACTGAATTTATGAAAAGTTGTCCAGTTTATTATGAAAAAAAATTTTATTTTAAAACTAAAGAAGAAATTGAAAATTTTTATAGAAATTACCCAGGAAAATTATCAACAATTATTGAAATTTATAATGATTATAGTATTTTAAATGAAAATGAAATTAAAAATTATAGTTCAAAAATTTTAGTTTATAATTTTTATTCAAAAAATAAAATTATTAAAAGAATAAAATCAATATAATGAACATTATTATTATTTTTTATAAATATAATTTGTAAATGCTTTAAAAAAATTGCTTTCTGTTAATTTTATTAATAAATATTAAAAATGTATATTTAATTTATTTTTTAATTGATAATGAAATAATATTATTTAATAACTGAATAATATTAAAAAATGTTTTTATATAAAATTTATTAAAAATTATTATTATATAATTTTATTAATTATTACTATAATTATAAGTAAACAAAATTTATTTTAATTTATTTATATATAAAAAATATTATTTTTTACCAAAAATAAAATCACTAACTTGAATTAATCCCAAATTTTGAAAAAAAATTTTATTATTTTCAGCAATAATACTCATTAAATTATTTCTAATTGCCTTTTTTTTAATATAGTTAGTTTTTCCCGTATTAACATTTAAATTAAAAACATATGAAACTCCTTCTCTTAAATAAATTTCTTGTATGATTTCAAATTCTTTTGTTGAATAAGGTTTATTTTTTGAAATACTTGAATTAATAGAACATAATAAATTTTTTGAATCTTTCCATTCAGTAGATAAAAATTCTTGTCCTTTTTTTAATTTAAGACTCAAAGGCAAATTTCTTAATTCCAAACTTGGAAATTCATATATATCAATATTTAAAAAATTAAAATTTGATGCGATTCTTATTGTTTCTAATTTGTAATTTTTATTTGCTATTATTAAATGTGGGCAAAAAGTTTTTGGAAAAACTTCATTAACAATTCCTGATGAAAAATCACAATTTTCGATTTTGTTATTTTTTTTTTCGATGAATAATAATCTTTCTGAGAAATTAAATGTTTTGGGTGAAAATTTTAATGGATCTGATAATTTATTTATGTTGTTGTTTTTATATATGCATTCTAAACAATCATCTGGAATTTGATAGGTAACTAAAAAATCTGCTAATAAATCATCGTAATTATTATTAATATTTACTAAAAATTTGAATGAAAATGTTTTATTTAAATAATGAATGTAATCTATTAAAATTTCATGATAAAAAGTAAAATTATGATAATTTTTTTTATTTATTGTAATTTTTTCGTTTTCTTTTGTTTTTTTTGGTTTTTGAAATTGGCGTTTTTTTTTGGATTTTTTTGATTTTCGAAATATTTTATTTTTTTCTTCGGAAATAATTTTATTATTATTATTATTATTATTATTATTATTTTCATTTATTGAATCATTTGAAAATGAAGATTCTTTTTCTTTTTCGTTTTGTTCTTTTTTGTTTGAATTTTTATATTGAATTTCTTTACAATAAATTTTATATTTACTTTTTTCAATAGAATTAACTTCATAAAATTTATTATCAATAAAATTATATAAAAAATTATTTTCTTCAACTGAATCAAAAAATCTCATAAAACATAATTTTGAATTTTTATATTTTTTTCTTTCATTTTGAGTATAATTACTTTTATTTGAATTACTAGAAATTGAATCATCATTATAATTCGAATATGATTTAGAACTATTTGATTCTTGTGATTCATGTGAAATTGAACTTGACTCTAAATTATCAGATAAAAAAGACATTAATTTATTTTTAAATATTATAGTTAATTTTTTTATTAATATAAATTTTTTTTATTTTACTTTTTAATAATATAAAAATTCAAATTATTAAATAAAATTAATAATAATAATATTTAGAATAAAAATAAATAAATATTAATTTTTTATATTTTTAAATTTATTTATTTTTAAATTAAATACTCTTATTATCATCATTAAATCATTTTATGAATTAATTTTTTATTTAATTTTCTTCATTTTCTTCTTTTTTTTCTGATTTATTTTCTTCATTTTTAACTTCTTCAAATGAAGCATTTTCTTCACCTATTTTTTGATATTCTTCTTTTTCTTCTTTTTCAACATATCCTTCAAATTCTTCATTTTGTTCTTCTCCATTTTCATTTTTTTGTTCTTCTCCATTTTCATTTTGTTGTTCTTCTCCATTTTCATTTTGTTGTTCTTCTACATTTTCATTTTGTTGTTCTTCTACATTTTCATCTTTTTTTTCTTCTACATTTTCATCTTTTTGTTCTTCAATATTTTCTTCTTTAGGTTGTTCATCTTCTTTTATTTCTTCTACATTTTCATCTTTTTTTTCTTCAACATTTTCTTCTTTTTGTTCTTCAATATTTTCTTCTTTAGGTTGTTCATCTTCTTTTATTTCTTCTACATTTTCATCTTTTTTTTCTTCTACATTTTCATCTTTTTTTTCTTCAACATTTTCATCTTTTTTTTCTTCTTCATTTTCTTCTTTTTGTTGTTGTTCTTCTCCATTTTCATCTTTTTGTTGTTCCTCTCCATTTTCATCTTTTTGTTGTTCTTCTCCATTTTCATCTTTTTTTTCATCTACAGGTTTTTGTTCTTGTTCTATTTTTTCTTTGTATTCTTCGTCAGGTTTTTTATCTTCTTCTTCTTCAGTTGTTCCTTTAGGCATAGGTTTATTATTAAAAATATAATCATAAAATTCTTCTCTTTTATAGAATTTATCAGAATGTATTAAAATATTAAATTTACGCATCATTTTTTGTTTTTTTTGTCTCATTTGTTCTTGCATAATTTTTCTTTCAGTGTCTAAATTTTGTTTATCTCTTTTAATTTTTTCCATTTTTTTAAATCTTTCATTAATACTATCTAATAATTTTTTTCTATTATATTCTTTGATTTTTTCGCTTCTTTTTACTCTATTTTTTCTATCTTCTCTTAAAATGTACATTTTATTAAATTTTTTTTGTGTTTGTTTTTCATTTTCTAATTTTACTTCTTTTGTTCTTTCTTCTTGTTTGAGCATTTTTTCAATAACTTCTTGTTTTTTTTTTTCTTGAAGTTCTTCATTTCTTTCAAGAATTTTTTGAAGTTTTTCATTTTTTAATTTAATTTCTTGATTGTGTTGTTCAATTTCTTTTTTTCTATCTTCTTCATGTTTTTTTTTAAGTTCTTCCATTGCTTTTTGTTTAATTTCATAATTTTTAAGTTTGTTTTGAAGAGCTTTTTCATTTTTTGTTTGAGTTTTTTTAATACTTTCTTCGATTTTATGTTTTTTTTCATTTTGAGTTTTATTTTTTTCTAATAATTTTTGTTCCATTGCTTTTCTTCTTTTTTGATCTTTTTCATCAATTTCTTTTTGTTTTTTATAAATTGTGTCCATGAATGTTTTATTCATTCTTTCAACTTTTTTTTTAAATTCTCTGTCTTTCATTTGACTTTCTTTTCTTAATTGGATTTTTTTTTTTTCTTCTTCTAAAAATTTTTTTCTTTCTTCTTTTAATTGTTTTTCTCTTTCTTTTTCAATTTTTTTTTGTCTTTCATTTTCTTCTAAAATTTCTTTTCTTTTTTTTTCTTTTTTTGCTTTTTCATTTAAAATAAAACGTTCATATTTTTCTTTTTCTTGTTTTAATTTTTGTTTTCTAATTTCATCATCTTTTTTTCTTTGTTCTTTTAATCTTTTTTCTGCTTTTTTTCTTTCTTCATTTAAATTATATTCATAATCAATTAATAATTTTAAATTTGTTTCTTGACGTTCTCTTTCTTTTTCTAATTTTTCTTTTTGCATTTTTACTGCACCTGCTTCATCATCGTCTTCTTCTTTTTTCTTTTTTTTGAAATTACTTTTTGTTTGACGTTGAGTTGAAACGTTTGTATTTTTAATTTCATTTTCTTCGTTTCTATTTTCTTCTGTTTTGTTTTTTCTTTCTAATTCGTCTTCTCTTTCATCTTTTTCTATATAAAATTCTTCTTTATTTTCGTTTTGTTCATCTTCTTTATTTTCATTTTCTTTATTTTCATTTTCTTTATTTTCATTTTGATCATTTTCTTTATTTTCATTTTGATCATTTTCTTTATTTTCATTTTGATCATTTTCTTTATTTTCATTTTCTTTATTTTCATTTTGATCATTTTCTTTTTGTTCATTTTCTTCTTTTACATTTTCCATTTCTTGTGTTTTTTTCTTTTTTTTTTTACTTTGATTTTTTTCATCGTTGTTTAGTAATTCTTTTCTTTTTTGAATAGCTTCATTTAATAATTTTTCTCTAGTTTCTTTGTAGTGATTATATCTTTCTTTTTGTAACTCCTTATCTAAAGTTTTTGCTTCAAAATGTCTTTTTAAATATTGTTCAAAAGATAAATCATACATATCTTTTTCTTCTAAACCTAACATTTTCATTGCTTCTTGAGAAATTGGACTATTAATTCTTTTTCCATTTACTTTATATGTCGCATTTTCTAAATTTATTTTTTCTTCTTCGGACATATTTATATTTTATTTTTATTTTTAAAATAATTTTTATTTAATTAATTAAATTTAAAATTTTAATATTTTAATTAATATATATGAAATTAATAAATAAATATTTAAAATCTAATGTTAAATATAATAATAATTTAAAATTATCCTTTATAAAAATATTAAAATAATAATATATAAATAATAATTATAAAAAATAATTATTATATATTTATAATAATTTTAAAAACAAAAATTATTTTTGAGCTAAAGAATTTTTTATTGCTTGTTCTAATTGTTGTTGTTCTAAATTATTATAATCATCTTCAAAATTATATTTCATGTATTGTTCTTTAGGAACATAAAATTTTTGACTATAAGGATCATTAAAATAATTATCATTTAAATATTCATCTGGCAAATAATCTCCATCATCAAAATTAAAATTTCCGAAAGGTTTTGTATTTTTATTTTTATTTGTTTTTTTATTTAAATTTTTATTTATTTGATTATTAATTAATTTTTTATTACTAATTGAATCAATTTTTGGTTGGAATTTTTGAGAATTTTTTCTTTCTAATTTGTTTTGAGTTGAATTTTTTTGATTAGTAATATTTTTTGAATTTGAATTATTTATTTTATTATTATTAATATTTGAAAATTTAAAACTATTATTAATAGCAAAAGCAGGTTTATTTGAACCTTTGCTTGAAGGACGACTATTAATATTATTATGATTTGAATTATTAAGAATATTATTATTATTATTATTTGAATTATTATTTTTATTTGTTGACATTAAATTTGGTTTTTTATTTTTATTTACTTTAAATAAATTTGAATTATTGTTATTTTCTTTGTTTAAAATATTTTGATTTTTAATTGATATTGGTTGATTTTTATTTGAATCATTATTATATAAATAATAATTATTATTATTTTTATTATTTGCTATTGAAGTAGATTTGAAATTTGTTTTATTTGATTTATATGTAACTTCTGGATCTTTATTTATTTTATTTTTTACAACATTATTATTATTATTATTTTTTATAACATTATTATTATTATTTTTTATAATATTATTATTACTATTGTTATTTTTAATAATGTTATTATTAATAATATTATTATTCATATTATTAATAACATTATTATTATTAGTATTTTTATTTATATTATTGTTATTATTATTTTTACCTTTTGCGGATAATTTATTAGTAAAAACTTTATTTTTTGTTCTTTCTCTAACTTCTTTTTCTTTTTGTTTAATTTGTTCATAAAACATTCTTTCAAATTCTTCTTCATTATCAAAATACATATAATCATCATTTTTTTTAGTTTCAACTGGAGGTTTGCATCCTTTTTTTTTATGATTTTCCCAATCTCTTTTTGTAATCATTTGTTTACAAATATTACATTGTTCAGTTTTAGCTCCGCAAACATATTCATGTTCTTTAATATCTTTAATAATAACATTCATTTCACAATATTTACAAGTTTGCATTCGATAATCGCAGGTTTTTTTATGTTTATCTATTTTATCTTTTGTGAATTTTTTTTCACAAAATTCACAAGGAACTTCAACATGAAATTCATTCATATGATCTTCTGTATCTTCTACAGTGACTGGTTGATTACAAATTGGGCATTTTTTTACGTTTATTGAACACATTCTTTCGTGAAGCATAAATTTAGAAATAGGAATTTTTTGAAGACAATTATTACAAAATTTTGTTTGTTCATTTTCCATTTTTTAATAATAAATTTATATTTATAATATTTATATTTAAAATTATTTTTTATTATTTTTTTTATTATAAAATATTTTAATAATTAATTAATAAAAATTATTTATATTTTTTTATTTATATAAAAAATATTTTCTATTCATTAAAATGAAAAAAATTAATTACTATTAAAATTATTATTAATGTTTTGTTGATTTGATAATATTAAATAATAACTTGCTGTTGCATAATTTAATAAATTTTTTTCTAAAGATTTTATAATATAATCTTTATTATAACCAAAATTAACTATTTCATTTACAATATTTTCATCTATTTTAAATATCATATTATTTTCTTCATCTTCTAAAAATTTTTTATCGTTTTTAATTTCAATATTTTTTACATTATTTTTATTTATTTTATTATTATCACTAATATTATTATTATTATTATTTTCAATTTCATTTTTATTTATTATATTATTATTATTATTTTCATTTATTGAATTATTTATACTTCCTCCTCTATTATTTTTTATAAAATTTTTTCTAACATAACCTTGATCGGCGTCTTTATTATAATTAATTTCATAATTTCTATTAAATTCATTAACTTTTGGTAAGAATTTCATGATATTATTTTCAAATATAAGATCATTATCAAAATTTTCTTCATCATTGTAATATTTTTTAATTTTACTATTATAAGGTGTTAAAATTAGAGAAAAACTTTCATTATTTTGATTTTCATCTTCTAAATCACTTTCTATGTTTTTATATGTGAAATTTTCCATTAATTCTTCTTTATTTCCGATTCGATAGTCAATCATTAATTTACTATATATAATTTTTTCCGCATTAGTAAATAAATTAATATCATAATAATTTAAATTAAAATTAAAATCATTAAACCAACTATGATTTAATATATCATCAATATTAATTCTTTTATTTGGATTGATTTCTAATATTTTATAAATTAGGTCTATACATTCATTGCTTAAATTAAAGTCATTTAATTTTGGAAATTTTCCTTTAATAATATTTTTATGTAACTCATCTTCGCTATTGCCTCGAAAAGGAAATATACCTGTTAACATATAAAATAGTACTACCCCACTAGACCATATATCTGTTTTATATGGCTCATATCCTATATCATTTTTTATTAAAATTTCTGGGGCTAAAAATGCTGGTGTCCCTACATGATCTTTGATATATATATTTTTTTTAATTTGAAGGGAAATTCCAAAATCACTTAATTTAATGTTGTTATTTAAATCTAATAAAATATTGTCTGGTTTTATATCTCTATGAATTATATTTAAATTATGTAGGTATTTAATTGTTATTATAAGTTGATAAAAAATTATTTTACTTATTTTTTCTGATAATTTTGTCATTTTATTTATTATATTTAATAAGTTTCCTCCTGGAATGTTTTCCATTACGATACAAAAATATTTTTTATTTTCAAATGTTTCGAATATTTTAACTACATTTTTACATTCTCGTATTTTTTTCATTATTTTAATTTCATATAAAATTTGTGATTTGCTATAAAAATCTTTGTTTTTATTAAATGATTTAATAGCTACTATTTTGCCACATAATGAATGTAAAGCGATGTTTACTTTACCAAAAGCTCCATGTCCTATTCTTCTTCCGATTTTATAAAAATTAATTTTAGTTTTTGGATATTCTTTATAATAATTATAGTAATTTTTTATATAATCACTTATTTTTTTACTTTCTGATTTATAATAATTAAAATCTCTTATTGAACTTAAACTTAAAGATAAATTATTAATATTATTTGATTTATATGAATTATTTCTTATTTTTTTTTCATTTATTTTTTTATGATTGTTATTATTTTTATATATTTTAGATTCACTGTGCAATAAACTTGATGTTGATGTTATTGGTTTTTTTATAATAGGATTATAATGACTTTTATCTTTAATGTCACTTTTTGTTAAAGTATTTGAATGACTATGTTTATTTTTTTTATTATTTTTGGAAAGTTTATTATTGCTATTTTTTTTTGATGAAAAACGTGAATTTAAATTTGTGTATAATTTTTGATTAAGATTAAATATATAATTATTATAATTATTAATATGAAATTTTAAATCAATGTCTTTTTCAATGTTACTTTTACTTTTTGAATGAGATAATGAATTATTATGAATGTTATTATTTAAATTATTATTGTTATTTGTTTTATAATTTAATAAAGAATTATTTATTATATTATTATTATTTATTTTTTTATTTATTGTGTTATTTGCTGTTGTTGAAAGAGGAAAAATATTATTTTGAAGATTTATGTTAATATTTATATTTTCGTAATAATAATTTTTTACTATTTTTTTTGTTGTTAATGAACTTTGAATTTTTAAATTATTTAATTTATTATTATTTTTTTTTTTGTTGGTTATATTATTTATTTCAATTATACTTTTATTTTGATTATTACTTTGATTAGTTATATTAATATTATTGTTATCATAATTATTATTATTATTATAAGCATATGATTTTGATAATAGAGAAATATTATTATTATTATTATGTTTTAAATTTGAGTTATAATTATTTTTTTTTAAAATGATATTATTAATATGTGTTTTATATGAGTTTATATTATTAATATTATTATTGTTATTATTGTTATTATTATTATTGTTATTTTTCTTATGAGTTGTTGTTGTATTATTATTATTTTTAATTAAATTTGAATTTGTTGAAGTTGTAAAATTAGAAAAAACTGAATATTTTGAATAAAAATTTTTCATTCCAGGCATCATTAAATTTTTAATTTTATTTGGTTTATTAATTGAAGTTGAATGAGATTGACTATTTTTCATTGAATTATTATTTGTATTAGTAATACTTTGTTTTTTACTATTATAATTTGATATATTATTATTTGTATTAATATTAAAATTGGTATTATAGTTTGTAATATAATTTTGATGAGAATTTAAATAATTATTATTATTAGTATTATTATTATTATTATTAAAAAAATTGTTTATATTATTTGTATTAATATTAATGTTTTCTTTTGAAGGTTTTCTTGAATGTTTTGTTGTAACTGGATTAGTTTTATAATTATTAATATTTAATTTTTTCATGATATTAACAATATAATTATTATCCAATTTTGAATTTCTTTTTTTAATATTATTTATATTTGAATGAATATTTAAATTATTACTTTTCGTTTTTTGTTTTTTTAATGTGCTATTATTACTATTTCCTAAAATATAAGAATTATTTTTTGAATTAGATTTTTCTTTATTACTTTTTAAATTATTTGTTATAATATTATTATTTATTGCGGTTGATGAAGAAGATAATAAATAATTATTAATATTTGAAAAATTATGGCTCTTTATTTTTTGCGTTGATTTATTTAAATTATTAATTTCTTTATTTTTAATTTCACTTTTTGGTATATTTTTAATATTATTTGAAATTATATTATTATTATTATTTATATTTAAGACAACCGTTGGAATATTATTTATTGAATGTTTTATTAATTTATTATGAATATTTAATGGAGAAGGTTTTGATGTTCTTGCTCTAATTTGTTTTTTATTATAAACAATACTTTGATTATTACTTTTTATATAATTTGTATTTATTTTTGGTTTAGAGAGATTACTATTTAAAAATGAATATTTCAAATTGTTATTGGAATTATTAATATTATAATTTGTGGAACAATTTGAGATTTGCATATTTAAATATTTGATAATAATTTATAATTTAAATTAAATAATAAATATTTTAATATTTACAATATAAAATTATAATATTTATATAAAAGAAAAAATTGAATAGATTAATATTATTTTACAAATTAAACTAATAAATTAAATATATATATTATTTATATAATATTCCAAATTTTTTTTAATTTATATTTGTTTTATTACTTTCAAAAATACACATTAATGTAGAAATCAAATTAAAAAAACTTCCAATAAAAAATACTAAATAATAGGGATTAATATAATCAAAACTACTTTCTTGTATAAAATAAAAAGTAATAGAACCTATTAAACTACTAAAACCAATGCTTAAAACAATTATTCCATATATTTCACTTGCAAATTTAAATCCAAAGACTTTACTAATTCTTGGAAACATAAAAGAAAAAGCTCCAGTATTTAAATTTCCATTAAAAACAATATTGAAAGCATATAGCCATTTTATTTTTACAGTGAATAATAAACTTAGAATATTTGACATTGTTAATATATTTATTAATGATAAACTAATTTTAAACCCAATTTTATCATATAAAAATCCCCAAATTGGACCTGCTATACATCCTGTTAAAGACATTGTAAAAAAAGTATATGACATAAAATCAGAATCACAAATTTTTTTTTCATAAACTCCAAATACAAAAGCAGTTGTCATTAAAAAGCTTTGTGAAAAAGTTGCAAAAAAATATATAAATAAAATATAATATATTCTACAATTTTTTAAAAGTGTTTTTAATTCAAAACAATAATCATTTTTAGTTAATTCATCTAATTTTATCTCTTCTTTTTTTATATTTTCATTATTTTCTGTTTTTTTTGATTCATCTATTAATTCTTTAATAGTATTTGTAGTATTATTATTTTCTTCATTATCTTTATTTTCTTCTAAATATAATATTTTTTCTTTTTCAATTATTTTTTCTTTTTCTTCTGTGAATTTTTTTATAAATAAAATAGTTAAAAATGTACCTATTAAAACCATATACATATGAGTCAATAAATATTTTTTAATATTTTTTGCAATATTTTCTTCATATATCCCATTATTTTCGTCTGGATCTTTGTTTTCAGGATTAATTATTAATTTTAATAATAAATTACAAAATGCACTTCCCATATTTCCTCCAATTCCTCCACATATAGCAGATATTAAACCTTGTCTTTCAGGAAAATATTTACATGCATTTTTAACTGCACACATAAAGCATATTCCAAATCCTAATCCATATAATATTGTAATTATAAAATCAATATAAAAATATTTACAAATAGATAATAAAAAACTTCCTAATGATATTAATATTCCTCCGATTATAATTGTAAGACAAATTCCAAAGTTTTTTTCAAATATTCCACTTAAAAAACAACATATACTCATTTCCATACTTGTAATAGGAGAAAAGAAAAACCCATCATTTTGAGTTAAAGAAGAATCTTTAGTATTATGTAAATGAGATATCAAATAAGGGACCATATTTGAAATAACAAATAAAGGAAATAAAATAAATTGATGTATCCAAGCCCCTATTACGCTAAAAATCCCTTTAATCTTATATTTCATGAATGTTTATAATATTAAATGTATATTTTAAATATTAAATATTTTTAATAAATTATTTTAAATTTATCAATAAATAATACTTTAATGAAAATATTTGATTTAAATTTATTATAATAGATTTATATTTTATGAATAAAATTTATATTTTAATAAAAATAACATATTTTAATTAATAATAATTAATAGTAAAAAAAATTAAACCAAATAATTAATATATAAAATTTTATTTAAAATATAAATATTTAAAATTTATATAATTATTTTATGTGATTTTGAATTTTTTATTTAAATTTATTGAACATTTTATTTTAGAGAAAAATTATAAAATTTATTTTTTTATTATATTAATTAATTTATTTATTTTTTTAATTAATATAAAAATATATTAATTAAATAATAAAATTAATTATGATAACTTATTTGCTTCTAATATTTAGATTTACTTTAATAAATACTATTTATCATTAAATCAAAAAATTTAAATATCTTTATTCATTGAATTTTATTAATTAAAGTTAAAAAAAGATATAATATAGCTTTATTTAAATACTAAATATTTCATATTTGAAATTAAATCCAAAAAATAATTAATATTTATATTAATTATTTTAAAATTTACAATGAAAAAATCTAAATTTATTAATCATTTTTAAAATGAATATAATTTTTTATATATTAAATAAAAAAGATTTATTATAAAAATAATAAAAAAATTTCTTGCTAATAATATTTTAATTTTAATTTAAAATTAATTTATACTATTTTATATCTTTGATTAATAAATATTATATCTTTAATTAAAATTGATTTTAATTTTTCTTTTTTTTATTTTATGATTTAAAATATATTTCATTATAAACATTTATAAAAAAAATGAATCCCATTTTTTCTTCTCAAGAAATAAATAAAAATGAAAACAATTATTTAGATTCTTTAAAACATAATTATTCTTTATTAAATAAAAAAATTAAACACTTTCAAGAAAACATTTTCATTTATCAACCTTATTTTTTACCAGAACATCAAATTTACATTCCTATCCCTGTATATAAACAAACCGAAAAAAAATATGGAAGAAGAAAAAAAGGTGAAATTATATTAAAAAAACCAAATCATTCAAAATATAGCTTTGATAATATTATGAGAAAAATAAAAGTTTATTATCATAACTATATAATCAACTTTATAAATGATTATATAAAAAAAATTTATCATAATTTTCAAAGATTTCGACTTCGAAAAATAAGTGGAAAAGTAACTCAAAATGTTACAAGAAAGTATAATCAATATATCGCACAAAGAACATTGAAAGAATTTTTAGGAAACGAAATTAGTAAAAAATATAAATATGATAAAGATAAAAATCAGCAAAATATTGATAAATTATATGGTTTGAAAAAAGAATTTGAGGAAATTTTAAATTGTAGTTATATTCATTTTTATACGAATTTTTTTTTAAATAGAAACAAAGAAGAATTAGAAATTAAATACGGCCTTTCAAAAAATATAAAAAATTTTTATGATTTTATTGATATGCTAAAAGATAAATCAACTACATATGAAGATGTTTTATATTGTAAAGAGGTTGAAAATATTGGATTAAATAAATTTATTGATTTTTTATTAGGTAATGACTTATTAAATCAACATAGCAAAAAAAATCAAAAATCAAAATATATGTTTAAATTAACTTTAGATGAAGAAGAAGAAATAAAAGATGAAGAAATAAAAGAAGAAGAACTTAACTCGAAAAGTATTTTATCAACAGATTTGTTATAAAAATTAAAATTTATACAAATGAATTAATTTTTATAAATTTCAATAATTATAAATATATTTTATATCATTTGTTTAAATTTTAAATGTTGTTATTATATGTTATTTTTAATTTTATAATTTTTTTAAAGATATATATTTAATATATATATGTTTTTTAATGAAATTCTTTTAAATTTTATTTGAATATAAATATAGGTTTAAAAAATTTTAAATATATATTATTTGAAATATTATAAAATATATTAATTAAAAAATAATTGTATTATATTATTATTATTATTAAATATTTGTATTAAAATATTATAATATATTATTTATAAATATTTATATAAAGATTTATTTATTTGATTAAATTTTATTATTATAATTTCTTAATTATTATTATTTTTAAAATATTTATATATTAAAGGAAATTCTATATCTTTCTTTTTTACTTGATTGAAATTATTTTTTCTATTATTAATATTATTATTTTCTTTATTAATATTATCATTTATACTATTTAATAAATCATCTTCTTCTTCAGGTTCTTCTATTATGTCTTTTCTAAATTTGAAAAAATTTTTATGATTTGTATTAAATTGAGATAATATTTCATTTGGTATATTATCTTCTTCAAAATATTCTTTATCTTTTAGAATATTAATTATATTTTTATTATTTTGTAATTTATTTAATCTTTCTTTTAGTTCTTTTTTTGTTAATATTTTTTTATTTTTATTATTTATTATTAAATTTGGAACTCCATTTATAAATCCGTTCATTCCTATTTTATAACCATAATTTTTATTTAATATTTTATTTGCCCAATTAATACTATAAAGATTATTTTTATCGTTTATTAATTTTGAATAAAAATTATGTTGATTATTTATTAATCTTTTTGAATTCAATGTTGAATAAACACGTTTTGATTTTTCAACATTTGTATTTTTTAAATTAAATTGTTTATTTTTTATTGCTTTCGCTGTATTATTTCTTTTTTCATATTTATTATAAAATAAATTTTTTTTTTCCCTACTTTTTCTTTGACTATGTGTTCGTTTTTGACTAATATTTCTTTTTGAATTGCTTGAAATGTCTTTTTGATTAGATAAATTATCAATATTATTATTATATTTTCTTTTTCCTTGTTCTGATTTAATTTTATATCTATTTAAATTAATAATTTCTTGTGGAGTGAATTTTTCTTTTTCAATTTTTTTTAGCTTACCAATTTGAGCTGAGCTAAAAGGATCATTATCATCATCTTCAATGTCATCATCTTTTGCATTTGATTTTTTATCTAAACTATTTATATATTCTTCTACAATTTCATTACGTTTTTTTATACTTTGATGCTCATATATTTCAGGTAATTCTTCTTTTTTTTTAGGAAAATTCATATTTTATATTAAATAATAATTTAAAATAAATATAAAATTAAATTTTATTTTTTTTTTTTATTTAAATTATATTTACATAAAATAAATTATATAATTTATATTTAATTTCATTACTATATTTATTATTATTATAATATACTATCATTTGATGAATTTGGAAATAAATTTTTATTTAAATCATCATCTTCTTTATTAAAAAATTCTGGATTTTCTTCTTCTAATATTTTTTTTCTTTGAATGTCCATATATTTATTATAATTTTTCAAATTTTTATAATATAAAAATATTAATAAACTATTTAGTAAAAATAATATTCCTGATATTATAAATACAATATTTATTATTTGATCAATATGATATGAATAATATTCAATTGGTCTTGTTTCTACTGCAATTCTTGTGTATTTTTTAATAGCAATAAAAAAAAAAATTACAATCCCAAATACAAAATATATTATTATACTTAATAATAAGCAATATAAATATTTTTTATATATATTTATTAAAACAAAAACATTTAAAATTAAATTTAAAAAAATAATTAATAAACTCAATAATAATCTTTTTTTTTTTTCTTGCTCGTTGCTATAATATAAATCTAATAAATCTTGAATAATAAAAAAAACAAATTGTAATATTATTGAAATTAATGATAAAATTTTATATAAATTAGTTTTTTTTTTAATAGTTGTAAAAAAATCATTATTCATTTTTATATTTATTTTATATTAAAATTTTTTAATTAATTAATTTTATATTTGTTTAATTAAAATCTTTTTTAATATGAATAAAAACAATGATAATGATTTAAATAATATTACAGAAGATAAAATTGAAAAAACAAATGACATTTTAATAAATACAAATACAAAAGAAAATGTTCCTTTTAGTCTTTTTAAAAAATATGATAATGAAAAAGAATATATTAATAATAATAATAATAATAATTTAAGTAAAAAATTAAATGAAGATAATTTAAATTGGAAAAGAAATTTTATTTTAAAAGAAATTGTAAATAAAAAAATTTTATATTATTACTACATTGAAAATAATAAAAATAATCTACTTTATTATGCTGAAAAAACTTCTATGTTTAACATAACAATTTTTGCTGGGAATGATAAATTAAATGTTAATAAACAAATAATGGCATATATAACGTTTAATGTTTTATCTAATAATTTTATAGTATATAATAATCAAGATTTAGTCATTGAAAAAATAAGATATGAAATTAATCCATTTGGTTTTAATGGACCTACAAAAATATATGTTGATATAATTAATGATATATCAAATATAAATCATTTTAAAAATAAAACTCCAATTTATAATGATATTTTTAAAAGTTATGTTTTAAAATTTATTGATAGAAAAATAAAAAGTAGTGTTAAAAATTTTCAATTGGTTAATATAAATGATAATAATATGGATTTAAATGAAAAAGATATTTTTTTTCAATTTGGTTTAAGCGGTGAAAAAAATTCAAAAGATGTTTATTTTATTGATTATAAATCACCTTTTTCACATTTAACATCTTTTGCATTAGGAATTATTTCATTAACAAGTAAAATGTTATGTGAAGAGTTAGATAAATAATTATTTAAATTTGAATACTTTGAAAAAATGTAAGTAATATTTTTAATATTATGAAAATTATAAATTTTTAAAATTTAATTTGATTTAAATTTAATTTAGCTTTATAATAATTATATATTTGAATTTATAAAATATTTAATATGACTATAAAATAAAAATTAAGATTAATTATTTATTAATAATAAAAAACATATTATATTTCAAATATTATTTTATTATTAATCAAATATTAAAAATTATATTTATAAAAGAAAAAAATATTCTTAATTTTTTGTTATTGTATATAAATAATATATATTATCACTTGGATTGAATTCTTTATATTCTTCTTTCATAACTGTGTTCATATCAATTGTTGTCATTTTATATCTTATTCCTTGAATTTTATAAAATAAATTAATTCTATCTTCAACTTTTGCGTGTGAAAAATAATAAAAAACTCCATTTTCAACCATGCTCATTAAAATATTATTTAATGCATTAACAAATTTTTCTTCAGGTTTTTTTGAATCGCTTAAAATACAATCAAGACAACCTTTATCAATAACAACATCAAAAATATCTTCATTTGAATTATCTGTATCAATAACATCAATTTCTTGAAAATCGAATTTTGTATTTTTATATTTATCTTTTAAAATATTAATTAATTCAGAACTGAAATCAAATATTGTTATTTTATCATAATTATTTGTAGCAAAATATGATAAAATTGAAGAATTTCCTGAACCTATAATAAGAACTTCTTCTTCTTTTGTTATATTTTTTAAAGAAAATTCGGGTATATCTAATTTAGTTATATCAAAATACCAATTTATTATTTCTTTTCCTCTTTTTCTATAAAATTGATCCCAAAATTGTTTAGAATGAAATGGTAAATAAGTTATTGAATTATTATTATCATTTTCATTCATATAATTAAATTTAAACTTTTTTTTTAATTGTTTTTTTATAAATTATTTATACTAATATTTATATAAAATTTTTAATTATATTTATATTATTTTTATATATTATTAAACTATATATTTTTCTATTTTTTTATAATCATTGCTACTAATAATAATAATAAATATAAATATTCTATAACAATTCATATTTATTAAAAAAAAATTATTTTTCATTAATTTTATATATAAAAATTATAATAGTTTTCTACAATTTGGACAAAATTTTTTTTCATATTCACAAACCCATTTTTTAATACAATTTATATGAAAAAAATGACAATTACAATTAAAAATTATTATTTTATCTTCATCATTAAATTTTTCTTCACAAATTGAACAAATTTCATTAATTTCTTTAAGTTTTTTTTCACTTTGTTTATAATTTATTTCTTTTAATAATTTAAATTTATTATTTAAATCATTATTTTTATTTTCTTTATTTAATAAATTAATATTTCTTCTATTATGATGAACAAAAGTATTTGCTCTTCTATTATTTCTTTGAAATCTTAATCGTATTTGTTCGTTATAAATTTCATCTTCATCAGAAGAATCATCACTTTCATCATCATTATTAATATTAGAATTATAATATAATTGACTATCATTAAAATTATAATAATTATTTTCAATTTCATTAAATTTTCCTTTGATTTTAAATTTAATGTTATTTTGATTATTTGATAATTTAATTTTATTATTTTTTCCATTAATTATTACCGTTTTAATCATACCTGTTCTTTGATTACAATAAATATAATTATTCTTCCCTTTTATTATTAATTTTTTTATACAAAATGGGTTTATAATATGATTATTTAAACCATTTATAACTAATTCATTAATTGGTTTATAAATTTGAAAATCTCTGTAACATTCGTTTATTATTACAATTTCATCCATTTATTTTAAATAAAAAAATAATTAATTTAACAGCTAAAAATTTATAAATAAAAAATATATATAATATAGTTATTATATCCAAATTTTAATAAAAGTATCATTTAAGGAACAAGTTATTATATATCCATTTTTTAATTGAATGATATATGGTATCCATCCTTTATGCGCATTAGTGATATGAGAAATTAATTTAAAATTATTATTATTATATTCCCATAATTGTAAATTACCTTCTTGTTCGCCTGTTATAAATATATTTTTACATTTTAATTGAAGCATTACTGTACAAAATAATTCATTAAAAAAACAAGTTTTATAAATATTATGTGTTTTTATATCAATAAAATTTATATTATTATTTATAACTAATAAATTATTATCTATTTTATATAAAATTCCACTTATATTTTCAATTTCTTTTATTTTGAATTTATCTATATAATTATAAAATATTATATTTTCTAAATTTGTAGAATAAACAATTTCTTCATTATTTAATATTAT
>JAEEGK010012758.1_pt1 | contig 19047 bp, 12 predicted proteins | sample 8958771 | NCBI WGS metagenome assembly JAEEGK01 (sample SAMN16246547, study PRJNA631951) | gut metagenome | biome: gut microbiome; feature: rumen; material: SC-attached | host: Bos | place: Iran: Karaj | collected 2018-10
CATTTATTAATGAAAATTTTAAAGAAATGTTTCATGCTTTAGAATATAATGAATATTGTAAAAATTCAAAAAAATTTGTTAAAGAATATAAAATTACTTTTAATTTTAATGATAATATTAAAAAAAATGTTGATAAAATTTTATTATTTAATAATATTAATTTACATGATAGAAGAACATCATTAAATTCTTATTTAAATGAAAATATTGATGAAAGATCTTCTTACGAAAAATATATTTTTAAAAATGAAAAAAATAATCAATTAAGTGAAAGTAATTTTCAATATGAGATTACAGAAATAAATACTGTAAAAAATTTTATTTTTCCTCCAATTTCAAAAAAAACAGAATCATTAAATTCATTTTTTAATTCTAAAGATTTTATAATTTACTTTCTTAAACAAATACAAACTTTTTTTAATTATAATCCAAAAATTTATGATCAAGATTTTATAAATGATATTTCAAATGATATTTTCGCTCCAAATTTAATAATTGAAACAGAAAATAACGAAAAAAATTTCAATTTATCAAACAGACAAGCAATAAATAATAACAATATGAACTTTGAAAAATTTTCAAACAATTCATTAGCAACAGATGTAAAACAACAAAAAAAAGCAAAATTATCTCATTTTATATATGATGAATTATTAAACAAACTCTCATATAAAAAAAACATTCCAAATGGAATATTAATATCATTTGGTAATAATCCTCATTTTGAAACATCACATGATAATTATGATTATTTATCATTACCTAGAATAATATTTAAACTAAAAAACAAATCAATAAAGCATATTTATAGTGGTTGGGAACATAATATAGTAATAGATTCAAATAATGAAATATTTTCATGGGGAAATAATCAAAGTTGTCAATGTGGAATAAATAGTAATGAAAAGAGAATAATACAAACCCCAATAAATCTCTCAGAAAAAAACAACAATATAAAAGTAAAAAAAGTATCATGTGGAAATGAACATAATTTAATATTAACAATAGAAAATGAATTATATGGATTTGGAAGTAATGATGATGGTATATTATGTTTAGAAGATCCTAAAATAAAAACAGAAAAATTAATAAAAATCCCAATACCAAAAAATGAAAAAATAATAGAAATTTCAAGTGGTACAGTACATAATTTAATATTAACATCAAATGGTAAAATATATTCATGGGGAAGTAGTCAAGGTGGTCAATTAGGTCTTAGTGAAGATATATTAAAAGAAAATTACATAAAAAATAATATAACCTACATAAATAAACCAAAAGAAATAATAACATTAAATTCAAAAATAAAGAAAATATCATGTGGTGAAGCACATTCATTAGCATTAACTGATAATGGTTTAGTATATTCATGGGGTTTTTGTTCAAGTGGTCAATTAGGTTTAGGTTTCTGTGAAGATTCATTTGAACCTGGTACAGGAATGAATAATTGTAGAATTTTTGAACCAAGATTAATTAATTCTTTACCAGAAATAAAAGAAATTAAAGCAGGTGGAACTTATTCAATGTTTATTAGTGAAAATAAAGAAATTTATGCTTGTGGTGTTAATGATTTAGGTCAATTAGGTATTAGTGATTATCCTTCTCAAAAACATGTTTTTGATAAAGATAATTTAAAATGTTTTGATTTTGTTAATCCTACTTTAATTGAATGTTTTTTTACTATGAAAGTTGATAAAATTTCTTGTGGGGAAGGTCATTGTCTTGCTATTGTTAGAGATTCTACTAGTATGTTTCAAAATGTTTGGAGTTGGGGAACTAATAAATTTGGTCAACTTGGTTTAGGAAATTTAATTAAGAGTTCTTTACCTAAACCTATTAATTATTTAGTTGAGTATAATGATAAAAAATTTGAAGAAGTTTCTTGTGGAGGATTTCATTCACTTTGTTTAGTTACTTATAAAAAAGGTGTTAAGTGGATTGATGAAGATTTTTGTAAGTTTATTGTTCAAGAAATTAATCAAAGTACAGTTTGGTGAAAATATTTTTCTTTTTTTAATTTATTATTTTTATTTTTTTTTTTTCTTTTTTTATAAAATAATATTTTTTTATATATTTTTTATCATATATTAAAAAAGAATTATATTAATTTTTTTTATACAAATTTATATAATTTTCAAAACATATTTTGAGTTTTACTAATAATTTAAATTTATAAACATATTTTCATTATATTTCTAATTTTTCCATTTTTTTATTTATATCATCATTATTATTATTAATAATATTATTGTTATTATTTTCATCATTTTCTATACGTTTAATCTTCCTAATTTCATCTAATTCCTCTTTTGAAAACTCTTCTAATCTTCTCATTTCGTTACATCTTTTTAATTTGAATTTCTTTCTATTTGAAGAATCCATTTTTTAATTTAATGTTTAAAAAAATAATATTAATAAAAAGCAAAATTATTTTAACCAATCTATGAATTATATAATAAAATATAATTAAATATATTGTATATAAAAATGAGAACTATATTGAAAATTTATTTAATATTATTCTCATTTTGTTTATGTAAATCATATAATTTAAAGCATATCCAAAAAAAAGAAAATGAATACAACTCATTAAATTATTCTTTATTTTATAAATCAAATATAAAATGTTCAAATTTAAATTGTCCCTCACCAAATTTTTGTAGTGATTCATTAGAAACATGTTTTTGTGCAAAAGGTTATATAAATGATCCAAGAACTCCTCAATCACACATTAATTGTAGTTATAAACAAAAAAAACAAATAAATTCTTTTTTATGGGAAATTTTTACTAATTTTGGAATTGGGCATTTAATTATTGGAAATTATTTTTCTGGAATATGTAAAATTATTTTAAATTTATTTTTATTATTTTTATGTGGGTTATTATATGGAATTTCATTTTCAGAAAAGAAAAATAAAACTGATTTGAAAATTAAATTAACTTTGACTATTTATTTATCTTTTCTTTTTTGGTTTATTTGGTGGGTTGTTGATGCTTTTGGTTTTGGATTTAATAAATATAATGATATAAATAATGTGCCATTAATGCAATGGTAAAAAATTCTGTGAAAAAAATAGCTTTTTGAAAATATAAGTCCAGAATTAAATTTTATGTGAATAATTCAGAATGAAAATAGAAACTTATATAGAACTTGTATAAATTAAAGTTAAAAAATCTTTTATTATATTATTTATATTTAATGTTAAATAAACCTATTAAATTATCAAAATTTTTTATTTATTAAAATAAATATTTTTATTAATAACAATTAATAAATAAATAAAATGAATTTAAAGGATATTTTAGATTTTTATTCTCAACCTGCAAACTTCACATATCATAATTTTAATTTATATCCATCAATATGTGGAGGAATAATTTCTCTTATTCTTCAAATCTTATTATTAATATATTTAGTTTATCTTATAATTGATATGTCTAAAAGAGAAGTTCCTACAATTTATGAATCAACAATGTATGAAGAAAATCCATCTCCTTATACAATATATCAATATGATAACAATAAAGATTTTAAAAGAGAAGGAGGTCAATTTCTTCTTTTTTTTGGTGTTACTTCAAATGGTACATTAAATAATTATTTAATTGATAATGGAAGTTTTAAATTTTCAGTTCAATTACATGAAACTACATTGAATGGTGAAGAAAATATTAAAAATTTATCTTGTTCACATGATGGAAAAAGTGTTGATTCAATTGATTTTGTTGATGAAGAAAAGAAAGATTATTATTATATTACAGATGAATATACATTAAAAGGTAATATTGATTTCCCTGATTCATCATGGTTAGAAATTACTTTAGTTAAAGCTGATCAATCTTTGAATTTAAGTAATGATACTGAATATCAAATTCAATTTTATTATCAATATAGAACTTTAAAAACTAGGAAATTTAAAAAAAAGATAATTGAAGATTCAATGGAGAGTTTATATTATATTTTATTAGAAGATTATATTAAAGAAGTTGATTTTCCTTTTTCAGTAAATGAAATAAAAACAAATGATTTATTTTTACCTAGATATTTAGTAGGAAATTACAAAAGTAAATATTATTTATTTCAAAATCAAAAAACAGAACAAATAAAAGAGCAAACAAAAGAATCTTCTAATGAAAATGTAGTATTTAAATTAAGAATTCATTTATCACGTGAATCAAAAAAATATATAAGACAATTTGGTGATATTATAACAATATTAGCAACAATTGGAGGATTATCAGGAATAGTTTTTCCAATTGGATTCTTATTAGTTTGTGGTATTTCAAATTTTAGAATGACTGAAGATATGATGAATGATAGATATTATATAATGGATCCAACAAAAAATACAAAAATTCCTTCATTTTATAAATTTATAACAGATAGAAAAAAAAAATTATTTCAAAAATATAATCAAAGAAGAATTCAAAATAAAAATAATAAAAATAATTTAGAAAATAATGAGGATGATTTATCAATAAGTAATATTAATGATAATAATGAAAAAAATCAAATTGAAATAAATGATAATTTAGAAGATGATGATGGATTAAATGAATATGATGCAAATCCTTTAGAAAAATTTTTCACTTTAAGAAGAATTGTTGATATGTATGGATATGATATAAATTTATTAAATAATCTTCCTGTAAATAATATTAATAATCAAGAAGTAAATGAACCAGTATTTGATCCACAAAATATTAATCAAACAAAATATATTATTTACAAATTTATTTATGATACTGCAAAATATAAATCACAACCTGATTTTAAATTTAATTTTATTGAAATGTGTAGATATTTCTTATTTAATTTTTTCTGTAATAAGAAAAAAAAACAAATTGATAAAAAAATAAATGAAGGAAGAAAAAAACATTATAGAAAAATAAATGTAGATACATCTAATGAAAAGGTTAAAAAAGATTTAAATACAAGTAATTTTTCACATTCAAATACTTTAAATAATAATGACGATATTTTAGAAAATTTAGATAATCTTGAAAGGAAATTTATTGTATATGATGGAGCAAAAAGGAAATTAGGAATGGATTTTGATTTAATAAATATATTAAAAACAATTGAAGGATTTTATTATTTTAAAAAAGTATTTTTAGAAAAACATCAACAAGTATTATTTGATGCAGTAACAAAACAAGTAATTGATATAAATACATACAGAAATAAAGTATATGATAATGAAAAAGAAGAAGGAGAATATGAAGATTTATTAATAATGAATAAGATATTTGTAAATATAGTAAATCATACAAATGGAAAAATTTTACCTTATAGAGAAAGATTAATGTATATTATAGGAAGAAGTGAAAATGATATTAAAACTTTTCAAAATGTTATTGATGGAGAAGATATTAGTGATAAAATAAGTAAAGATATTAATGATATTAATAAAGGTGATAAAAGTTCAGATTCTATTGATTTATCTTATAAATATGAATCTAGTGATATGGATAGGACTAGTGATAATAAAGATAAGTCTGAACATAATATTTCAATTTTAGATAAGAAAAATAATGGAGTTAAAAAAGAAAATGAAGAGACTTTAATTGAAAATATTGATAATGGAAATGATGAACAAAAATTTGCTGATGAATTACAAAAGAATTTTGGAAATAGTATTAATAGTAGTAATGATGATGATATTTAAAAAAAATCCTTATTTAAAAAAAAATAAAAATATTGCTTTTTTTTTAAATTTTTATATTTGATAATTCAATGCAAAATAAACAATAAATTTTTATATTTGATATATATTTCAATATACATATACAAAATATTTAAACAAAATACTATTAATAGATTTTTTACATTTTCGCTCTTTTAAATATTCTTTTCACAATAATTACTCATTTCTTCTTCTAATTTTTCTTGTCTTTCTAATTCTTTTAAAGTTTCTTCAAAAAAAAATTTACTAGCCTCATCAGCTCCTTTTAATTTTTTACATAAATAAATATAATGTACTTTATCATATTCATCATCTTCAATATAATTATTTTTAATAGAATAAATTTGAACATCAAAATCTTCGAATTTTCTTTCAAGATGAATAACTCTATTTTCAGGAGAACCATAAGAAATAATCATATAATATCCACCAACTTTAAGAACTCTTTGAACTTCTTTTATCATTTTTGCAACATTAATATATGAATTTTCACCACATAATAATGCATCAATAGTACTTTTATCAACTGCTAAATCAATACTATTATTTTCATATTTTAAATCTCTTACATCCATTACTTCAAATGACATTTTTGGTCTTTTTTCATTTCTCTTTTTCATTATATTTATTACGTTTTTTGATATATCAATATTATAAATGTTATGATAACCATCATCATACATATTTTCACTAAATTCTGAATTTCCGCATCCTAAATTTATTATTTTTCCTGTTTCTTTTGGAATTGATAAATTATCTATTATGTCTTTTAATGTTTTGTAATCTTCTAACCAATCAAATGTTGAATTTATATCTTTATATCTTGCTTCCCAATATTCAGGATTTCCATAATTTGGCATTTTATATTAAATGTATTTTTGTTTTTTTATATAATATAATTTTTATCTATTTTTTTTTTTTAATAAATATTGATGAGATATTACTTTTTTATTTTTGGAATTTTTTTTTGCATTTTATTTAAAATAAATTTTTTATAATTTCAAAAATGATTATTTAACAATAAAAAATTATTAAATATATTAATCTAAAATTAGAAATGTCATTTCAAAATAATCAAAATGAACCTATAAATATAAATCAAATATCCGAAAAAAATGAGAATTTAAAACAAGAAATAAATCATACAGATAATGAAAAAGGACAATATGAAAATTTAAAATTTAATAGTAAATTAATATTAGATGTAAATGAAATTCAACCAAGAAAAGATTCAGAATCTCCTCAAATAAAATTTTCAATAGATTTACCAAATGCACCAAAACAAAGATTGCATGAATATTTAAATAATGATTTATTAAATGCTTTAGACAATAATATGAGTAATCCAAGTACTCCTTTATTAAATCAAAATAATCCTTTACAAAATCCTCAATTAAATAATATTAATAATATACCTCAAATTTCATTAAATAATGATTTTAATAATATTCAATTTCAAAATAATAATTTAAACAGTAATATAAATACAAATAATATGTTTAATCCACAATTACAAATTAATTTATTAAATCAAAAAAATATATTAAATCATGTTACTGGAAATAATAAAACACAACAACAACATACTAAAGAAAAAGGGAAAAAACCATTTGAAATTAGAGAAGGTGATTGGACTTGTTTTGATTGTAATAATTTAAATTTTGCTTTTAGAACAAAATGTAATAGATGTGGTTTACCAAAAGAAATTGCCCTTAAAAAATATAATATGAAATTGATACAAAATATGTATAATAATCCACAAAATATAATTAATTCTAATAATGGAGGAATGTACTTTCCTTCTATGATGAAGTAAAAATTTTTGTAATTAATTTTTATATATATTAAATAAAAGAAATTATTAAGGTAAAAAAATTTATAAGATTTTTAAAATTATAATAAATTATATAAAGAATTGTATTTCTTCAATTTAACAATGAAAAATTTTCAAAAATAATTTTTAAATAAATAATATTTTAATGAATATATATAAAGATAAATAAATTATTCAATGAGATCAAAATCATTAAAAAATTCAAGAAGTGAAATAAAAGTATATGAAAGAGCATCAGATATAAATAGACAAAAATTAGCTCATTTTAAAGTTTTATCTTCAAGAAATAAAGAAAAAATGCAAAATATTTTAAATAAAATGGTTTTAATTAGAGATTCAATGATGCGTTCAACAAATAATATTGATTTTAAGGCTTTACATGCTTTAAATTCTTTTGGTAAAAAAATGTCAAATAATTTAAAAAGAAGAATTCAATTCTCTAATAATATTATTAAAATATATGGTGATGATGAAAAATTAATGGAAACGAATTTAATGATTAAAAAAAATAAAAGCAAAACTAATTTAAATATAAGTAAGGAAAAAAAAGATTTAAAAGATTTTGATGGAGAATTTGATTTAATAAAGAATTGTTTTAAAAAAAAAAGTGATAGAAGAAAAAATGAAAAATATTTACAAATATCAAAACAAATGAGAAAATTACGTAAATTAAAAGGAGAAATATTAATGAAAGATCATAAAAAGAAATATTCAATAAATAAAACATTTGAACCTAAAAAAGAAGTATCAACAAATATTTTTTTAAGAGAAGATAATAAAAATATGGATGCAAAAAGTAGATATTTAAATTGTTTTAAACCAAAAATTTTAGATTTAAATATATATTCTTTAACAGATATAAAAAAACCATTAAGTTCAAATAAAAGAATACTATTTCCAAATTCATTAAGTCAAAATAATAATATAAGACAAATATCACAACCTATTTTATCTTTTAATAATAATAATAATACAAATACAACAAATTTAAATTCTGAATTATATAATTCACATTATTCTACTTCATCATGTAATTTTACAAATAATTCATCAATAAAAAATAAAAATAATTCAAGAAATTTAAAATCAAAATTTTTATCTGATTATAGACCATTTTCGGGAAATGTAACATTAACAAATAATAATTATGAATCAAATTTTAATTCAAAAAGGGAGAGAAAAAAAGCAAAATTTTTATTTAATTACATATCAAATATTGAAAATTTAGCAATTCAAAAAGGAAATGAATTAAAAAAACAATATCCAATTAAATCTCAAAATTTAGAAGAATTAGAAAAATCTAATTCAATGAATATATCAGAAGAATCAAATAATTCATATTTAGATATTAAAAAAATAAATAAAGAATTTGGATTTGATCCAAATGATTTTAAATTACATACTTTAAATGAAGAATTAATGGTTGCAAAAAATGCCCAAAAAGTAATTAGAAAAATAGATGGATTTGGAAAAGAAATTTTAAATTATGCAATTAAAAAAATGTTCTATGATGATTTAAGATTAAATAATAAATTTTATATGGATAGTTTATATGAAAGAAAATTAAATAAAATTAAAATTGATAAAGAAATTAAAAAATTAGGAACACAGGCATTAACTTTAGAAAAAGAATTTAGTAGTCATGGAAGTATTGTACCAAAAAATGAAAAAAGAGAAGTTTTAAAAATTTTAAAAGCAATAAATAGTAAAAAATGGAGTAATGAAAGTTTAAATGATTTAATCAGAAGATATCATGTTTTTAAAAATATACATGGAAAAATTTTAAAAATTTCGAAAGAAAAACCTAGAAAAATTCTTTCTGAATAATATACTTAAAATTTTGTTGATTATAAAATATAATATTATATATTTATTAATGTAAAGAATTTTTTTTTAATTTAAAAAATATGTATTTTATATTTTCATTTCTATTTATCATATCTTGAATTTACATTTGGTTTATTACTTAATAATTTTTCTTTTTTCATTTGAATTTTTTGGAGAACTTCATCAATTTTTTTTATTAATTCTCTCTCTCTTGTAATTGAATCTTGTTGATTTTGTTGTTCATAATTATCAGAATTTGAAAAACTTCTATTATTTATATTATTACTATTCCCATTTTTAATATGAGTATTATTATTATAATTATTTCCAAAAATATCTAAAGAAAAATTTTCCAAAGATAAAACACTTAAAATATATTCTTTTCTTCTTTGTTCAATTAATTGATCACCTTGAAAATTATCTATAATTAAATTATTAAAACTATTTAATGAATTATTTCTATTAATTTCATTTTCATTATTATTTGAATAATTTTTTGAATATATTTTTGTTAATAATGAATCTCTATTTTTTGTGATTTGGTCAATTAATTTTGATTTTGAATCTAAATCATTTCTCAATTGATCTATTTCTCTTTGTAATAAATATTTTTCATTTTGAACTGAATTGTTCCTTCTTTTTAATTCCTCATTTTCTTTTTTAACTTTTTCATATTGAATATTTAAAAATTCTAAATCTTTCATCTTATCAATTGTTTTTTCTTTATATTCTTCAAAGTCTTTTTTTAATTTTAAATATTCATAGTTTAATCTTTCTACTTCTTTCATATCATAATTTTTCATATATTTATATTATCTTTTTTTTTCAAAGAAAAAAATAATAAATTAAACTTATTCCTTATTATTTTCTTTTATAATATTTTGATAAAAAATTTTGAAAACTATAGAATAAATTTTTGTTTATTTATCTTTTAAAATAATATTTAAAACATTTAAACATGATTATAATAATATTTTTCTTTTAAAAAACATTTGTAAAAATTTTATTTTTTAAAATTTGTTTATATATTATTATATTTTATGAATAATGTATATATAATTTATTAATTCATATTTTTTTTTGATTTATATGCATTAATTCAGTATCATATTGTGATAAATTCATTTGAATTTCTCCTGAATCATTTGAATTTACTTTATTATATTTATTTTTAATTTTATTTTTATGTTTTAAATGTTTTAAAAATCTATAAATATATGAAAATATAATATATACCATTGTCATTAAATTTATTATTTTCATTAACATGTAATTTGATAAAATTGAATTTAAAACTTCTAATTGATTATGATCTTGTGGATTTGATTCATCATCTACTATTCTTTGAGTTTCAATTTTAATTTCATAAAGATAAAAGAAACTAAATCCAAGTGCAATTCCTTTTATCAGCACCAAAAAAAAAAATTCCATAAATAAATTACTTATTTTACTTTCTTTTATTGCTTTTAATAAAACATTATCATGATCCATTTCTTTCTTTTCATTAAAAACAAATTTTTCAAAAAATTTAACTAATAAAAAATAAGATATATCAAAAATTAATGAAATATTTTGAAATTTTATATATGAATTTATTAAGACTTCAATAAGATATTCATATTGTAAATATGAATCTTGTTCTGTAATAAAATATAATTTATCACTTTTAAATTTTAAATAAATTGCTAAAGATATATTTAAGAGAGTAAATAAAAAAGAAATAAACATCAGAATGAAAAAGGTTTTTTTTTTCATTATATTTAAATAAAAAAATTAATCAATAGAACTACTAGAACATAAATTTAATTAAACAAAAAAACAAAAATAATAATTAGACTAATTCTTTTTTATCATTTTTATTTATTTAAAAAAAAATTGGATAATTAACAGATTATTTAACTCTAAAATAAATTCTAAAATAAATTTTTATTGTTTATATAAATTAACAATGCAATTATTATATTATTAAAATGATGAAGGAAATTATTAAATCGAATAAAGGAGAATTTAAATTATTATATCCAATTTATAAAGGAAAAAATTCTTCTGTATATAAAGTTCTAGATGAAAAATCAAAAAAAATATATGCAGGAAAAAGAATTGAAAGAAAAAATCTAAATGAAAAAAGGAAGACAAATTATTTTTATTGTGAATATATATTATATCATACTATATCATTTGAAAATATAATACATTTAGAAAAGGAAATGGTTACAACTAAGAATAATTATTATTTTTTACTTGAATATTGTAATGGTAAAAGTTTAGCTCATTTTATGAAAGAATATGAAAAAAGAAATAAAGAAAAATTAAATGAATTTTATATTAAAAAAATACTTCATCAAATTATAAATGGTTTATCATATCTTCATTCATCATATTTTATACACAGAGATATAAAATTACAAAATATTTTTATTAATTTTGATGACTTTCAGGCAACAGAAAAAGAAGAAGATTATTCACAATTTAATTTAGATCAAAAATTTACAATTAAAATAGGAGATTTTGGTTTTGCAAAATTTTTACCAAAAGGTGATTTGACAAATTCAAAAGTAGGAACATATTTTACAGCAGCACCAGAAGTAATTAATTCAAATGGAAAAGGATATAATGAAAAAGCAGATTTATGGTCTTTAGGAGCAATTACATATGATTTAATTATAGGATATGATCATAATAATGAAGAAATTATTAATAAATTAGAAAAAGGAATTTTTTATATTCCAAATCATAAAAAAATATCTTTAGAAATTTTAAGTTTTATTTATGGTTTACTTCAACCTAATCCTGTAAATAGATTCGATTGGGCAAAAATTAAATCTCATCCTTTTATTATATATGATGAAAAAAATTTTAAATATATTAATATTGAAACTAATAATAATGAAGACTTTGAAATTGATTGTAATATAAATTTAAATCTTATTATGGAAAAAATAAATTTACATAAAGATTATCATATATGGGAAGTAGAAAAAATAAATGAAAAATTAATCAAAGATAATGAATCACTTAAACAAAATCTTAATGAAAAATTGAAAATAATAAATAAATTTGAATCAGCACTTTCAAAATTTAATAAAGAAATTAATTTTATAAAAGAAGAAAAAAAAAAAACATTGATTGATTCTTTTGAAATTCTTGAAATAGACGAAAATGAAGAAAAAGAAAAAGATGATGATGAAGATTAAGATAATAGTGTAAATGATTTTTAAAAATTAATTAAATATAAAAAAACAATTATTAAATTATTTATATTTTTTTATATTATAATAAATTATAATAACTTAAAATTAATAATTATTCTTTTATCATTTCAACAAGTTGATCTAATGTTAATCTTAATTTTTCATCAGTTTCAAGCATTTTAACTAAAATAGAGACAATTCCATCAGATAATTTACCTCTTAAAATTTGATTTAATAATTTAATTAATTCATTATTATTTTTTTCATTAAATAATTTTTGAATTGACATTACAACTTTTTCATCTAAAGTTATCATATCAATCATAATTAAAGCAATAATACAATTATTATTATTTGATTGATATTGTTCACCAATCCCATTAATAAAAGGGAAAAATTTATATTCTCCATTTTTACATTTAATAAAATTATTTGTAGATATTAAAAAGTTTTTATCAAAATTATCTACATAAAATTTTAAAGGTATAATTGAATTAATTAAAATAGATGATATTTCATTTTGATTAAATGGCTTTGAAGCCTCTTTAAAATCATCTGTTAATATAGAAAAAATTTGTTCTGTTAAAAATTTATTTTGAAATAAATTATATATTTTAATTTGATCTTTTTGAAATTTAATATCTGATTTATACAAAGCATAAAATTTTTTATAAATATTATCATCAAATTTATCAAGATCAATAAAACTAAATGATATATTATTATATATTACTTCACTTATATTTTCACTAATATAAATAAATTCTCCTAAATCACTTTCTTTTAATAATAATAATTCATCATCTATAGTTTTTTTTTCATTATTTGTTTTATCTTCTTCTTCTTTATTATTAATTTTTTCATTTTGTTTTTTTCCAAACATTTTAATTATTTTTTCTGTATTTTTCTCAATATTTTCTTTATTAAAAAAATCACTTGCTCTTTTTAATAAAATTTTAGGTTGATTTATATTTTTTGGAGGAAGAAAATTAAATTTTTTAAAATCTAAAGGTACATTTTTTAAAACATTATGAGATAAAATTCCATTATCATCATTAAAATCTTGTTTCCCATCTTTAGGTCTTAAATCAATAGATAAAAATCTTCTTCTATAATTAGTATTATTAGTTGAATAATTTGTACTTTCAGTACTAATATCATTTTTTTTTTCAAGATAACTTATACTATTTCTTTTCATTAATTTATTTATAATATTCTTCCCTTCAATAATATCAATTTCTTTACATTTAAAATTCTTTTTACAAAAAGGACAATTCCAAATAAATTTTTTAACAGAACAAAATGTACCACAAACTCCACAAACTAAAATATTTTTATTATTTAAAGTACCTAAATAAATCTCTCCATCACAATTAGAAGAAAAATGTTTAAATTTAGCATTATCCATTTTATTTTTTATTAACTCACATCCACAATTTAATTTTTGAGGATGAACAATTTTTTTATTAATAATAGCATCTTTAACAGCATTTTTAAATGATTTAAATTCCAAAGGATTATAAATTTTAGCATTACTAGTAAATTCTTTTAAACATTTAACACATTTCCAAAATACATCTAAAGGTCTTACTAATAAATTACAATTTTTACAAAGTAAAAGACCTTTTTTATTTAAACAAAAAGGTTCTCCACATCTTATACAACACATTTTTTCATTCATTATTATATCACAATGATATTTTTCCCATGTTGCTGGTGGATTTTCCATATCATATTTACTTACGTAATATGAATAATAATCAGTTTCACAAATTGGACATTTCATTAAAATATAACTTGAATGATATACATCTTTACATTGAGAACAAATTACATATTTTAATATTAGAGAATTGTCATATGGGTTTTTTTGATATATTGGATAGAAATTTCCACCACATGAATGTATTGATTTGTTTGTTTCATCATTTATACAATGTTTCATAAATGATAAATCAAAATTTTTTATGTTATTATTTTCAATTTTTGATAATTCATCTTTACATAATAAATAAGCGTTTTTATATATCTCATCTATTTTATCTTCTACATGAGTTAAGAGATTTGTTAATTCATTTGAAACTAATTTATTTGATATAATATCAAATAATAAGTTTATCATTTTCAATTTAAAATCATTAATAAATTGATTCGGTTTTTCTTTTAACAAATTTTGTAATGAATCATTAAATTCTTCATTGTAAATGTACATTAATATTGAATATAATTGAGCTCTTTTTTCTTCATTTTTTGTATCAGATACAAAATTATCAACGACATTTTTTAATCCGTGGAACATATTAATTATAATATTTACAAAATATTACTTTATTTAATTATTAATTAGATTTTTATTTAATATTATTAATTAATAATTTTCCCATAAAAAAAATATAAAAAAGCACTTCAAATAAGAAATATAAAAACTAAAAATTATTTTAAATAAATGATAGGTAGATATCATTATTTTTAAAGATAATGATAAATACTTCAATGTTTACGTGGTGATCCACATTCACCTTCGTTTAATTGACATTTGACAATAATTGGGTTGAGTCTAGTACTCCTCTTATATACAAATTCGTGACTATTCGGATGGAGGCTTCCTCAATCGTCCAATGGAAAACCTTGTAATTTACATTTATATTTTTTTAAATTAAAAATTATCTTTTTTATTAAAAAGGTAGTTTTTAAATATTATTAAATAAAGAAAAAAAATTATTTTTATTGTTTTGTTAATAATTCTTTAAATTTATAAAATCCATCTATTCCATCATTTCTTATTTCACTTATATCACAAATTTGACTTACTACTTCTATTTTGTATATTTTTTTTAATTTAGGTATTCCTAATCTACTTTCTAATAATTCATTATCAATCCAATCTAATCTTTCTAAATTTTTTTTTTTATTAAAAATAATGTAAACACTTGGAGGAGAATTAATAAAATTATTTCCAATAATTCTTTCTAAACTATCTCTTGATTCATCTAATAAATCTAAATTATCTAAAGAAACTATAAATATAATTCCATGAATATCTACTGCTTTTGTTATCATATTTGTTAATGTATATTGTTGTATATCACCACTTAAGTCAAAAATCCCTAAATTAACTTCTCTAACTGAATAAATTTCGTAATTAACTCCATAAGTAGGTTTAATTTTATCTTTTTCTAAATTTATTTCTGATTGAAGTTGATATTGAAATAAAGTTTTTCCTGCACCTTTTTCACCATATAATATTATATTTTTAAGTATTTCTTTTTGAACTATTCCTCCCATTATATTTTTATTTAAAAATATTGTATAATATTAAAAATGAAAAATTGAATTAAAAGTTACATAATATTTTTTTTTAAAAAAAAAATTAACAATTTATATTAATTAATATTAATAAAAATATATTAAAAAGTTTATGAACTAGAAAAAATTAGAATAAAAAAAATATTATTGTTTGAAAATAGTATTATATATTATTAAAATTAACTAAATATTAAATTGAAATTAAATTATTGTTAGAAATAATAATGGGGTTATGTTCTAAATATATTAAAAGAATTATAAAAAGTTGTGATATCTTTGGAATTTTAATTACTTTTAAAATAAAAAATGAAGATCAATATCAATCAATTCATGGTGGAATTGCTTCAATTATTTTTATTATGTTTACACTTTTTTATATATTATATCAAGGAATTCCTTTTGTTACAAGAAAAAATTTAGAATTTATTTTCTCAAATAAAATTTTAGATTCAAAACCTTCCATAAATTTAATTGATGCTCATTTTTATTTTGGTTTTGGATTAAGATATCAAAATAATTCATCTCCCGCAATAGATGATAGTAAAAAATATTTTAATTATTCAATATTATTAACAGAATTGGATGAAGGAGTAAATAATAAACAAAATTTTCATTTAGGAATAAAAAAATGCACAAAAAGTGATTTTTTAAATGATGTAAATTCAACTTTTGAACAGAATGAAATTAATGAAATGTTTTGTCCAATATTAAATGATACTTTTAATTATAGTATTGAAGGTTTATTTACAGATAATTATATAAAATATATTCAATTAGAAATAAGATTAACAGAATATGGAATGAATAATTTTGAAGAAGTAAGAACATTTATGCAAAGCACACCAATTGAAATGACTATTTATTTCCTTGATACTGGAATTGATTATCAAAATAAAAATAATCCATTACCTTTATATATTAATTATCTTAATAAAGGATTAGATTTAATTTTTTCAAAAACAACTGAAATTTTTCTTTCTACTATTGAATTTTCAAATGATGAAAATTTTATTATTAATAATCCTAAAAAAAGTATTGATGGTATGTTAGATAGAAGTGAAGATTCTTTTCATTATATTTTATCAAGAATTGATTCTCAAAATAATTTAGTTGGAAAATTTATTATTAAAGCAAGTCCTAAAGTTGTTGTTTTAGAAAGAAAATATCAAAAATTTCCTTCATTTATTGCTGAAACAAGTTCAATGATTGAAAATGCTTATGTTATTTTATCTTTTGTTCTTTGTATTGTTGAAAAAGAAGTTGTTCAAAATAAATTGATTCATAAAATGTTAAAAATGAAAGGAAGTAAAAATTATGATATTAAATATTTTTTTACTGTATTTGAAAGAAAAAATATTAATAATAATCTAATGAAGATGATAAATCAAAAAAATTTATTACTAAAAAAAACTACAACTGGAGTAGTTGATTCTAATGATAAAAATACTAATATATTAATAAAAGATAATAAAAATGAAAATGATATAGAAAATAATAAAGAAAAAAATTCATGTGATGAAAAAATATTAAAAGGAAAAAGAATATTTAATATTAAAAGTAATAATTTTATTTATTCATCTAAAAGAGAAGAGTTAAATTTAGGATATCAAGGAAAAATAATTAATACCAATCAGAAAGTTAGTCAAAGTATAAGTGTTTCTTCAATTCCATCTCAAGAAATTGAAGAATGGAATAATACTGATAATAATAATAAAAATATAACAAATGAAATTTTTGATACTAAAAATACTATTATGACTCCAGAAACTAATTTTTATAAAGTAAAAACAAAAAGTATGATGGATAGAATTGAAGCAGAAAAAGATTTTCCTCTTTTTACAATTTATTCTAATTTTTTTTCTTACTTTTGTTATCATTGTAGTAAATATCAAAAAAGAAAATATGAATTAATTATAAATGCAAAAAAAAAGATAAATTATTATCTTGAAATATTTAATTACATTAAAGCAATGCATGAAATTGATTTATTTAAATATTGTTTATTAGATAAAGAACAATTTATAATATTTGATTATTTATCTAGACCACCTTATAAAGTTGATGGTAAGGAAAATGATGATTTAATATATCATGAATTTGAAAAAGAACAAAATGCTTTTTCTAAAATAGGAAAAAATGAAATTGATAAAATCTGTAATGCATATAATATAATTAGAAATAAAGAAGATATCACTTTCGAAGATTTAAAATTATTAAGATTAATAAATGCAGAAATTGATTACTTATCTTAAAATATTTCAAATTTTTTTATATAAATATATTTATTTATTCAATTTTCAATTTAAGTAAAATCAATCATTTTAATAGATTTTCATATTTTAAATGTAAAGGATATAGAAATATAAATAAATAATTTAACATTATTTATCATGATTTTATATTTATTTATTAACAAATAATAAAAATTTATATTTTATTTTTAATTTACTTTAATCATGTTCATCATAATTATTTAATTCAACTTTTGGTTGATCATTTATAGGAACATTATTATCAACTTCAATTTCATCTAATAAATAAATATTATGACAATAATCAGGAATAAATTGAGTATTTAAAAATAAATATCTAAAATCAAAATAATCTAAATAATCTTTATTTCCAGAAGTTGCTTCTCTAATAACAACTTGAGCAATTTGAGTTACTTTATCTTTATTTTGTAAATCTTCAATATCAATTAAATTAACTTCTTTATTCTTTTCACTTTCTTCAGAATCATCATCATCTTCTCCTTTTTTTTTTGGTCTTTGTTGAAGATTAAATGGTTTTTCATTTAAATTTTTTAAATATTGTTTTATATCATTTATTCCAATTCTACCATCATTATCAAAATCAAATAATTTAAAAAAAGCTTGTGTCTTATCTTCTGGTTTACAATGAGAACTAAATATATAAATTATTTCACAAAATGTTTTAAAATTTAAATATGGAATTCCATCTTCTGGTTCTTTGTATATTTCTTCTATTCTCTTTTTATCGTTTTTTTTTTTATTTTTTTTTTTATTTTTTTTATCATTTTTTTTTTTTTCTTTTTTATCTTTTTTTTTTTTTTTTTTTTTTTTTTTTTTATTTTTTTTTTTTTTTTTTTTTTTTTCTTTTTTTTTTTTTTTTTTTTTTTTTTCTTTTTTTTTTTTTTCTTCATTATCTTACTTTTTATCGTCTTAATTCCACTCAAGACACATA
>JAEEGK010012761.1_pt1 | contig 19045 bp, 17 predicted proteins | sample 8958771 | NCBI WGS metagenome assembly JAEEGK01 (sample SAMN16246547, study PRJNA631951) | gut metagenome | biome: gut microbiome; feature: rumen; material: SC-attached | host: Bos | place: Iran: Karaj | collected 2018-10
AGTGTCGCAGCCATGCTTGCATGGGTATGACCGAGCCAAAGGGGAGGGACATAGTCCCATCCAGGGCGGTAGCATAATGTACGCGAACTTCTTCAAGAGAATTCTGGACTTTTTCTGTGCGCTCTCGGCAATCCTCTGCCTGAGCCCGTTGCTGCTCGCCCTTACCGTCCTCGGCGCCATCAAGATGAAAGGCAACCCCTTCTTCACGCAACTTCGGCCCGGAAAAAACGAAAAAATCTTCAAACTCATCAAATTCCGCTCAATGACTTGCGAGAAAGATGCCGATGGAAACCTCCTTCCTGATGAAAAACGTCTGACAAAGTACGGGAAATTGCTTCGTAGCACCAGTCTCGACGAACTGCCGGAACTCTTCAACATTTTGAAGGGTGACATGTCTGTTATTGGTCCTCGTCCGCTTGTACCGCAGTATTTACCATATTATACGGAAGAAGAAAAACATCGTCACGATGTTCGCCCGGGACTTAGCGGCCTTGCGCAAATAAACGGCCGAAACACCTTGAATTGGGAAGACCGCTTTGCGTATGATTTGAAATATGTGAAAAATATTTCATTTGTGCTGGATGTTTCCATTGTTCTGAAAACGCTACTGAAAGTTGTAAAACGTAGCGATATTCAGGTTCGTGGAACGACGAAGATGATGGATTTTGACAAGTATCGCATTCAACAAAGAGACGGAAAATGCTAAATGGCGAAAAAATAACCTTGCGCCCTATGGAAGAATCTGATATGCCTGAATATCAGAAATTAATCAATTCGGATAGCATTTCTAGCCGTGTTGTTGGGTGGGGCTTTCCTGTTTCCTTTGCGGAACAATGCAAATGGTTTGCCAATGCTGCGTCGGATCAGCGCAATCGTCGCTTTACGATTGTGTCGAGCGAAGAACCTTCCGTCATTTATGGGATGATTTCTTTGACAGCGATAGATTGGCATAATAGGACTGCAACAATTGGCCTGAAATTGAACGAATCTAGCCAAAAAAAAGGGATTGGCACTGAAGCCCTGCAGTTGATGATGAAGTATGCGATTGAACAAGTCAATCTCCGCCGTTTGGAAGCGAGTTGGCTTGTCGATAACGAGGGCTCTGAACGGCTCTATTTGAAATGTGGCTGGCAAAAAGAGGGTGTACGGAAGGCGGCCATATACAGAAATGGAAAATATGTTGACCTGATTGAGGCTGCCTATATTCCCTAAGGTGAATGAGTCCGTATGACAAGAGGAATCGGTAGTGAGTTTCACAAAATGCCTGTTGAATCTGGGCGGGGGTTGACATACCCTCGTCAGGGTTCTTTGGTGTTTTCTGGAAGGACTGCGATTGAGGCCGTGCTCAAGAAGATTCCCTCTGCTCGCTCCGTTCTTGTCCCGTCATATTGTTGTGAGTCGATGATTGTCCCATTCAATGCTGCCGGTATAGAGGTTAAGCATTATGCCGTGAACTGGAACGGCAAACTCGAAATAAACATAGAAGATTCTGCCGATATTCTTTTGTGGTGCAATTATTTCGGCTATCAAAATGATATGCCCGATTTTGATGGCGTTGTTATTGAAGACATAACGCATAGTTTTCTCTCTGAAAAACAATTCCACGAAAAAAGCGACTACCTGGTTGCTTCCCTGCGAAAATGGGAACCTATCTATTGTGGCGGATACTGTTCTGTTGAAACAAGTGGCGGCAAGCCTTCAGAAAAGTTTATTGAAGGTAAGTCCGCGGCAATGGATTTGAAGGCCGAATATCTGTGCGATTTGGATGAAGGTAAGAAACCGAGATTCTTGCAGATGTTCAATGAAAGCAACCAATGGCTTGCAGACAATTATTCGGAATTGTCTATTGATTCGTGGTCGCGAGAATATCTCAATCACGTAGATGTTGAGGAACAGCGCAGAAACAGAAGGCAGAATGCGCATGCCTTGCATGAAAGCCTGAAGGGCAAGGTTCAGTTTCTTTTCTCGGAAGAAGATATGGACTGCCCGTTATTTGTTCCGGTTCTCCTCGAAAATCGGGACAAAGTAAGGAAATACCTTACAGAAAATAAAATTTATTGTCCTGTTCACTGGCCGAAACCGGATGGTGCGGAATCCAATATCTATGATATGGAACTTTCGTTAATCTGCGATCAGCGATACGGGTTAAACGATATGGAACGGATTGTCTCTGTTCTGTCAGAGGTGATATAAGGTTGAACACAACTATGAAAACAATTCTTATTACAGGTATTGGCGGCCTTACGCCAAGGTCTATTGCGACAATCATTCGTGAGCATCATCCTGACTATCGCCTTATCGGCTGTGATACCGAAAAGAAGGCCATGGGTTTCTTCATGAAGACTAAGGATGGCCGCGACCTCTTGGACCGGTATTATGTTGCCCCGCGTTGCGATAATCCCGACTATTTCCCGTTTATTGAACGGATTGCCGCAGAGAATAATGTCGATTACGCCTTTGTTCAGCCGGAAGCAGAAATTGTTGAATGGGGACAATATTACGAAGACCACGGCAAGTTCCCGGTTCCGGTATTCATGGGCTGCAAACTCCTTTCGGAAAGTCTGCGTGATAAGAGCATCATGGCGGAACTCCTTGAAGGGACTGATTTTATTCCCAAGACAATCAAGGTCACGCAAGAAAATCCCCGTTTTGAGGATGTTGAAAAGGAAATCGGTTTCCCGTGCTGGATTCGTGCTACGGAAGGAACTGGCGGACTCGGGAGCCTTAGGCTTGACGATATCAGCAGTTACAAGAGCTGGCTTTTCATCAATTCTCGCATTCCTGAATTTACTGTGTCGGAATTCCTCACCGGTCGTCATCTTGCCAACCAGATGCTCTATTACAATGGCGAATATGTGAAGGGTGCCGCATTGGAATGTGCTGAGTATGTCATGGCGAATACAGCTCCTTCTCATGTTACGGGGAATACGCATTTCGGCCGTTTCTTGAACGAAGACAGAATCAACAAGTTCTGCGACGATTGCATCAAGTATCTGGAGAAAAAGCTCAACGTTCCGGCGCATGGTATATTGTCTTTTGATTTGAAAGAAGACAAAAACGGCAATTTGAAAGTTACCGAAGTGAACATCCGTCACATGGCTTACACTGGCGTCATGGCCCGTGTCGGATTCGACCTGATTGAAGATACGATAAGGATCCACGAAGACGGTAATTGTGACTGTGTCGCGAGAGACCAATTCCACCATTACGAAAAACCTTACATCTTTTTGCGCGATGTCGATGTGGAACCGATTGTATTGGAAAGCGAAGAAATCTTTGAACAGGGAAAACGGTAACCCCAATGGCGAAAAAAGTTATCTGGCTTGTTAACGAGTATAACTTCCCTGATTATGAAAGATCAAGGCAGACCAATTTATGTCGGCTTTTGGACGAACGCGGATATGACGCCTATATCATTAGTGGCAGTTCTCTGAATAAGGGGAATACGAATAGGATTAATGATAACAGAAAGTTCGTGTTTGTTCAAGCGCCCGAAGCCAAGGGCTACATGATCAAGACATCGAATTACAGCAAAACATACGAACGAGTCTATGTTGCACTCCAGTTCCAGCACCGGTTGTGGAAACTCAGGAACAAACTCCCTAAGCCGGATGTGATTGTAAGCGATTTCGCGGGCTTATTCGGTAACGTGTTCCTTAAATGGAAAAAGAAATACGGAACAAAAGTCATTTATGACATTTTGGATTTATGGCCCGAAGGCTTTGTTGACTTAGGTTATATAAAAAAAGATTCCTTTATCGCAAAGTTGCTTTACCGCATGGAGCACAAGTCTTACCGTGAGGCAGACGGCATCATTTTCTCTATGCAAGGTGGGCGGGATTACATTGTGGACAAAGGCTGGAGTAAAGTAGTTGGTGGTGATGTCGATACCAGCAATATCGGCTACCTCAATAATGGAGTAAACCTTAAGCAAGTTGATAAGCAAAAAGACGAATATGTTTTGCAAGATGCCGACTTAGATACGGACAAGTTTAAAGTTGTTTATCTTGGCTCGATTAGCAAAATGAACGGTCTTGATGTTCTTGTAGAAACGGCAAAGGTTCTGCAAGAACGTGGCAACGAAAAGGTTGCAATTTTGGTGTATGGTTACGGCAACCAGGAAGAACAGTTGAAAAAGATGGTTGCGGATTACGGCCTGAAAAACATCAAGTTCAAGGGCAAACTGGACTTTGAATATGGTCTTAATGTGCTTTCTCGAGGCAACCTGAACATATTTACATTCAGAGATTCTCCTCTTTGGAAATACGGAGTCAGCCCTAACAAACTATTCATGTATTTCGCTAGCGGCAAGCCTGTGCTTTCGATGATCAAACCGAATTATGATCTAGTGGAAGGAAAAAAAGCAGGCGTTTCTGTAGAGAACAATCCAAATGTTGTCGCCGATGCCATAGAGCGTTTCTGTAAAATGGGCAAGGACGAGTACGATTCCTATTGCCGAAACGCACGCGCTACGGCAGAAGAATACGACTACAAAAACCTTGTACAGGTATTGATCGACAAGATAGAGGGATAAAAGTTGAATATACTTGTCATAACACAGATGTATTCGCAGCCTGACGATGTTGGTGACAACAAACCGACAAAGACGGTCAATTATTTTGTCAAGGAATGGGTCGCAATGGGGCACAATGTCGTTGTCATGCATTGCCCGAGCAAGTTCCCGATAATCCTGTATTTGCTCCCCTCGTTTATCAAGGAAAAGTTTGCCGGGCGCATCTCTACGATGGTTCCGCCGATTGAATCTCGAAAGGTCCTTGTGCGCGAAGAAAATGGGGCGAAGGTTTATCGCCTCCCGATGCTGAAGATGAAACCGGGACAGGCATATTCTAAGTCCGCCATGGACAGGCAGGCCAAGAGAATAGAAAAGATTCTTAAGGAACTGTCGTTCAAGCCCGATTTGGTTGCCGGGCATTTTGCCAATCCGAGTGTTGAACTTGTGGCAAAGGTGGCTGAGTTTTACAAGGCGAAATCTTCAATCGTGTTTCATCATGACTGTGTAGAAGGCTACATCCAGAGATACCGTATTGACGAAAACATCCGTAAAATCGGTGCGATTGGAACAAGATCGATAATCGAAGCGAATTTGGTTAAGCAACGTTTGAATCTTGATAAACTTCCGTTTGTTTGCTGTTCGGGTGCACCCAATGATGCCGTTATGGCAGCCCAGAAGGTGTGCAACAAACAAGATTTTTCGAATGGAATTAGGCACATTTATGTGGGCAGCCTCCTCAAACGTAAGCATTGCGACGTGGTCATCAAGGCTTTCTTGGCGACTGCCGGTGCTAAGGATACGCTTGAAGTTGTTGGCGGTGGTCCCGAAGCCGATATATTGAAACAGCTGGTTAAAGATTCCGATACCGCCAATCGGATTATCATGACTGGGAAAGTTCCCCGCAATGAAGTTCTGAAACGCATGGGCGAAGCCCAGGTGTTTACCTTGATTAGTCATGGAGAAACCTACGGTATGGTGTATATCGAGGCTATGCTACAAGGGTGCCTGACCATCGCTTCGAAAGGCGAAGGCTTCGACGGCATTATCCAAGACGGTGTGAACGGTTTTATCTGTAATCCCGGTGACCAGGAAGACCTTGAACGTATCTATCGCCGAATTGCAAATATGACCGCCGAAGAGAGAAACAAGATAGGGCAAGCCGCCATAGATACGGCAATCCACTATTCAGAACGAGAAGTTGCCGAAAGGTACTTAAACGATATTTTGAGCAATCAGAGGTAAGAAAATGAAAATCCCATTTGTGTCATTCCTTCCTATGGAGCGAGAACTGGACGGCGATTTAAGAGCCGCCTTTGACCGTGTTTTTAAACGCTCGTGGTATATCGAAGGCGTAGAAGATGGAGCATTTGAAAAGGCTTTTGCAGAGTATTGCGGAACCAAATACTGCGTTGGTGTTGGCAATGGTCTTGATGCCCTGATGCTTGCTTTGAAGGCTCTTGGTATTGGTGCTGGTGACGAGGTTATCGTCCCGTCCAACACTTATATCGCGACCGCTTTGGCTGTTACCTATGTAGGGGCGAAGCCAGTTTTTGTCGAACCGGACATTCGCACGTTCAATATAAACCCAGCGCTTATAGAATCCGCAATCACGCCGAAAACCAAGGCCATCATGCCTGTTCACCTTTACGGTCAGCCTTGCGATATGGACCCGATTATGGCTATTGCGAAGAAGCATGGCCTAAGGATTGTGGAAGACTGTGCGCAGGCTCATGGAGCCATATACAAGGGCAAAAAGATCGGTACGTTTGGCGATGCCGCTGGCTTTAGTTTCTATCCCGGTAAGAACCTGGGTGCACTTGGTGATGCCGGCGCTACGGTTACCAATGACGAAGTGTTGGCTGGGAAAGTTCGTGCTCTTGGCAACTACGGATCTGATTACAAATACCACCATATTTATAAAGGTTGCAACAGCCGTCTGGATGAACTCCAGGCTGCATTCCTTGCCGCCAAACTCCCGCACCTCGAAAAGATGAACGTGGAGCGCAGAAGAATCGCGCAGATGTACACCGATGGCATCAAGAACCCCAAGGTGGTTACCCCCTATGTGATGCCCGAATGCACGCCCGTCTGGCATATCTACGGAATCCGTTGCAACGAACGCGAAGCTTTGGAAAAACACCTCAACGAGAAAGGCATTGGCACGAACAAGCATTACCCGATTCCCATGCACATGCAGGAATGCTACCGTGATTTGGAAATTAAAGAAGGTGCGCTCCCGATTGCCGAAGAAATCAGCCGTACGGAACTGAGTATCCCGATGTATTACGGAATGACAGATGACGAAGTCCAGTACGTTATCGATGCGATAAACGAATTCTAGGAGCCTTGCACATGTATCTTAGAAAACTTGAATTGAAAGACGCTCCCTTGATGCTCGCCTGGATGCACGACAAGAGGGTTACCGAAAAATTAAGGACCAACTTTGCGTCAAAGACACTTGAAGATGCGGAGAACTTTATCCGTTGGAGTTGGGAAGATAAAGATAACGTAAATCTTGCCATAGCCTCTGATGAAGACGAATACATGGGCACGGTCAGCCTCAAGCATATCGAGAACGGAACTGCGGAATTTGCCGTTACCGTACGTTTCGAGGCGATGAGCCGCGGTTATTCGTGGTTCGGCATGGAAAGCATCATCGACAAGGCGTTCAATGAATATGGTATTGAAAGCGTCTATTGGTGCGTTTCAAGAGATAATGCTAGGGCAGTTCGCTTTTATGACAAGCACAACTTTAGCGAAATCGTGGACCTCCCTCAGAAAGTGTTGGACCGCTATAAAGATGTAGAAAACCTCAAATGGTATTCAATTCTTAAGGGTGACGAACTGAAGCTGCCGGAGGTCGTAGCTGGGTGCAAGGTTATCCGAATCAAGACGATATCGACCGTGGATGCCGGGGAACTGTCATTTTTCGAAGCGACCCATGAGATTCCGTTCGACATCAAGCGCATCTATTACATTTCGAAAGTGCCCGAAGGTATCCGCCGCGGATTCCACGCCCATAAGGAACTGAAACAGCTCCTTTTCTGCCCGTATGGAAAAATCCAGCTGATACTGGAAAACGAAAATGGCAGGGAAGAAATAGAACTTTCCGACCCGAGCGTTGGAGTATTCATTGACCGTTGCACATGGCGTGAAATGCTGTGGATGGAGAAAAACTCCGTTCTTTGTGTAGCCGCCTCCGATTTTTATACGGAAGATGACTATATTAGGAATTACGAAGATTTTCGCAAGTATATGAGCCAAAGATAATGAGGCGAGTATGAAATGGAATAGATATGATTTATTTTTAATATTTCTTGTGGCTTCTCTTGCTGGGGGGTTGATAGGAGGAGCCTTATCTATACCACGAATACTTGCAATTATACTTAGTCCTTTTTTTATTCGTCTCTTTATAGAAAAGAAATGCGAACGTGTATACTTTTTCGGTTTCTTTTTTGTAATATGGCTTCTTTACGCTCTTTTGTCGTTTTTATGGACCTCGAATTTGGATGAGGCAGGAAAAGAAATGCTTTATTATCCGGTACATTTTCTCTATTTTTTAGAAATACTTTTATTTTCTTATTATGCTTTGAATCCTTTGAAAAGTATAGCTTTAGGATGGTTTATTGGCTTTTTATGTACAGCTTTTATTGCTCTTTGGGAATTATCAACGGACCATCATCTTAAATTTACTAAGCAGCAATCTGATTTGAAAATGAATCTTGGTAATGGCATAATAGCTGCACATAAATTCTGTTCAGTTACTTTTGGAAATTACAATAGTTATGTAAGATATCTCACATTTGCGTATCCTTTTCTTATATATGTGTATGCAAAAAATTATTTCAACAAGTTTTTTGTACTTGCATGCCTTGTTATGCCTTTTATATTCATAGGAATGAACGCTTCTAGAGGTGGAATACTTTCCATTTTAATTTTATTGTTTTTATCACTTTTCTTTCAAGGCAAGGCAAATAAAAAAGTAGTGGTTTCTTTTGCTATTATTATCACGACTCTTTCGATGATACTCCTTTACACTGATTTTTTCACAATTTTGTCTCACAGAATGGAGACCACTGCATCAGATAGGTCTCGTTTTTCTATATGGACTTCTGCACTTGAGTTGTGGAATTCAACATTTTTTATAGGATCAGGAATAGGGAGTATGGCTACATCAATGGAGCTTTTTTCTAGAAGTATTTTTGCAACACACAACCTGTTTCTTGAAATACTTGTTCAATATGGTTTTTTTATTTTCATTCCTGTAATTGCATACCTCTTTTTTATTTTGAAAAAAACACTACAAATTACCAATATTGCTCGTAAGTCAATAATACTTCCCTCGTTAATCGTGTTGCCAATTTGTACTATTATTGATAGTTTGTATTTGTTAAGTCCTGTTACATTTGCTTTTTTTGCATCTATAGAGGTTTTTGTTTATGATGAATATAGTCAACATTGTCGTTGAACTTTACGGTTTTTTATATAAGCGAGAGCGTATCCCGACAAAACTTTTATCGCCATTTAGGTATGTTGTCAGAACGGTTGCGAATATTTTGTTACCGAGAATTCTCAAGATTTCTACGAGTGTTTCCAAAGGGAAGTATGGAAACGAGGACGAAAAAATAATTGTTTCCTTAACGTCCTTCCCTGGTAGAATTAATTCGGTATGGTTGGTAATCGAATGTATGATGAGGCAAACTTTATTACCGAATAAGATTGTTTTATGGTTGTCGAAAGAACAATTTGAGTCTGTAGATGGTTTGCCGGAATCTTTGAGAAAAAGGCAAAATGATGTTTTTGAAATAAGATTAGTTGAAAAGGATTATCGATCCCATAAGAAATATTTGTACGCCTTTAAAGAGTTTTCAAATGATATTGTAGTCACAATTGATGATGATATTTTTTATCCTTTGACGATGATTGAATCTTTAGTTAAAGCTCACAAAAGTAATCCTGATGCGGTAATTTGTCGACATGGGAGTCGAATTACATATGATGAAAATGGCAATATCCTTCCGTACGCTTCATGGAAGGAGTCTTGTAATTATCAAAAAAAGGATTTTTTTGGTTCTGGCGGAGGCACTTTATTTATACCAAGTAAATTATTTAAAGATACTACGAATGTAGACTTAGCTATATTGTTGTGTCCTTTGGCAGATGATGTTTGGCTGAATGCCATGGCTCGAATAAATAAGTTGCCGATTATTTTTATAACTCCGCATTTAATTCTTCCGATTTTTACTGAAACAAAGGAAAGGTTGTGCTCAATAAATTGTGGCGAAAACAAAAATGACGTACAGATTAAGAATGTTATAGAGTATTATGAAAAAGTAATAAGTGTTAATCCTTTTGTAAAAAGAGATGTAGGATGAAAATAGGAATTTTAACGCACCCTTTAGAATTGAATTATGGTGGAATTTTGCAAAATTACGCCTTGCAGGTTGTTCTTAAACGCATGGGACATGAACCAATAACCATTGATAGACACAATAAACTTGGTTTTCAATCCTTATGGATAAATTTTTTAAGTTATATAAAAAGAAATGTTCAAGCAGCTGCTGGAAAAAAAGTTTCCACATTGTGGAATCCTTTTTATAATGACGATGATATAAAAATGTTATCTCAGAATATGCTGAAATTTGTCAAAGAAAATATAACTTGTACGGAAAGAATATATTCTGATGAATTGAAAAATGTTGAAAAAAAATATTTGTTTGATGCGTATATTGTAGGCAGTGATCAGGTCTGGTTAGATGGATATTGTCCAAATTCTTTTCTTGATTTTGTTAATCGAAAGAATGTAAAAAAAATTGTATATGCAGCATCAAGCGGCCCACATGCTTTTTTTTACAATAAAGATAAAGTTGATGAGTGTAAAAAACTTGCTACTGATTTTAATGCAATTTCTGTTAGAGAATCATATTTGATTGAATTGTGTGAAAAAATTTTAAATCAAAAAGTTCAATTGGTCCTGGATCCCGCATTTCTTCTAGATGGTGCTGACTATGAGTCGCTAATCATTAACGAGAAATCTTTAGAGGAATACGTTTTTCCCTTTTTATTAGATGTGTCGTTAGAGAAAGAAAAAGTTGTAAATTTTGTGAGCGAACGCTTAAATTTGATAAAAAAATACTGTAAACCTAAAGAATGGTATATAAAAGGATTGTCAAAAAATATAGATGATTGCGTTTCACCATCGGTCAATTATTGGCTTTCGTGTGTAAAAAATAGCAGATTTGTTGTGACAGATTCTTTTCATTGTGCAGTTTTCTCCATCATTTTCAAAAAAGATTTTGTTGTTGTTGCAAATAAAAGAAGAGGTGTAAAAAGACTCGAACATTTACTTGACTTGTTTGGATTAAGAGATCGCTTAATTGATGTGGATGAAATAAACGATGATGTGGTGACATCTCATGTTAATTATCAAGATGTTTATGGAAAACTCGAAAAAATGCGCGAGTTCTCGTTGGATTGGCTTAAAAATGCATTAGAAAAGTAGATCTATTACGATGCAATCACAAATTAAAACAGGTGCATTACTTTCGTATGTAGTATTAGCTTTACATAACCTTGTAGGGCTGTTCTACACACCATTCATGCTCCGCATGATGGGCAAATCGGAATATGGTCTATATTCGATTGCTGCATCTATTGTTGCTTATTTGACAGTTCTCGATTTGGGCTTTGGTAATGCTATTGTTCGTTATACGGCAAAGTTTAGGGCCGAAGATAAACAAGATGAACAATATGAAATGTTTGGAATGTTCTTCTTGCTGTATTGTGGAATAGGACTTGTTGCCCTAATGGCTGGTGGAGTGTTATACTTTAATGCGGAGAATATTTTTGATGCGTCGATGACGGCAAATGAGCTGGCCCGCACTAAGGTTATTCTCTTATTGATGGTACTTAACCTTGCCATTACATTCCCGTTCAGTTTGTTTGGCTCCATTATCACCGCTTACGAGCAATTTGTATTTCAAAAGGTCATTGCCATTGCAAGGATTATTCTGAATACAGCCACCATGATTGTCCTTTTGAATTTAGGTTACAAGGCGATTGCGATGGTGGTTGTTACGACTCTTTTTAATGTTTTGACGCTTGGATTGAATTTCTGGTACTGCAAGCATTACTTGAAAATCAAGCTGATATTTGCAAAATTCCAGTGGGGCTTTTTAAAAGAAGTTTCGATATACTCGTTCTGGATATTCTTGAATGTCATCATGGACCGTATTTATTGGAGTACGGGTCAATTTGTATTGGGGGCTTTTGCAGGAACCGCTATTGTTGCCGTATTTGCAGTTGCAATAACGCTGGAACACATGTATATGAGTTTTTCAACGGCCATCAGCGGTGTGTTTTTACCGAAGGTAACGGCAATGGCTGTGCGAGAATCCGATGGTCGGGCGATTTCAGATTTGTTCATCAAGACGGGTCGAATCCAGTATTGTGTGATGATTTTGGTGCTTACAGGGTTCTTCCTTTTTGGTAGGCCATTTATCCATTTTTGGGCAGGCGAGGGCTATGACGATGCCTATATTATTGCGATGCTGTTCTTTGTTCCGTTGACGGTGCCGTTGATTCAGAATTTGGGTATCACGATTTTACAGGCCCGCAATCAGATGAAGTTCCGATCGCTTCTTTATTTGGTTATTTCTCTTGTGAGTCTAGGTGCGCAAATCCCGTTATCCAAGTATTATGGCGGCATCGGCTGTGCCTGCGCCATTGCAGGAGCCCTTGTTCTTGGGCAAGTCATCATCATGAATGTGTATTACCAAGTCCGTCAACAGATTGATATCGTTGGTTTTTGGATTGAAATCGCCAAGATGAGCGTCGTTCCGGCTGCATTAACCATTGCTACTTACTATGCACTGACGCGGTATCCTCTTGATTCAGTTCCCAAGCTTATTTTCGGTATCTGTGTGTATTTGGTAGTTTATCTGCCTCTGTTCTTTAAGCTCTCGATGAACGCCTACGAACGCGACTTGATTTTGAAACCGATTAAGAAAATTTTGAAGAGGGCGTAGCATGAATATCCCCGTCCAGAATTGTTCCTCCTGTGCCGCATGTGCCAATGTCTGTGCCCGTAACGCTGTTTCGATGCAGCTGGATGCCGAGGGGTTTTATCGTCCGGTTATTGATGCGGAAAAATGCGTGCAATGCGGTGCTTGCGAACGGGTTTGCCCATGGAACAAGCCTGTCGAAAACCCGAATGTCGCGGATGTTTTGCCGAAAACGGTGGCTGCCTACGCGAAGGACGAGTCTGTCCGTCTGCAGTCTTCTAGCGGCGGAATCTTCACCGTCTTGGCGGAACACGTCCTGGATGACGGCGGGGTAGTGGTCGGTGTCGCCCAGACTGCTCCGACCCGTTTCGGGCACATCGTTGTTGAGAACAAGGAAGACTTGGCAAAACTGCGTGGGTCCAAGTATGTGCAGGCCGATGTCGGGCTCGTGTATCGCGAAGTTCGTAGCCTGCTCAAGGCTGGTCGCAAGGTGTTGTTCTCCGGGACGCCCTGCCAGGTGGCTGGGCTTTATGCGGTGCTTGGCAATGCCGTCTCTGCCGACCTGTTTACGGTGGATATCGTGTGCCACGGGACGCCCAGCGTGAAAGTCTTTGAGAAATACGTCCGGGAAATGGAGAAGACGGACAATTCCTCTTTGGATATCATCAATTTCCGCGACAAGTCGGAAGGCTGGAGCGGCTATGCTCTGCAGCATCGTTTTAAGTCAGGGAAATCCGTTTCTGTGCATCACAATCGCTCGAAATACATGCGCCTTTTCTTGAGCCGTATTTGCCAGAATGTCTCCTGCGATGACTGCCGCTACCGCAAGCTGCCCCGCATCGCCGATATCACCCTGGGCGACTATTGGGGAATCTCCAAGTATCACCCCGAAATGAACGACAACAAGGGAACATCCGTCGTTTTGCTGAACACCGAGCATGGTAAGGCTTTGTTTGAATCTGTCGCGGGCAAGGTCGCCCAATGCGACTCCAAGGTCGAATACGCCATTGCCGGCAACCCTTGCATCGTCCGCTCCATCACGCCGCACCCCAAGCGCTCCGAATTCTTCGCCAACCTGGACAAATACACCCTCGACCAGCTGATAAAGAAGTATTGCCCTTTTCCTCCATTGATAAAAAGGTTTTGTTCACAAATAAGAAGACTGTTGTTAGGTAGAGTGAAAAGAAAAGTGTTAAAGAAAAACGAGCAATCTAAAATAGTCTATATTAATACGAAAGGATGATTAGGGGAAGATTTGAAAGATTCTTTAAATTCTATTTTCTGCAATTTATTGCGTGTTGCTCTCGGGATAACGCCTGAGTTCCCGTATTCTCCTACGGAACAGGAGTGGCAAACTTTGTTCAAAATGGCGAAACTGCAGACGGTTCTGGGCGTATTGTTCAATGCGTTCCCGCGCTTGGGCGTGGAGTCCCGTCCGCCTCGCCAGCTGGTTTTGCGCTATGCTCCTTTTGTCGAAACAGTTCGTGGCCATAATCGCTTAATGAACCAGGATGCCGCTCGTTATACGCAGCTCTTTGCGGAACGCGGGGTTAAGGGTGTCATTCTGAAGGGCCAGGCGAACGCCCGGCTGTACCCGGATCCGTTATCCCGGCAGGCGGGGGATATCGATATATGGATTCCTGGAGGGTATGACCATGCAAAGCAACTGTTGTTTGAAATGGACCTTGTGGCAAAGGAGGATAGCGCAGGCATTGCGCTGCCCCATGTCCGTCATCTAGGCTTTCGCAACGAAAACGGAATCGAGATAGAAGTCCACCATAGACCAGCTGAGGTTCACTTTCGAAATGCGGAATTCCAGGCCTGCCTTTTGGAAGAACTTGACAAGGCGACTCTTACGCCCGAGGGCTTTTATTCGCCGAGTATTCGCTTTGCATTGCTGATGCAGTTGCAGCACCTATATTACCATTGCCTTCGTGAAGGCATTGGGCTCCGCCACTTTATGGATTATTATGTGTTGCTCACGCATTCCACCGAGGCGGACCGCGAGTTTGTATGGGCTAAGGTGCGGAGGTTCGGTTTGAAGCATGCCTGCGCGGCGGTGATGTGGGTGCTCGGGGAGGTGTTCTGGCTGCCGGAGGGCCAGATGCTTTGCCCGCCCGACAGGCGTCGCGGCTTGCGGCTGTACAGGGAAACATTCGCCGGCGGCAATTTTGGCCGAGGCTCTCTTCCCCAGGGAAAGCGCCGTGCTCCGTTGATTCGCCGAATTGCTTTCCGTCTGCAAGCTCTCAGCTGGTTCACGTTCGACCCGCTAAACACCATCCTGCGCGAAGTCCACTACTGGCGCGACACCATCTCGCTCATCCCTGAACGCGTAAGGCGGAGAGAGACTTTCTTGAAGTAGAATGTTTGTGTAGGGCTATGTAAGCTGCCCCGTATTGGAATTGACAAACGAGTAACGCCCGCATCCGCGTTAGGGATCGAAGCCCGAAGGGCCGGGAGGGCCGCCCGTGTCCTGCGCTCGGCCCTCTAGGCGGGGAAACCGTGGCCCCAGAACATGTCCGGGGTAAAGTCCGCGCCACGGTTTCGTGCCGCGAGAGCCCGCCCCTGCGCAGCAGGGAACGCCCTGATTATAAGTGTAAGCTTCCCCATAATTGGGTAGCTGACACAGGGATGTGCTTAGTGCCCGTCTCTTGACAATAGTGTATACTTGAATATATATTACTAATATATAGTTTCTGTCGGGGCTATATGGCGTAAACGAAAACAAGGAAAATCGACTATATAAAATCCACTTTTTTTGAAGGAGCAATAATTATGTGGAATGAAGAATTAATTGAAGCTGTTTGGGATAAAGCGAAAAAGTGTTCACCCGAGAATGAACATAAGGGATTTCGTAAGGATCAGTGTGGCGCATGGATTAAAAGAAGTGCATACGGAGATCGTCAAAATTGCTATGGATGGGAAATAGACCATATTACACCTGAATCAAAAGGTGGGTCAGATGCCATAAGTAATTTGCGCCCGCTACATTGGGGAAATAATGCTAGCCGTCAGGATGATAGGCTTACGGTTTATGTAACTTCTGAAGGAGACCATAATATATATAAGGAGACAGGAGAAAGATTGTAATTAAAAAAACTGGGATGGGCAAATGCTAATGAAAAGAGTAATGGCTCTGTGGCTGCGTAGTACTGCTGGAAAAGTTTCGGTAATACTGATTGTTATTAGTATTTTATTTCTTGGTCTTGCATGGTCAACGCTTGGTGTGTCGTTCTTCACAGAACATAATGTAGATGTAATAAATAGTTGCTTGGTTGGTGTCGCGACTAACCTTGTAGGGATTGTTGTCACTGTTTCATTTGTTCAGTATTTTATAGATAAGCAGGACAAAGAACAAGAAAAGAGAGAAGAAACGAATAAAATATTACGATATCATAGATATATGCAGGCTTTGATTCGGCGCTATCAAATGTTTTATTTATCCACTACAACTCGATTGGAAAACCGAAATGATGCGGTAAGTTTGGATTGCTCCTTTGATCGTCAATTTAAATTTTCAGATATGGCTGATATGTATCAACCTTCGTTATATGTGGCAGAGGGCTTTTCTGATTCGAGTATAGAACTCTTTTATAAAGCTGAGCATGAAATGAAAGAATACATGCTTAGGATGCTTGAAAATATAGATTTCAAGTATTATCCAGAATTAGCGAAACTTTTGTTAGATTTTACGGTTAAATCAACAGATTCTGATGTACGTGGTCAAATACTAGAAAGAGCGAAAATGAAAAAAATTTCATCTAGAGACGCCGCCATTGAAATTGTTGAAAAAATGATGGAAGATGAAACAACAGATTGGGTGAAAGAGTATAGACAGGGAAACTTGCGAGGAAATGTTATTTTGCCTTATGTGATGTTGTATGATACAATTCAAGACCAAGCAAGAATGATTAAGGAATACATAGAGTATATAAAAAAGTTGGAGACCTTGAATGGAGTGAGTTGAATGTGCCGTAAGGAAAGATTGGTGACTTCGCTTGGTCATCTGAGTTTGGAAGATGGTTGTGGAAGCAACTCAAATAATAAGAAAATACAAAAAATGCATATGAAACGGCATTTGTATTTTTGTCAATATATGGTCTGTGCCGGAATATTTCTGTGACCATGCTGTTTTTGTTAACATTTCATTGTACATTTATTGCCGACTATTGGAGTGTGCCTTTTTGCGTTGTATTCTGTATTTTTCTTTTTGCGATGCTTCATAACTATTTTCGATTTAGACAGTACTATATTGCGCAGATATACGCTTCTTTATCAGCTCATCAATAAATAATCCTTGGCCGATTAGCTCAAATGTTTTACACATATTAAGGAATTTGACTTGTTGAATGTTTTCCGAGGGGCTCCTGTATGGAACAATATGTAAGACGAGATGATTTAAGATTGAGAAGCGTGTATCCTTCCTTAAAAACAAGGATTTTCGAAGTTGAACCGGAGAACTTCTTGATATATGTGCAAAATCCTTTTGGGGATAGGGATGCATTGTGTGAAGAATTTGAGTATTCTATCCGTATGATAACGAATCCTGTTGGATTGACTTTTGAGCTGCCGAATCATTTTATAAGAGAGATTCTAATTATTGAAGACTCTGAGATTGGGGATAACTTCGCTGGTATCGGATGGACTGCTAATGATTTATATAATTTGCTATACTCAAAGTTTCCTTTCTTAAAATCAATCAAGATTGATTCTGTTGAAAAAGGTATCGTCAAGATTCATTTCCCTCATGGCATGAGTGGATTATATAATTCTCAACTCACGTCATTTTTAGATTCTTTGAGTGGAGGTGTTATTAAGTTTGAAGCCGCATTTGATGGGGTCGGAAATGGAACTTTTAGTGTGGGGCCCAATACAAATCCTGTTTTGACTATTCTGCCTACAAAATGGAACTCTACAAATGCCGAATATGAAAAGAAAGATGAGGCTTTTTGGTTTGACAACATAAAAGGGATATACAATGGAACCGTTACCAAGGAATCTATCCTTGGTCAACGTAGTCAAAAGAATTCCTGCTACATCAAGTATTCGAGTTTTTCGAATGTGAATATACGAAACGGAATATTGTTATTTGACCATGTCTATGTTGAGTTGCCCTTTGGAATTTCTATCAAAGAATTCTGTACTGGGCAACAAGTTACAGAAGATGAGTTAGTTTCATTGGTTAATCAAAATAGGGTAACCTTTGTTACGAATCAGCCGTCTGATCGGATGGACTATGGCTTTTTAGACGCGATATATAAAATGAAGTCGGAAGCAGTTCTTTCTAGACGGCTTTTGTCGGCTCTTATAATCGCAGATTTGGTCGAAATGAATAATAATTGCTTGATTTCGGATGAATGTTTACCTGTTTTGTCGCCTGATTTGTTTGCTGGTTTAGGCGAGGATGTGTCAAAAAAGTTGTATAATTTAGCGACATGGCCTCGAAGGGCTCTTAGACAATCTTTTGAATTGTTGTCATTAAATTCTTCTTCTTGTATTTCATCGCTGGGTGTAAATAATTGTTTTTTTATCCCTGACAATATTTCGAATAAAGATGCGCTAGAACTTGAATTTGTTCTGAATGCGGAATCTGTTCATATTGCAAGTGCTTTGAATGCGTTTTATTTTCCTTTCTGGGCGGAAAAATATGAAACAAAAACGCAAGCATCACTTATGTATAATATGATTAAGTTTTTTAAGTGCCGAAGTGCGGATGAATTAAAACAACATAATATACGAATAGAGTCATCTATGAAAGGGACTTTGTCTATTCCTAATCTGGATATCTTAGAGGTTAATGAATATCCTTCAGTTTGCGAAATATTGCAGTTTTCAGAAACATATTGTGCATCAAAAAATTTTAAAACGCTTTTTGATTATTTGGACTCTTTCCCTAATGAGGAACGAAATTGGAAAATCTTAGAATATAACAAGTCGTTAAACGGGTTGAAACGGAAGAAAGCGGAATTGTCGCAATCTATGGATCTAGGTTTTTCTTTCGTTAGTGATCTTTCTGGAGTTCCTTTTTTAGGAACCGTAGCCAATATTGCCAAGCTAGGTGTTGGCAAATTTCTTGAAAAAAATGAGTCGTTGAGAAATAAATTGAATGAAATGAGAAATTTAATTAAGCCTGATAAGCCAATGGACAAGCAAGCTGCTAGATTTTTAAGTCAAATAAATCCGGTTGCTAGGCTGAAAATCCACTGCTAGTTTCCCTTTTGCGTTAGGGATCGATGCCCGTAGGGCCGGGAGGGCCGCTCGTATCCCGCGCTCGGCCCTCTAGGCGGAAAATTTGCGGTAAGATTCCGGGTCATCCCCGTCAAGCGAGGACAGGCGCCCGGAATGACGAGGGAGGGGAGGCCGCAATTTTATGCCGCGAGAGCCCGCCCCCGGCCCCGGCCGGGGAACGCCATTTATATGTTTTTGACTCCTTTTTCTGCCCGAAAATGAAATCCGGCTTGTTTTTAACGACTACATAATCTATATTCAAATTATGGCCGACAAGTACAAAATACCTTACGTGAACATG
>JAEEGK010012768.1_pt1 | contig 19038 bp, 19 predicted proteins | sample 8958771 | NCBI WGS metagenome assembly JAEEGK01 (sample SAMN16246547, study PRJNA631951) | gut metagenome | biome: gut microbiome; feature: rumen; material: SC-attached | host: Bos | place: Iran: Karaj | collected 2018-10
TGGCAACGAGGTCATCGAGCGCAAGGACATCCGCGTTGTTCATACTGCAAAGATGTTGAAGAATGAAATACTTAAATACGATACCACACGCCCTGTCACTGAGGCTCTTTGTGCTTGGGACAGAGATTGGGAAATCTACGATCCGCACTTTGATGTACTCGATATCGGTGGTTATAACTATATGATATTCAAGCACGCCAGCGACCATCAGCGCAATCCTAAACGCGTGATGTGGCAGACTGAGAGCTATCCGCGCGATGCTTTCAGAAACTGGAAACTGGTTCACGACTATCCATACGTCATTGGCGATATCGTGTGGACAGGTCTCGACTACCTGGGTGAGTCGGGTATTGGTCGCAACTACTACGATGGCGAGACACCAGGCGAACACTGGCGCGATGGTGGTTTGCCCGAGTGGCATGGTGCCTATTGTGGCGATGTGGATATCACTGGTTGGCGCAAACCCATCAGTCATTATCGCGAGATGTTGTGGAGCGATTCTAAGGATTTGTACATGGCTGTAAAAGAGCCCGATGGCTATCGTGGCAAGATAAACATGACATCATGGAGCGTATGGCCCACTTGGGAAAGTTGGACTTGGACGGGATGGGAAGGCAAGCCTGTCGAGGTCGAGGTTTACACCAAGGCTCCCGAGGTAACATTGTATTTGAACGGTAAACAAATAGGTAAAAAGAATGTTGATCTCAGCACAGAATTCAAGGCGGTGTTTAGTGTGCCTTACGAGGCTGGAACACTGCGTGCTGAGGCAGGAGGTAAGAGCGTCACGCTGAGCACGGCCGGAGAGCCTGCTCGGCTGCGTCTCACTGCCGACAAACCTGCACTCAAGGCTGATGGTCAGGACCTTGTTTACGTCACTGTCGAGGTGGTTGATGCTCAGGGCCGTGTATGTCCCGATGCCGCCATCCCTTGTGAGGCTATAGTCCAGGGCCAAGGCCGACTTATGGCCTTTGCCACCGCCGATTTCCAAGACCGCGAACCCAAGACCTCACCCCGTGTCACCACCTGGAAAGGCCGCGCCCTGCTGGTAGTCCGCAGTACCAACAAAAAGGGCAAAGCGAAGGTTGCAGTTAAGAGCAATCTGCCCACGGCTACGCTATCGATTTAATAGATCAATAATAAAAATGAGGCTCGCATTTGCGAGCCTCATTCAATTGTTACGCGCCTACGCACGAGGTAGCGCCTAGTGCCGTCAGTATCGCCGATGCAATCGATGCGATTAGCTGAATCACGAACTTTACTGTCTCCTTCTTTGTCATGGTCAATCAGATTTTTAGGTTAATACTATTCTTCCTTTGTCATCTCGATCCCCCTCCTTTGTCATCTCGAGCGTAGTCGAGAGATCTCGAGATCTCTCCATGCGCTACGCTTAGTCGAGATGACATGGGGGGCTTCGCTTAATCGTAGGTTACGTCGTCATCATCGCCGCCGCCACCGCCGGTATTACCACCGCCTGAGGTATTACCACCTCCGCTGGTGTTACCACCCTGGTTCTGGTTCTGACTGCCACCGCCATTTGATGGCTGGTCGTTCTCAGGATCCTCCACATCGCCGCTGTCAGTCGATGTCACGCGCTTCACCTCCTTACCTGTGCGGTCAAAGCAAGTGATCTGCACGGCAGTCTTCGACAGCTCCTCCTTCAGGTCGCTATCAGGGGTGAAGATGATTCTTCGGGTGCTGATCAATCCAGCCTTAACCTCCTCGACCTTCTCTACGCTCTTGGCGCGCAGTCCGAATCGCATGGTTCCCAGTCCTGGCAGCGCTACCGAGTGACCCTCAGTGGCCCATGCCTTGATAACCTCGCCAGCTGCATCCCAGCATGCCTGCATCACTCCCTTGCTCACTCCGCTGCGCAGAGCTGCCTCCTTAATCACCTTGTCCTGAGTCAGAGCGGTGTACAGCTCTGGCATCATCACGTAACGATACTTACCAGCATACTTGCCGATGTTCTGATACTGTTCCTTAGCTTTCACTTTCAGTGCCATAATCTTGTGTGTTTTTTAGATTTTTACCAAAGGTTCGGGTCTAATGTAAAAGGTTTTCTATGGTTGCTGCGACGTCTTTCAGCTCACATTCGCCTTCGTTCATCCTCCTTCTTCCTTATCAATATCCGACTACTATATGTACCCCTTCGAAGACTTTTTCTGTCTCTCCCGTGGGCGAGTAAATTTTCTCCCGTGGGGCCGCAAATTTTCATCCTCATTGACGTTGCAAAGGTACAAAAATTTTAGGTACGAAACAATAGTTTCCCCCGATTATTTTTCATAAAATACAATTTTATTTTTGTCAAATTTTAAGATCGGCCCGAGCACGGTGTTACACAGTTACGCAGTTACGCAGTTTCATTTACCGTCAGCGAAGTTTCGTTTTTCTAATGGGTATTTTATTATATTATTATATATATTATAATATATATAATAATATAAACTTTTTCTTCCCTCAAAAGTTACAGCGCAGATACACCTTATGCAACTGCGTAACTGCGTAACCGCGTAACTGCGTTTAAGACAGTCAAGAGAATTCCGTATCCCACCACCTAGACCCGTCGGCTGCTACTTCTTGCTGTGGGCCATAGGTTCCCCAATGTCTTTCTTCTGGGTGTTTCTCGTAATAATCTTCAATTGTCATCAGGTCAAGAGACTCGCGTACCAATTTCTCGAAATCAGCAATGGGAATTGTTTCTCCGTATTCATCCATTAATCTCCATATGCCTGTATTTATTTGAGACTCTATATATTCAAGACATGACTCGATGGATTTTTCGTAGAGATCTTGATGGATGTGGAACAAGAACCGCCAGCCACAGCTTTGCTTTCCTATGTGAATCTGCTCTGTCATCTTTTCCAGTACGGATTCAAGATATGGAGTCCCATATCCTTCTTTATTGATGTCACAGTATTCAATCTTTCGTTCATTCAGAAGTTTATGACACTGCTCGATTTCCTCCTTAGTAGGGATTCGCTTAAGATAATAGTTTGTACCCATAATTACTTTGATGTTTTATGTTCGACTTTCTATCATTATGTAGGGAAATAAGCGAATTGTTACATTCTGTTGCCAACATATTTATACATTTTAACATAGTAGCTTTGAATAACAAGCAATCGTACGTCTCATTTGTGCCATTCCAAACGGCACAAATTGCTCGTTATATTAAATAATGTGTAAAAAATGTGCTATGATGCGAATAATCTCAATATTTATTTTTAAATTTGTAGCCTATAAACGATTTAGAAGTGACAACAATACCAAATATGAACCTAAAAGAATATATTAGTACCGTCAATCAGAAGTATCGCGCTGGCAATGCCACAGAGCATAGCTACAGAGGTACTTTGGAGCAGTTGATGCAGACGCTGTTGCCAAAACTGCGCATTGTGAATGAGCCCAAGCGTGTGAAGTGTGGTGCGCCTGATTATATCGCCAGTCGTAAGGATGGTATGCCTGTGTTCTATATCGAGGCAAAGGATATTGGCGACAACGACCTTGACGGACGTAATGCACATGGCCATAAGGAGCAGTTTACACGCTATAAGCAGGCCCTTGACTATATCATTTTCACTGACTACCTGGACTTCCACCTATATGAGCATGGCGAGTTTGTAGATTGCGTGCGAATTGCAGAAGTGAAGGGCGATAAAATTGTGGCTATTCAAGAGAATGAAGAGAAGTTCTTGAATCTCATAGAGCATGTTGGTAACAATGCAATCCAACGAATTACGTCGGCATCGCGTTTGGCCAAATTGATGGCTGGCAAGGCTCGACTTCTTGAGAATATCATCGAACAGGCCATGAGTGATGATACGGACAGCTATGCCAATGATAACTTGCGAGGACAGTATAACGCTTTCAAGGACGTACTCATTCAGGAACTAAAACCCTCAGATTTTGCTGACATCTATGCCCAGACTATTGCCTACGGTATGTTTGCAGCGCGCTTGCACGACGAAACCCCTGAGGACTTTAGCCGTGAGGAGGCAGCAAAGTTGATCCCAAAGACCAATCCTTTCTTGCGTCAGATATTCAACAATCTGGCTGGCAATGACCTTGATGAGCGTATTGCTTGGGTAGTGGATGACTTGGTGACGGTGTTCCAAGCTACTGATCTTCAAAAAATCATGAAAGCATATGGTAAGGACAAACGTCATCACGACCCCATGATTCACTTCTATGAGGATTTTCTGTCTGAGTATAATCCCAAACTGCGTAAGTCGAAAGGCGTTTGGTACACCCCACAACCCGTTGTAGGGTTCATTGTGAGGGCTGTTGACGAAATTCTACAAAAGGAGTTCAACCTGCCTGACGGATTAGCCGACTACTCGATGATAGAAAAGGATGTAGCAGTTGAACAAAGCCACGACGGACGCACAAAAGATGGTATGAAGCATGCTATGAAACGTTTCCATCGCGTGCAGATTCTTGATCCAGCTACTGGTACGGGAACCTTCTTGGCAGAGGTGGTTAACCAGATTTATGACCGCTATCGTGATAATCAAGGCGTTTGGCAGCAGTATGTGGAACAACACTTACTGCCTCGTCTGAATGGCTTCGAGATATTGATGGCTTCGTATGCCGTTGCTCATTTGAAACTTGATATGTTGCTGAGCGAGACCGGCTATCAGCACCAGTCAGAGAAACGTCTGCATGTCTATCTGACCAACTCTCTAGAAGAGAGTAACAACGAGCCTCGCACCCTCTTTGCTCAGTGGCTCAGCCGTGAGGCCGCAGAAGCAAATGTGATTAAGCGCGACTGTCCTGTGATGGTAATGCTTGGCAATCCACCATATAGTGTTTCGAGTCAAAACAACGGCAAATGGATAACGAATCTTGTAGCAGACTACAAGAAAAACCTGAATGAGCGAAACATACAACCGCTGAGCGACGACTATATCAAGTTCATACGTCTTGGGCAGGAATATGTAGAAAAGAATGGGGAAGGCATTTTGGCCTTTATCTGCAACAATTCTTTTGTTGATGGTATTATTCATCGTCAGATGCGCAAAGAGCTGATGCGTGCGTTCGACAAGATTTATATCCTTGACCTTCATGGTAATAGCCGAAAACAAGAGTCTGCCCCTGATGGTAGTAAAGACGAGAATGTCTTTGATATCATGCAAGGAGTCAGCATTAACATCTTTGTGAAGCAGAGCTTCAACAAGCAAAAATGTCAGCTGTTCCACTTTGACCTTTTCGGAACACGCGAAAACAAATACGATTTCCTCAACAGCCACAATCTCAATGATGTGGGGTGGAAAGAGCTTATGCCCGAACAACCTTATTTCTTCTATACACCTAAGGACTTTGGGCTACAGGAGGAATATGAAAGGGGAGTCAAAGTTGATGAACTTTTCCTGAAATACAATAATGGCATAGAATCTGGAAAAGACGATTTCTTCTTTGGTTATGAAGAGAAAACTTATATTGCTTTTGTGAAGAGTTGTTTTAGCGATAAAGAGGACTGTTGCAAGCGATTTGACTTCAAAGACACTAATGATTTTCGGTTGTTATCAGCTTTTATGAATTCCAAATACGATGATAACAATGTAAAAGAAGTCAACTATAGACCCTTCGATGTCAGGTATTGCTATTATGATCCAACTATTCTAAGGAGGCCTGCCTTTGACATTATGAAGAATATGTTCAAACAGAATGTAGGTCTTTTGGTACCACGACAGTTCAATGGAGATTTTCACCATGTACTTGTCTCTGACAAACCAACCAATTGTAATCTTACAGGAACGGCTAAGAAGTTTGGCAGTGCTCCATTATTTCCTCTCTACGTCTATAAGGAGAACATGGGCACAGAAGAGCGCATTGTCAATTTCAACAAAGAATTGTATGACAAGATAGCCAAAGGCCTAAACTACCTTCCTTGCTACGATGACAACGTGCTGGTGGACCCTATAAGCGAATATAATGGCGTGCTCTATCCCCAAGCCCTCTTCGATTACATCTATGCTGTGCTACATAGCCCAAGCTATCGCGAGCGCTACAAGGAATTCCTGAAGATAGACTTCCCTCGCATACCTTATCCAACAGACTGGGAGAAATTCCGTGATTTGGCAGAGTTGGGAGAAGAACTGCGACAGCTACATCTGATGGAAGATATACCATCAAAGACTGGAGTCAACTTCCCTGTGGCAGGCACGTTGCAGGTTGACTGCTACCGTTGGCAGAATAATCGCGTTTATATCAACGCTGAGCAATATTTCGACGGTGTACCAGAATCGGCATGGAGCTTCTTCATTGGAGGCTATCAGCCAGCTCAGAAATGGCTCAAAGACCGTAAGGGTATGACCCTGAGTTTTGAAGATGTTAAGCACTATGGCAACATCATCTATGTGCTCCAGCAGACAGAGCGTATCATGCAAGAAATTGATGGTATAATGACGAAACAACAATAGAGAATATGGACAAGCAAAAATATAACAACTATCCTCTGGCTATAAGTCAGATACTTGGATTGATTGAGGCTAATGATATAGCTATCCCAGAGATTCAGCGTCCGTTTGTGTGGCGGAAGTCACAGGTACGCGACTTAATGGATTCTCTTTATAAGGGATATCCTACAGGTTATATCATCATTTGGAAGAATCCTTCAGTTAAACTAAAGAATGGATCTCTGTCAGAAGGCAAGAAAGTCCTTATTGATGGTCAGCAACGCATCACTGCTTTGATGACAGCTATTGCTGGTAAAACTGTTGTGTTTGATGACTATAGCGAGGGGCGTGTAAAAATTGCTTTTGACCCATTTGCTGCCATCTCGGGTAATCCAGACGCAGAGTTGTTTGCTGTCCAGACTCCAGCACATCTAAAAGGAAAAAGATGGATTCCAGATATTGCAGAGCTATTTAAACCTGACTTCTCCAGTTTCAAGTTCATCAACCAATATGTAGTTGACAATCCAGAAATGGACCAAGAAGAATTGCATAAGGTGCTGGAAAGCCTAAAGAACCTTCAGCATTGCAATATCGGAGTAATAGAATTGGATGCATCTTTGGATATAGATGTTGTTACTGACATATTTATACGCATTAATTCTAAAGGAACAGCCTTGAGTCAAGGTGACTTCGTAATGTCTAAGATTGCAGCAGATGAGATTCATGGTGGCAATACACTACGTAAGGTTGTAGATTATTTTGCCCATCTCTGCAAAGATGGTACTTTCTATAATAAGATAAAAGAGAAAGATCAGGTATTTGCTTCTTCTGGCTATCTTAACAAACTGGAGTGGCTTAAAGATGACAAGGAAACTGTATATGACCCAGAATGTGACGATGTGCTACGTGTGGCGTTTATGCATCGCTGTAAGAGAGCGAAGCTGGCTGACTTGGTGGCCATGCTGTCAGGTCGTGATTTCGAAACTCGTGAATTCAAGGAAGAAATTGTAGAATCCACATACAAAGAACTTGAAGCAGGCATCAACAATGTCATCAAAGGATACAACTTCACACAATTTATGTTGGCTATCCGTAGCGCTGGTTTTACGTCGAAGAAACTGGTTAACTCAGTAATGGCCATCGATTTTGCCTATGCTGTTTATCTGCTGCTTCAGGAATCTAAAGAAATGCCTGTAGACGAAATTAAGAGTCTGGTGCAGCGTTGGTATGTTCTTTCTGTTTTGACAGGACGTTACAGTGCATCTCCAGAATCTGCGTTTGCTAAGGATATACGTGCAATAGGAGAATATGGAGTCAAGGCTACGTTACAAGCTATTGAAGATGCCAACCTTTCAGATGCTTTCTGGAATGTTCAACTTAATCAGAATCTAACATTCGTTTCTTCTATCAATCCTACCTATCAGGTGTTCCTTGCTGCACAGAATTTCTTTAAAAAGGACTCGCTGCTATCTCATATCCCTGTGGGCGAACTTGTCAATCTTGGTGGAGACATACACCATATTTTCCCAAAACAATATCTAGTGGATAATGGATATGACAAACACGAATATAATCAGGTGGCCAACTATGCATATCTGGATACTCCTATTAATATAAAGATAGGTAAAAAATCTCCCAAGGAGTATCTGAACGAAGCTCTTAATGCGATAAAGGGTACAGAAGATAATTCTTATAAGGCCATCAAGAGCGAGGCTGAATTTATAAAGAATCTCGAAGATAACTGTATTCCTGTCGAGATTTTGGAAATGGACCACACTAGTTACCAGACTTTCCTTGAAGCTCGCAGGGCAAAAATGACAGAACTTATCAAGTCATATTATTATAGTTTGTAGTCAATGTAATGATAACCCGTAAACTCCTAATATTCAATCCCATTCAAAATTATTGTGAGTGGGATTGATTTTTTTTGTATAACATGCTTGATTGAGCGAGATTTTTTATACCTTTGCACCTTGATAATTACAGATGATTACCATCATTTATGAAAGAACTAAATATCAAAATACTAGGAGTGCAATATGCGGCTAATCCGGATTACAAATTTGGTGATCCTGAGACTCCTGAGATGTGGGCTCGTACCATCGGTATGCTCTCGAATCTTAGGGACATGAAGCCGCGTGTGGTACTGAAACCTGAACCTACGAATCCGCATGATTCTCTGGCTGTTATGGCCCGTGCGATGGGGAATAAGATAGGTTATGTTTGCAAGGATCAACGCGACCAAGTACGCACGATGATAAGTCAGGCGAAACGAGGGATGCTGGCAGCGGACATCAGCGAGGTGGTTGTGTCTGAACATGGTTATCTTTTTGTCACGCTGAAATGTCTAGAAGCTGTTGATGCTAGTACGCAGGAGGCTGGCTTTAACTGGGGTGAGTGGCAGACGGACATCCCCCTATTGCCGCCTATGGATGCACTGCACGCTGAAGAGGAGGCAGAGTTCATGCTTGAAGAGGAGTTGCTGCCACACTTAGAGGATGTAAACATAACAGAGCTGCAGACGTATCTGGGCATATGGATGGAAGGTAGCCGTCATGACATGAGCCATGAGGCCAGCCGACAGCGAGAGTTGTACATCAAACTGCTGGAGGAGTCTACACGTGATGAGGTGCGTGTGTTGGCAGGCGGGTTGAAACGCCAGAGTGGAGGCATGTGCTGTCGCCATCGACTGGAGGAACGCACGCTGGAATGGTGGCCGCGTCTGGTGGATTCTGACGAAGCCGCAAGCATGTGGGGCCGTTGGTGTGAGCAGATAAATGGCCAGATGTGGAGCGGACTGCAACTGATTGACGATATGCTGCACCAGTTGCCTAGCAATCTTTATCAGAACATCGGCCACATGGAAACGGTATTCTCACAAATATATTACCTGTGCATCCCCAGAGCCGCCCTGACCACTATTCTCTCGCTGCTGGTGCTGAGGGAGAGGACATGCCGCGAACTGGGTATAGAGATGAGGCCTATAGCGGAGGCTGACTATGAGAAAGGTATGTCAGAGTATTGCAAGTTCTCGATGAAGGATTTGGCTAGTTCTTTTATGAAATTTCCAACGAAAATAGCTTTGGGGATGTTTGGAGGCGTATCTACTTTGCTAGCCTGGCATCCTGAGTGGCAGAAGACGGCACCAGAGATTGAGGAAAAGATACTGGCCAAGGAGAAGGAACTGCAAGACAGGCAACATAAGATGGATGAGGCTGTGAAGAAAAGTTTGGAAGAGCCAAGGACGCAGAATATCTATGGCGACAAAAACGAGTTTCAAGATGGAGCGCAGTTGCTGAAGATGGCTATACCTGAAAGTGCTGACCCGGCTGAGATTGCTACTCGCATAGCAGAACAGCAGCAGGCTCTATTGGAGCAGAAGAAACAGAAAAAGTGATTAAAATTTGTCTGCTATGGTGTATATATAAATAAAAAAGGTATAAATTTGCATGCAAATATGAGAACAATAGAAGAACAGCATAAGTTATTGGAGGATCTCCTGGAAATTGCTCGCCAACGGAAGAGTGCTGGCGAGACGGAATGGATGGAGTTTAAAACCAACATTGGTGAATCGCATTGTAGCGTTACCTACGAACGGCACGTCATAATCTCTCAGTAAAGTGTTTTTTGAGAGAACTTTGAGAGAACTATGAGAGAACTATGAGAGAACTTTACGGGAAATCTACGAGAACTTTACGAGAAATCTACGAGAACTTTACGAGAACTTTTGTTTTAAAACGTTTATTATCAGCTGATTAGACAATTTGCAATATGTTAAGGTTAAGAGAAACTTAAGAGAAGTAATAGAAAAAATGAGTGATACGAAGGAATATATCAAGGGCGATAAACATGTGCACCAGGCTGGGAGCATCATGATTAAGTTCGCACAATATAACGTGCCTGGGCAGAAGGACGACTGGAATCGGCAGGAAGAAAAGGAGGCTGAGGAACTGGAAAAGGAGTTTGCCGACTTTGAAGAGGTGGTGGATGAAACGGCTGAGAATAATGAGCCTATGGTAAAGGTGAAGCCGGACCTGCTACCTGCTGATGTGTTTGTGAACAGGGTAAAGGCCGTTGTGATGGAGGCTGCTAAGAAGAATGGTGAGACCATCAAAACCAACACCAGGGCATGGCAGGGCGAGTATGTGTTCTTTGTGGATGGCCAGCGCATAGCGAAGATGATGGACGACCTGAGGAAGAACTATGAGCAAAAAATAAATGATTATCTCAGCGCTACCTCAAAATATGATGGCGTGATGATTGTGGCTCCTTTTATTGGCAAACTGCTACAGATAGATGAACTTAGGTCGCGTGACCTACAGTTTACTGACTTGGAATTTGCTTTTGCACCTTATTATAATAAACCAGCCAGCGCAGTGAAACGCATGAGTAATAAGTTGGAATCGGCAGAGGCAAATATGCTTTTTGGACTGCTAAAAGGGCTGCTAAAGAAGTATCCTGCGACTGAATCCACTTGAATCCACCTGAATCCACTTTTAAAAATGCTGGAGGATTCAGCTAAATCGCTAAAAATCAGTAATTTAGAAGAAATATAATTATTCTAGGAAAGGCTTGTAAATCTGAAACTGGATTTAGAATCTTTGCCAACGGAAATCAGAAATGACGACCGTTGGCAATTTTTTTTATATCACTAATAAAAGTTTTAGATTTATGGAAAAGAAAATCAAATTGCAGGCTAAAGCAACTAAAAAAAGTAGCACACAAGATGAGAAGCAGAAGAACCTTGAAACAATGATTAAGTATGGCGAGGTTCTTAGCAACGAACTCATTGAGAAGTTATCACAGTATGGTAATTCCTATCAGGGATTGTGCATCGAGACGTATGCCGTCTGCAAGGCGTATGCGGCTCTGAAGGTTATCGCACTGGATGCAAACTGGGATAATGAACCACTCTTTCAGAAACTGTTGCCTTGGTTCATCGACGAAGCAAAGGAGATGTTGGCAGAAGTGAACAATCAGGAAATGTCTAACAAATAAATAGTATAAGCTTTATGAAGAATACAAATGACATTAAGAAAGAAAGCCTCGCTGCTCAGCAGGAAGGTGCTTGGCTACAGGGACAGGAGGCAGAAATCAATCAAGACTCTGAACTGAGTAAGGTGTTGCAATACCTGGCTCCTTGGATTGAGAAGACCAATGGTGAGGAATCAGTAGGTTCGTGGGAAACCACAATGGCTACTAAGATGATGATGAAGCTGCTAGAACTCTGGTTGACACCTGAGAGCCGTGAGGAGATTGCGAAAGCGCTGGAGTACTATCATCCGCTTGATCGAGCAGCAATGGCTTATGCTTTGGTGGTGTATATGCTAACTGGTCATAAGATGGAGTTTAAGAGCGCCGTAGCTACTCAACACTACAAGAGGTTCTGCCAGATGCTAAAGGATGATATGCCGCAGCTGATGTTTGCTGGCCACATGAAGTATATGGTTCGCAAGTACGGCAAGAAAAAGGCGGTCAAGGTAGAGAATAACAAAGAAAGTGAAACAAATAATAAGTAAGGTGTTATGAAACCATCGTATTACGTAGAGCAGCAGCTGGCCAGTCAGCTGATGGATGAGACAAAGGAACTGGATATTAAGCAGATTCTTGTAGAAGGCATGAGAAAAAGAATTGCCGCTAAGAAGGTGGAGTGTGTAGCTGATTTTTTGGTGGGCAATATGCTGAAACTTAATGGTCAACGCTTCTTGGTACTTGATGTAAGAAGTCGTATCTGGGAAGATGAACTGAGAGTGACGGTATTCTTAGGAAAGCCGATAGAAGATGTGGTAAGCAGCGACATGAAGCTGACTACCAAAGAAAAGCGTCACCTGAAATTTTATGAGCACGACTGGCTTCAGGTTAAGAAATACCAGTATGACTGGGCCGGACGTGACGCTATCAATGAAGCCGAGGAGATAGTGCAATTGAAGAATGAAATTGACCTCACCCAAGAATGGACTTGGAGATTCCATTGGGAGGAAGCCCAGCGTGATTATTTCTACACTGAGTCTGGACTGTATCATGACGATGGTGACGGTAGAGGTTCGTGTCTGCTTGAAACATTTATCATAGAAAAGAAAGGATAAGACAGCATTAACCGAGTCGGAGGATGAGCGAGGAAATGTGTACGTACTATCCAAATGAGCTCAACTAAAACCCCGCTTTCCCTTTGCTCATAATTCGATAAGATTATGCGAAAGTATGTAGAGATTCCATTAGAAGTAGTGGAGCGCCTTGTAGAAGGCAAGTGTGTGGAAGGTTCACTGCGCAGAGACGAGTGGACAGGTAAAGTAACCTTTAGGGCTTATCAGCGAAAGTCCCGCCAGCGCCACGAACGTGTGGTATGTCAGCTGGAGAATGGTTGGCTGAAGGAGACGCCCCAGCGTTACAAGTTCTATAACAGCGTTAGAAAAGACCTTGGCCGTCGTGTGGTCGATGTGGTGATGCATCGCGAGCTGAATACTGCTATGCAGGAGCTGGAGATAGAAGAGATACTGGATAATGTTTAATTTAGAAAGGAGGATTTATACATGGAAGCATTAGTAACGATTATTGCGGTGGGCGCATACGCTGAGCGCCAGTATCAGAAGCAGGACGGCAGCTCTGAATACTTTAAGAGCCGTGGCGTGACGATGAAACGCGGAGGTGACGTGATCTATGGTGAGATGACTGGCGAACTGGCATCGAAGAACCGTGACACGCAGTTCCAGCAGGGATTGCCTTACATCGTTAAGGGATTCTGGAAGCATCGCACGTGGGGCGATTCGAACGATCGCCATGAGAACATGTTCTATATTACTGATATTCAAACGCTGTAAATATGGGATTCTGTTATCAGGAAAACACTCACTTCTCTCAGGCTGTCAAGTGCAGCCGAGAGAAGTTCTGGGACAGCGTGAGGCACACCTCTACTGCCTGGAAGATTGACAGCCGAAGGGAGATACTGGAGGCTGTGGAGCAACACAATTCTGAGGTCACGGGCAAGTGGCTGAAGAATGAGGACTATGGAAAGTTTCTGGCTAAGAAGCGTGGTTTGAAGAAACTCAGTGCGCGTCAGAAGTTCTTTGAGAAGAGCGACGAAGAGCGTCTGCTGGCTTTTGCTCAGGAGTTGAAGGATAACCTTGTGGCGTTCATTTTCAGCTGCTATGAGTTTGACGCAACGCCTACTGCGAATGGCAATCCTTTTTGTCATCGCAGGTTGGCAGACTGTCATCTGAATGGTTTGGTGATGCTGGATATTGACCATGTGGATAATCCGCTGGAAATATTCGAGGCCCTGAAAGCCAATCAAGAGTTGATGGCTCGCACAGCACTGGCGCATATCACCAGTTCGAAGAAGGGCATCCGTATCATCTTCACTGCTGACATCAAGGAAGGCAATTTGGCTGATAACCAGATTGTTTTTGCTGAAAAACTCAGCTATAAGGCTGACTCCAGCTGCATTGATGCTACCAGAAATTCATTCGCTCCCAAAGAGGAGGATATACTTTACATTAATGAGGATTTACTGTTTGATTATTATGACGAAGATTTCGACAGGGAGTACACTCCCCAGTATCGTGAGAGGAAGACTCAGCCGCTACACCATGAATTTCCTGCTGCTGACGGGGCTGATGGTAGTGTTCACACTAAGACTGCTGCTGTGGCCTGTGAGGGTAGTGAACAAGGGCCTGAGATGGTCAGGACTGTGGATGCTGAGACACTGGATTTGATGTGGAAGGGCTATGATGTACAGTGTATTATTGACCTGCGCTATGGCGACAAACTGCCATGCGCTGCCGACAGTAACCGCCACAACGAGAGTCTTAAACTGGCAAGCGATCTGCTCATCATGTATGATGGCGACAAGCAGAAAACCCTGCAGATGCTCAAGGCGCAGAAGTGGGTACAGGAGATCATCGACGAGCGCGACGAGAATGTGGAACAGACTGTTTCCAGTGCCGCTCAGCGAATGGCAGAGAGGGAGAAGAAATACCTCAGTCAACAGCCCAGTAAGGCCATGCAGGATGCTATCAAGGAGGCGACAGGCCAGACGTACCAAGAGATTACGCAAGCCAAGACGTCAACCTCGGCGGCGGTGACGGAGGTAGATATTGAGCGCTGGCTCTGGGATTGGGGAGAGCAGATAGAGAGCCTTTTCGACGATTTCCCTTTGCTGCGCGATATCTGTAAGGGTCTGAAGAAGAACCAATATCCAGCTGCGCTGTTTGTTGCAGGTGGACTGATGATGACCTTGATGACAAGGTGTACCTATCGCTTTTACCATCGTCCTGAGGAGTTGCGCCGTTTGAACAACTCGACGTTGATTATCGGCGATCCTGCCAGTGGTAAGAGCTTTGCTACTCGATTGTTCAAACTCCTTGCGGCTCCTATGGTGGCAGCGGATAAGGCAGGTATTGCAGCCATCAACCGCTACAAGGAGGAGATGAAGACTAAGGGTGCTAACAAAGAGAAGCCACAGAAGCCCAAGGCGCTATTCCGTGTGCATCCGGCTCGTACCAGTAATGCGCAGTTTATCCAGGATATGGTAAACGCCGTGGAGGTGGTAGATGGCGAGGAAATGCAGCTGCACATGCTTACCTTTGATACAGAGCTCGATAATACGCTGACTGTACAGAAGGGTGGTAGCTGGATAGATAAGATGAGTCTGGAACTCAAAGCCTTCCATAACGAGGAGGACGGACAGGCATATTCTAATCTGGATAGTGTGGTGCAGAATTTCTTCGTGTTCTGGAACTATATCTACACGGGTACACCTATGGCCCTGAAAAAGAAGGTTAATGCTCAGAACTTTGGCTCTGGTCTTGCTACCCGTCTGACCTGCATTCCGCTGCCAAGTACCAACTTTGAGATGATGACGCGCGAGAGTCATGTAGATTTCGAGAGTGACAGTCGCCTGAAGGAGTGGGCTTTCAAGCTAGATAGGATGAAGGGCGAACTCAGCGTTCAGAAGGTAGTGGACGAACTCTACGATTGGACTGCTCGACGTATGGCCGATGCCGCAGAAAACAATAGCAAGGCTGATGAAATGCTCTTGAAGCGTTGCGCCTATCATGGTTTGAACTTCTCAGCACCTTTCATCGTGATGCGTCATTGGGCTGACATTCATCAGGACGGACAATACTGGTGTGGCCAGTTTGAGACGGACGAGGTGGACTGGAAACTCGCAGAGTTGATAGTGACCATACAATACGCTTGCCAGCGTCATTACTTTGGGGCACTTGCCGAGAAGTACTTTGAGGATAAGACTCGCGATGCTGCTGCCAATACACCGCGTAGGGCTAAGACCATCGAGGCCTTCAACCGTCTGCCTGAGGAGTTTGTCATCGACGATGTGATGCGCTGCTTTGGACTGGCACAGAACAACTCGGCTCGCGCCAGGGTGTTCCGTCTGCTGAAGGATGGTCTGGTAGAGAAGGTGGATGATTTTGTGGAGAACGGCACCACCAAAGCTAAGTACAAGAAAACTGGTGCTGTGATGATCTGACGCAGTGACGCGGTTACGCAGTTACACAGTTGCATAAGGATTTTTTGAAATGAAGAATAATATGGAAGTAAGCATTAACAAACAAGCACGACTCAGCGAGCACTTTACGCTCGCTGAGATGTGCAAGACAAATGTGAAGTTGAAGAACGTGCCTAACGAGGCGCAAGTTAATAACCTGAAGCGCCTCTGCGGGTGGCTGGAGGTGCTTCGTAAGAGGTATAATGAGCGGTATGTGGTGAATCGAAGAGATCCCTCGGCTACGCTCGGGATGACAAAGGGTGTGTTGTCATCTCGACTAAGCAAAGCGCATGGAGAGATCTCAGAAGAACCGATTGTAATCAACAGCGGCTATCGCTCGCCGGCGGTTAATAAGGCCGTTGGCGGTGTGCCCACCAGCAATCACCTGACAGGCTGTGCGGCCGACATCCATGTATCAGGTATAGAGCAACTTATCCGCTACGCCACTATCCTACTCGACATCAGTGACGAGAGCCAAGAGGACTTTGATGAACTGCTGATAGAGCGCTCGCCCAAGGGCAGCTACTGGCTACATTTTGCCGTCCGCCCAACGAATAATCGACGTAAGGTGCGCCTGATACAGACATAAGGTGTCATAATGCTTCCCCTCGGTTTGAGATAACCTGAATAATTTAAGGGATGGTACAACGTACATTTAGCGTTTGTCCTGTAAAGGCAATGTCAACGTTTTTTGAGCGTAATAAACGACGCTTGATGTAGTAGGTGAGTTCGCCAGAGAGTGCGCCTATGGCAGCACCACAGAGAACATCGTGGGTGTAGTGGCGGCGCAGACGCACGCGATCTGCAGCAACTAGTGTGGCTACGCTGTATCCTGCAACTGCTATCCATGGATATTTCTTACCGCATTCATGACGTAATGCCGTGGCTCCGGCAAAGGCATACATAGCATGTCCTGATGGCAATGAGTGACGATCGCTGCCATCAGGCCGTAGTTCGTTGGTGGTTTGCTTAAGAGTCCACGTTGCTCCTGTACCAATCAGATAGGTTGCGGCACATGTAGTCAGCGTAGTTGCCCATGCTTCGTTGCTACCCATACCGCAGGCTTTTAGCACCAAAATAGATGCCATTGGCAGATGCTGCGCCACATCGTCGATGGTGCTGTTGTTTATCTGCGTCTGCGCCTGATTAGGAGTGACTCCTGCAATCAATAGCGCTATGAGTAGAAACGCGTATTTCATTTAGATTCTGATCAAATCCATGTAAGTTTTCTCCACAGGCCTTCTAGCGGTCCGCGAGGGTGATTGCTGAACCAATAGCGGGCAAAGAGATATTGGGCGATTACCATGCAGCATCCAACCATCACGGCATAGGTGATGCCTAAAAGGCGATAACAGGCCAGACCATAACCACAGAAGATAAAGCAGCCGATGATGGACTGGAGCAGATAGTTGGTTAGACTCATACGACCAAAGATGCAGAGATGGCGGAGCACTCGGCGCACGCCCTCGAAGGCATACCAGGCAGAGACAACAGCCGATACGATCATCAATAGGATGATGAGGTTGTAGATGGGTTTTAGCCATGATTCCAGTTCGCCGAAATCTGGATTAATCAGCGCACCAAGGCCGAGGAACGAAGTGACGAGTAGGCTATGCCATATCTGTATGTGGCGCCCCTCGTTGTAGAACATTCGCTGGCGGCCCAACTGCATTCCGAGAATAAACAGACAGAGCAACTGTGTAAGTCGTCCGCTGAAGATGTTGAATCGGAAGTTAACTTCAAATCCGTATCGCAGGTTGGTAAGGGCGTTCTCCAGGAACGTGCCGTGTTCGTGTGCGCTATTAATCTTGCCATACAGTTCCCACATAGTGCTGTGGTCGATGGTGGTACCAGTGAGCAGACAGAACAGTTCTACGGGTTGTATCGCCAACAGGATAATTATGGCCCACACCCACCTAGACGGCAGATAGCTGATAGGGATGAGCAGCAGACCGTAGCACGCATATAGCATCAGGATGTCGCCATCGTAGAATGCTACGTTGACGATGCCGAACATGAACAGCAGACACATGCGCCAGGCAAAGCGACCAGAGAAGTTTTTGCCTTTCTGCTGCTGATTATCGTTCATGATGAAGAAACTGAGTCCGAAGAGCATGGCGAAGATACCATACATCTTGCCCGAAAGCAGCCAAGCTAGCACGTCGGCCACTGTCTGGTCGCTTGCCAGCGGATGGACTATCGGCTCCTGGGTGAAGATGTTGAAGTGCTCAACAGAGTGATAAAGTATGATGCCTGCCACAGCGATACCTCTCAAGGCATCGGCCACATCAATTCGCGTGTTCTTGCTCTGGCAAGCGTCCCTGCGGGCCGAGCGGGGTAAATTGCAGGTCTTGTACATCTATTTTTCGTTTTTAACGCTGCAAAGATACAAATTGTTTTGCGATTTTGTGCTTATTGTTTTGATTTTTAAGAAATTGTCTGTATATTTGCCGCAGAATAATCTAAAACATCACCTTATGAAAAAGCTTATCCTTCTTATTCTGATACTTATGTCGGGTATGATGCCGACGTGGGCACAATCAGCAGCTGCCGATGACATCGCTCAACTGCAGAAAGAGATGTACCAGCTCTACAATAAAAACGACGAGACTGCTTTCGTTGATATTACCAACAAACTGAAGGATGCGGCGCAGAAGGCTGGCGACGAACGCACATTCTACAAGGCATGGTCAAATCAGGCCCTCTACTTTGCCAACCATCAGCAGCGCAATAAGGGACAGCTCATCGCCAAGGATATGCAGCAGTATGCCCTGAACCACGACCATAAGTACGGCATCTATACAGGTACACATGTGATGGGCACCATACAGAGCATGATGGGCGACTATCAGGAGGGTATACAGAACTTCAAGAAAGCCATCAGCTATCTGCACGAGAATTTCCCCAAAGAGAGTGCGGCGGCCTCGTGGATAGAGCTGGCCAGAATCAGCCTTACCAACAGAAAAATACATCAGGCCATCCAAGATGCCGAACAAGCCCTGAAGGAACCAAATATCAGTGCCATGCATAGGTTGAACGCATGGTCGGTAATCTGTCTGAGTAAGGTGGACACAGCTTTATATCACGTAAAGGATGCGGCTGAATATCAGAAGGAGTTTGACTACGTTTGGGGCG
>JAEEGK010012770.1_pt1 | contig 19037 bp, 14 predicted proteins | sample 8958771 | NCBI WGS metagenome assembly JAEEGK01 (sample SAMN16246547, study PRJNA631951) | gut metagenome | biome: gut microbiome; feature: rumen; material: SC-attached | host: Bos | place: Iran: Karaj | collected 2018-10
ACATATCCAAACATTGTTAAGGACTTTATCCCGAATACCCCTAACCAACTATGGGTAAGCGATATGACATATATCACCATATGGGTTGACGACTATCACTATATCTTCTGTTACCTGTCTATTATCCTAGACGCATATACGGAAGAAATTATCGGATGGAGCGTTGGCCCCTCACTGGAGACCATCTATCCGCTGGCAGCCCTGAAGATGGCGCTGAAACGCATGGACGGGAAGACGGCCGTCAATCTCATACATCATTCCGACCGGGGCATACAGTATGCCAGTTCTGACTATGTGGACCTGTTGAAGCGCAATCATATCAGTATCAGCATGACAGAGACCGGAGACCCAAAAGACAATGCCCAGGCGGAGCGCATCAACAACACCATGAAGAATGAACTACTGAAAGATATCCGCTTCACGAGTCTGGAAGAAGTTATTGCTGCCGTGACGCGTGCTGTGGACTTCTACAACAACGAAAGGCCACACATGAGCATCGACATGATGACACCGGCGCAGGCAGCGACCCATGAAGGAACCATCAAAAAGTGGTGGGTCAGTTATCGCGAACGGGCCATCTTATCAGCGCGATCTTTGGAAATCCCGGAAAACAGCTTACCTTTGCCTGTTGTTCAGGGGTCCCCCTCCGGCCTCCGGCCGTCGGTCAACCTCTGCACGGGATAAGGCCTGGCTAGACAACCAAAAGTAGGGATAATGATAAGAGTCAACCTACGCCAGTAATAAAGTTAAACCAGAGTCAACTTCTTTCAGGGAAAGGCTCCAATCGGAGTCAACCAAAATCAGGAAAGAACATACAGGTCCATCGACTGGACCCATACAAGCAAAAACACCCTAGAAATGCCCGTACCGGTCCATCCCCTGGACCCGTACGGGCACATCACGGTTGTTGCGGCATAAAAGACGAAATATCACACATTTCCAACTTTTTGTATATCTTTGTATTATACGGTTATACAGTGCTATAGAAATGGGAAACGAAACAAAAAACAAAAGGTTATCTTGTGCAGGGATCCTGTGCCTGATTTACGCAGTGGCATCCTGCGTTTCCAGTCCGTCGACGGAATCCTTCAAGGACGACCTTGATTTCACGATTGCAGAGGTCGAATACAACTATCCCGGATATGCACTGCTGACGGAAAGCGAGTTGGCGGAATACAACGTTATGAAAGCAGCCGTCCGGGACAGTGTCGATGCAGGGGTGTACACTGACTTCGATGGGGTCGGCCACTATCTCGCCTGGTTCCAGCAACGGCACCTCAGGACGTGCTGGGACGCACATGACCATTTCTGGAAAGAGTCTGTCAACTATGCCGCCTTCTTTCCCTACAAACCCCAGAAAGTATCATGCAAGGTCGATGACGACACCTGGCTGATCCGTTTCCCTTCGTGTTCCGGGGACCCTGATGAAGATTGGATTGCAAAGTCCGTAAAGGATTATGAGGCCTCGGGGTGCAAATTCCTAATCATCGACATTCGCGGAAACGGTGGCGGCAGCGACCACTATTACGAACCCTACCTTGCCCTGCTCTATGACACTCCGGGCGTTACGGATGGAATGGATCTTTTCTATACGAAAAGGAATTTCAAGGAGATGAAGCGGTATGCGCCGCTCTGGATGATGAAAGTTGCCTTGGGCCATGACAAATCCCGGGAAAGAGTGATGTGGACCTTGGCTGAAAGTTTTCCGATCCAATACCCCACCACCTCCACCCTCCCTCTCGCAGCGGCCCTCATCATCGACAGCGAGGTGGGAAGTTCCGGCGAGCAGATGGTCTTGGATATCAAGGCATCCAGCAAACGAACCACGGTGTATGGGCGCGAAAACACCTATGGAATCCTGGACATTTCCAACTGCACGGAGGAAGTGCTCCCGTTCAGCAAGCGGTCTATCCTGATCCCAGTGACCGTCTCCCACCGTCTGCCCGACCGCGGCATCGACAAGACCGGCATCGCCCCGGACGTCCGCCTGGACATCCCCTATCCGACCGAGCTCAAGGACAATGTCGATGAGTGGGTGCTCTGGGTTGCCGAGGACCTGAAGAAAAAAAGCGAGTCTGGGCAACAAAATAGAAATGCGGAAAAAGAATAACGATCCGACACCTGTTGTTTATCGAAGTTACTGAACCATGTGGAAAGCCATCAAATACATCCTCATCTATTTCGCATTTCAAGTGCTTGGCGCACTGATCGTCATGGTTCCGGGATACATCATGGACGCGGATGAAGCCGAGATGCTCGTGATCACCCTGGCTCTTTCGAACCTTCTCTTCTGTTGGTATATCCTTCGGAAAGACCGATTGCGTCATGGCAAGGAAACCTTCACGATCCGGTCCGGGACCCTTCTCCTGCTTTCGGTCTTTGCTGTCTTCTTCCTCATTCTTCCGGAAGTTGAACTGATTGAAAGACTGGACCTTCCCAACGATCTTGGAGACGAGCTCGATGAAGTGGGCGGCACGATCCTGGGCCTGATTACAATCGGAATCCTCAGTCCGATCGGCGAAGAATTGCTGTTCCGGGGCGCAGTCCTTGGCTCGCTGCTAAATTGGCGGCCGATCCGGTCGATGCCCTGGATCGCCGTCGTTCTCTCCGCTGCTTTCTTCAGCCTGATGCATATGAACCCCGCCCAGATGCCCGGTTCCTTCATCATGGGTTTGCTTTTCGGCTGGATGGCTTACCGGACCGGCAGCCTGCTTCCCGGCATCGTCGGCCACGTCTTCAACAACTCGCTGGTCTGCATCCTGGCAATGCTGCCGGAAGATGAAGGCGGAGCAGAAACCGTCGCCGAAATGTTTGACTCCCCCGTCCTGGAATTCATTGCGGTTGCCGGGTCGGTCTTCATCTGTATCATCGTCATCAAAGCCATCGTCCGCAAGGTCAATGAGGTTTACAGGCCCCAGAAGCCGGACCTGGTTGCCGATGACCTGTCCGGTCAACAGTAATTACGATAGAATTATGACTGCAACTCGTTTGCTTTTTGTTTCCGCCATCCTGCTCCCCGCACTGCTGGCCTGTTCCCATTCCAATGAGAAATGGGAGAACGATCCGGACAACGACAGGACGGTCCATATCAGCGGCACTGTCGAGAATCTGTCCCCCAGGGATGTGAGAATCGCCCTGGCAGGAACGGATGTTGTCCATGGTGGCGCGTATTACACCATTAAAGTGAAAAATGGGCGTTTCTCCGCCGATGTCCCCCTGGACCAGGACAAAGTGTATGAATTGCTGATTCCGGTAAGTCACGGTTACTCCGAATTGCGTTACCAAGTCTTCTTCGCCACCCAGGACACCCTGGTGATCTCCTATGACAACCATGAAAATCAGCGCAACGCCCCTGAATTGATCCTTAATCCGGCCGGAGATAATGAAGAATATCTGACCTTCAGAGCGGAAAAGAAAGCACGTTTTTCCGATGAAGACCGCTCCCTCGATGATGAGTATGCTTCCATCAGGGAACACTTTTATTCAGCGGAATTTGATCACCTTTGCGACGATCTGAATGACAGAAGTCTTGACCAATCCGCACGGGACACAATCCGGCTTCTGATCGGGCAGATGAACGCAGACAGGACGGCATACACGCCGGAAGGCCGGGCATATCTGGCCAGACAGGACGAAGTGGGGAAAAAGAAACTGGATTTCGCCAGGGAGTATCTGGAGGCCCGGCCGGCTTCCCTCGCGCTCTTTGAGGTTCTATATGAGTCAATCCGTTCCGCATCGGACCTGGACCACGGTTACCATGACTGGCTGCAGTATTATGAACAGGATTATTCCCGCAAGTTCCAGGACAACAACCTGCATCAGCTGGTTCGTAATGTCATATCGTCAACAAGCATACGGGAAGGCGGACGATTTATTGACTTCACGCTACCGGACAAGGACGGCGTTCCCCGCACCTTGTCGCAACTGATTGACGGGAAAGTCGCCGTCCTCGAGTTCTGGGCGACCTGGTGCCGGTCCTGCATCGTGAACCGCAATGCCATCCGGGAAGTCTACGACCGGAACAAGGAGAAAGGTTTCGTCGTCGTCGAAGTCGCCCGAGAAATCAAGGACGATTCTAAATGGCGGAACCACATCGAAAAAGACGGCGCGGACTGGACAGACCTGCTCGCGATGGAGGAGAACCATTCGGTCGGAAACGCCTATGGCTGCGGAATCAAAGCCGGCGGAACTTTCCTGATCGACCGGAACGGATGTGTCATCAAGGTCGATCCCACCCGCGAAGAAATTGAGGCCGCCCTCGCCGGCCTGTGACCACCGGTCAAATCAAGAACTGATCAAATAACCAACCAGTTGCATATCATGAAACCCTAAATTGACCGAAGACTTCAAGAAAGGAGCCAAGAGCTTGGCCCTCTATATGATTTCAGCCATCGTCGTATTCCCCGTCTACCATCTGATCAAGGGCGACTTCACCTGGGGAGACACGCTGATCAATGCGGGCCTCATGGTCCTGATCGGCCTCGTCCTGGGCATCTTTTTCTTCTTCGGCATGCAAGTGCCGGAGAAGAATGACGACTAAACGAATCATCCCGAAAATCGCAAAGCGGCCGAATCGTTGTTCCAGGACGCTCTGAGGCCAATTGAGACGCTTTGCCAGCCAAAATGAAGTGCACCCCAAAAGTTGGACATAAAAACAAACAGTTATGTCCCAACAAATCAAGTATCCATTTGCCTATAAGATGCAGGCGGTCAACCTGTATGAGCAGAATGGCAGCAAAGCTGAAGTGGCCCGTTTCCTTGGCATTTGTCCGTCTTTGGTGGACCTGTGGGTCCAACAATACTATCTGGGAGGCGCGGCGGCACTGATTCCCAAGCCAAACGGCATCAAGTATGACCCTCAGATGCGGATATCAATCATAGAGGATCTTCAGAATAAAAGAGTATCTTTGCGTGAGGCGAGCGCCATCTTCGGCGTGTCCTCCCGGACTCTGGGCCGATGGCTGCAGAGTGTCGAGGACGGTGGATTCTCCTCGCTATTTGATCGGGTGCCAAGCAACTATGTTCCAGGTATGGGCAGGAAAAAGAAAGAAGAGCCGTTGACGGAGCTCGAACAGATCCGGGAGGAGAACATGCGTCTCCGGGCCGAACTTGACTTGATAAAAAAACTGAACGCCTTAGTTGCAAATCGATGCAAGCCGACAAGAAAGAGCGTGCGAAAGCCATCCAAGGACTAAGGCGGACGTACAAGCTTGGCGTGCTGCTCAAGCTGGATGGGATGGCAAAGTCGACGTTCTACTACAACCTGGCCGCCAGCCGGGCAGAAGACCCGGATGCCATCCTCAAGAAGCGTATACGGGCAATCTACCACAAGCACAAGGGGCGCTATGGATACAGGAGAATCACGCTCTGCCTGCAGGCAGAAGGCATTCCGGTCAACCACAAGAAGGTCGAGCGCATCATGAAAGAGCTCGGTTTGAAGGCGGTCGTGCGTGTAGTGAAGTATCGTTCGTACAAGGGCGATATCGGCCAGGTCGCGCCCAATCTGCTGGAGAGGAACTTCAAGGTGGAACGGCCCCTGAAGAAGCTTGCGACCGACGTCTCGCAGGTCAAGATTGGAGACAGGAAGGGCTACATTTCGCCCGTCATGGACATGTTCAACGGCGAGATCCTGACGTGCGACGTCTCCGACCGGCCGGACCTTGCGCAAACCGAAAGGATGCTCAAGGACCTGTTCAGAGTCGGTGGAGAAGGCCTGGAAGGGGCGATCCTCCATTCAGACCAAGGCTGGCAGTACCAGCATCGCAGCTTCCAAGATGCCCTTCGGGCTCATCACATGGCCCAGAGCATGTCCCGCAAAGGGAACTGCCTGGACAATGCCATGATGGAAAGCTTTTTTGGCTCAATGAAGTCTGAATTGCTATATTTGGAAAACTTTACGACGATGGATCAGTTCAAATTGGCGCTGAAAGAGTACATCCGGTACTACAACAATGACCGGATCAAACTTCGTCTGAAAATGAGTCCCGTCGAATACCGATTAAAACACCAAACCCCATTCATTAATCCGTCCAACTTTTAGGGGGCACTTCAAAATCGTCGCGTGAAGCGTCGCGATGTGCCTTTGAGGGCCCCAGATCGGGACGACGACGCTATGCGAATTTCGGGTTGGGCAAACTCCTAAAGCACCAGCGTATTGATCGAGCCGGCCGGGAGGGTGACCACCCGGTGGTGGCCCGGGAGGCCTTCCAAAGACACGGTTTTCGGCGCGTCGGACTGATTGGCCAAGAGCAGGACGACGCGGCCGTCGGGGTTCAGGAAGCCCAACGTATCTGCATAGGTGCCGCCCAAAGTGAGGACACGGGCGCCGGGCTGGACGTAGTGGCTGGCGTGCTTAAGAACATAATACTCAGGAGAGTAGCGGAATGTCTTGCTTTCCTTGTCTACAACCACCAGCGAATTCTGCCGCCACATCCAGGTGCTGATTCCGCCTTCGATCAGGGAGGTATTCCAATAGAAATAGCTCTGGACACCGTTTCCGAAATAGTGTTTCATCAGGTCCCAGCTGTGCATGGCGCCGCGCCAGTCGTTGCGGCCGTTGCCACATTCCTGCTCCGTCTGGTAACAGGGAAGCTCCGGATGCCGGCGGTGAAGCTCCGGCAGCGCATCCTTTCCGGCCCATTGGAAGCCCATGCCCTTGATCGAAGGGCCGACTTCCGGATCGGTGAGGATGCGGTCCCAAAGGTCGGGATTGGCCCGTTCCATGGTCCCCAGGTAAACCTCGACGTCCCGGGAAGCCATCTCCGGCTCCAGGTATTTCAGGAACGCAATCAAACCTTCCGGGGTCCAGGTGCAGGAAGGGAACACCTGGTCCGAGTTGGGCTCATTCTGCGGCATCACCATGAAGATGTCGATGCCCTCGGCCTTGTACGCGTCAATGAACTTGCCGAAATACTGCGCATACGCCTCCAGGTAAGCCGGTTCCAGGATGAATGCATCGACTCCTTCGGAGACCTGTCTGTCCATCGGAAGCCCGTTGAACGGGGCCGACCGGGATGCATAATGCCCGCTCACCTTCATCCACGACGGCGGGCACCAGGGTGATGCCCAGATGCGCAAGGAAGGATTTACGGCCTTCGCCGCCCGGATGAACGGGATCAGCATCTGCCGGTCCCGGTCGATGGAAAAGTGTTCCAACGCAAAGTCCCCGGGGACCTCGTCATAGGAGTAGAAATCTACGCTGAAGTCATTGGCGCCCAGCGGCATACGGGCCATGGTCAGATTCAGGCCCGAAGAAGTGAATAAATCTTCGAGTATCGTCGTACGATCTGTTTCGGACAGCTCCGACAGCGAGGTCCATCCCAACTCATTGAAGCAGGTGCCGAACCCCTCCACAGTCTGATTCACGGCCGACAGGTCCACGATGACGGAAGCCTCCGCCGGCGCTTTCGCCGCGACAGTTTCCATTACCTGCCAAGGGTTGTCAAAGGTCGTTGAAACCCACTCCATTTTCGCAGTGCGCTGGCAAGATACCGTCGCGAGCAGCGCGAGTAATATCATCCAATTCCTCATATCAGTGCTTGTATAGGTCCATTCCATGGACCGGTACGGTCAATAATACCCCTAAAACGCTTATACAGGTCCAAACAGTACTATTTCAGTGTAAAGGTCTTCGTTTTACCCTTGTAAGTACACCGCACGATGCGGGCGTCCTGGTCGATGGTGACCTTTACGCTCTTCGGCGCCTTGACGGAAATCTTCCCAGTAATGCCTTCCGGAACCGTCAATTCGTAGAAAGTATTGTCGGTCAATCCGTTCTGATCCGTAGCCCAAACGGGGTGTGCGGGCATCTCCAGTGCCTGTCCGCCAACGGAAATCTTCACGACCGGCGGAACCGGGAATGACATCCTCTGCCCCTTCTTGGTGAAGCCCAGTCCCATGATGTCGCAGAGCGGTTCTCCGGCCGGGCCCTCCGCCACGAGGAAGATGGCATGCTTGCCCGTCAGACCGTCGACGGCATCACCCACCGAAACCGAATAGCGCTTGACATCGGCAGAAGCGCCGGCAGGGATTAACACTTCCCCGACCTTCACACCGTTCCAGGCACCGCCTTCCCAGGGCCCGTCAATCCAGACGCCCACCTTGAAGGACTGCGCCGTACGGGCGGCCAGGAAGAGGTTGAACACCGTCTTATTGCCCTTCTTGACGCCCTCGAAGGCAGGCAGGCCGGGTGCACCATCAGGCAGGCCGCCGAATCCGAAATACTTGTAACCCAGAATATCCCCGGACCTCACTCCGGTTATGTCCATGCGATTGTCCCACACATCCCAGTTATCCTGGATCGAATCCGGGTTGGAGAGATAGCAGGCGTAACCGGCGGAATAATAACGGTAAGGAGGAAGTCCGTAGATATAGAAACCTTCGGACGTGACTTCCGCACCGCGATACTCCGCACCATTCTTGGCTTTCACCGTGAAGGCGCCCTTGTATGGATCATAGGCCGAGATATGGACGGCACCGCCTTCGGAGACCGGAGCCGCATCGACGGCGATGGCCACCGGAGCGACCATCGACTGGCGGGCAAAGCCGAAGCCGCGCGGAGCGCGGTGGTAGAAAACATACCATTGGTCGTTGATCTGGGCCAGGGAACCGTGGGTGTTATTGTCGCCGAAATGGGTTTCCATCTCAGAACCGTCACAGGAAAGGACCGGACCGCGGGCATCCACGAGGACGCCGCCGCTCTTCCAGGGGCCGTGGGGCGTGTCGGCATAGGCATAACGCAGCGTGGCATTGCTCTGCGTCAGGCCATATTCCTGTCCGGAAAAGCCGCTGTACAGGTAAATGTACTTGTTCCCGATCTTCCGGAACGAAGACGCCTCATAGAACTGGAAGTCATCCCAGTCCTCCCCTTCCGCCACGGCCGGAAACTCGATTTTCTCGTCGGCACGGATACCGGCCCACTGGAGATGCTGCCTCATCTCGTCGGACACGTCCTCCCCTTCGGGAAGGTTCGCCAGATACGAAGTCAGCATGGAAGGGACCCATAAGGGATAATCGGGAGATCCGTGACGGGGAGAATACATCGTATTCGGATCCAATTCCGTCGCGCTGGACCGCTGGATACCCCAGGCGGCATAAGCGCGGTAACCGTTGACATAGTCCGGATCGGAGGGGTCATCCACCGGCTCGACCAGGATGCCCGGATCGAAACCGATCACGCTGCCGGGGGCCAGGGAATGGTCTTCCTGGATATTCAAGGGCGTGAACGGACCGGACGGACGGTCGCCCACGCACACCATAGGGGTATGCATCAGTGCGTGCGGATAGAGATAGTATTTCCGGGAGCCCTCTGTATAGTTATAAACCTCCACCAGATCCGGCGCATACATCGTGCTCCACCTTCCATTCTCACTATACGTAAACACGGGTCCCTCGTCCCGCCAAGCGGTCAAATCTTCCACAGGCGCCGACCACTGACGGTCGTCCTGCCCGCAATAACTCTCAACACGCGTGTCGTGAGAGCCGGTCACGTAGATGCGGAACTTGCCGGGATTGTCCGGATCCTCAAACACGCGCGGCTCCCCGTCGGGAACATGCTCCCAGAGAGGCAGGAAAGGATTACCGATGAAATCGGCGGTCTCGGAGACGGGACCGCCACAGGAGGCAAGGGCCAGGCATAGGGCCGACAAAGCATGTATAGGTTTCATATCCAGTGTGTTATCTTGCGATTGAATGCTCCCGGAGATAGGCGTCAAATGCCTCCCTGTAGGCATCGGATACGTGCAGCAGCCGATCCCCGACCTTCACGTCACCGGTGCCGCTCACCGAAGCGACCTTGTCCAGGGCGACGATGAAAGATCGGTGGATCCGCATGAACTGCCCGGCAGGGAGCATTTCCTCCATGCCTTTCATCGTCACATGCGTGACGAGCGGCTGCTTCTGTGAAGCCAGGAACACCATCACGTAGTCCTTCATTCCCTCGACGAACAGGATGTCATCAAACTCTACCTTCCGGAGGGCGCCATCGACCTTGAAGAAGGTGGATGTCTTCGCCTCAGAAACCGGAGCCGCCGGGGCCGCTGTCGCCGCTTCCTTCAAGGTGAACCATTCCCGCGCCTTCTCCGCCGCCTCCAGGAACTTCTGATAGCGGATGGGTTTCAACAGGAAGTCCAGGGCGGACACTTCGTAACTCTCGAACGCATACTGCTTGAAAGCCGTCGTGAAGATGATGCGGGTACCGGCTGGAACCATCCGGGACAGTTCCATCCCGCTCAAGTCCGGCATCTGGATGTCCATGAACACCAGGTCCGGGGCCTGCGTCCGCATCTCGGAAAGCGCCAGGACCGGATCGGTGAAAGACGCGACCAGTTCCAGGAAAGGCGTACGGGCGATGAAATTCTCCAGCATCTTGACGGCGAGCGGCTCGTCGTCCACGACAAAGCAGCGGAGGGAGGTCATAAGGCTTTCAGGGTAACTTGCACGTGATAGGTATCGCCGTCGGCCGACTGCTCATAGGTGTATCGGCCGGGATACAGCAGTTCCAGACGCCGTTTCATGTTCTCCAGGCCGATGCCGGAGCCGATGTGGTCCGTCCCCTGCTTCTCGAACAGGGAGTTGTCGCAGGCGAACACCAGGTCGTCCCCGTCCATGTGCATGGACAACTTCACGAAAGAAGGATGCCGAGCGTTGACCCCGTGTTTGAAGGCGTTCTCAATCAGGGAGATGAAAAGAAGCGGCGCCACCTCCACCGGACGGGAAGGAGCCTCGAGATGCTTCTCCACCGTCGTCAGTTCGTTGCAGCGGAGGGCCATCAGGTCGATGTAATTGTCCATGAACTCGATCTCAGAGGACAGCTGCACTTTCTCCGCCTCGCTGTCGTACAGGGCGTAGCGCAGCAAATCGCTGAGCTGTCCGATGCTCTCCTGCGCCTTGTCCGGGTCGATCTGCGTCAGGGACGAGATGTTGTTCAGGGTATTGAACAGGAAATGCGGGTTGAGCTGATGCTTGAGCCAGGTCAGTTCGGCCTCGGCCGTCTTGCGGCGCTCCTCCTCGAACTGCATCTCCCGGTCGTTCATCCGCATCAGGTGTCGGAGTCCCACTGCAAGCAGGATCATCAGGACCTGGAAGAAGACGGCGGCGATGATTCCGCCCAGGAAGAAGGCCCAGATGTTCCGCAGACCGATCTGTTCCACCACTTCCTCCGGCGGAGTCATCGGTCCGCGAGGCCAGAAGCGGTACAGGTTGTAGCCCACCAGCAACAGGATATTGAGGATGTAGAACCACTTCACCTTCCCTTTCCCGCCGTACAGGAACTGAGGGACCAGGAAATAGTAGTTCAAGCCGTACAGGACGAACAGCGGGAGCACCATCCGCGCGGTGTGACGGAACACGAAGAAGGCTTGCTGCATATGGCCGGTCGTCGTCCAGGTGACGAGGGCCGGAACGAGAAAAACACCAGCCCAGACGACGATCTGGGTGGTGTTCAGGATGAGATTTCTGCGCCGGAGATTTTGCATGATGCAAATATACTAAATTATTGCATCATAATCGAGCCCATGCTTTCGGCGGTGGTGGTGCTGTTCAGCTGGTCTTCGTTCTGGATGGTGCGGCTGGCGCGCTTGGCGGAGTAGTTGCCCTGCTTGCCGAAGGTCCAGCTGACCTGGAAGGTGATCTGGCGCATCGGAATCGTCGTGCTCATGTCGGAGACGAAGCCGTTGCCGACGGTGTGGGAGGACATGGACATCTCGAAGCCTTTGGCGAGCGGGAGCATGCCGTTGACGGAGAAGCTCAGACGGTCGTTCAGGAAGGACTTGGTGAGGCCGAGCATGGCCATCGACATTCCGGTCGTACGGCCCTGGAGGGTCACCTGGCTGCCCATCATGATGGCGTTGGCGCTCAGGCGGATGTCCCAGGGAAGGGTCTGCTGGCCGCCCAGCATCAGGTTGTAGGCCCATCCGCTGTTGCTCTGGCCGAGCTGCGCGCTGGCGATGTCGCTGTAGCTCACGCCGCCGTTGATCATGATGCGGGTCTTGTTGGTGGGATTCAGCATCATGTAGGCGTTCAGGCCCGTGCTCTGGCTCGTGACGATGTTGCCGTAGGTCGTGTTCAGGAGGTTGTTCTCGTCAAAGAAGCTGTAGGCGGAGATGCCGTTGCCGGTGTAGCTGTAGCGCAGGGTGGCGTTCACCATCACTTTCGGGGTATAGGCGCTATACACCAGGGAGATGTTGTGGCCGCGTTCTACGTCCAGATCGGTGTTACCGTAGGTCAGGGCGGTCGGATCGGTGGTGTCCACGTACGGGTTCAGGTAGGAGATGCCCGGGCGGGAGATGCGCATGTTGTAGCTGAGACCGATGTTCTGGGTCATGGACGGGCTCCACTGGATGCTGGCGGTCGGGACCAGGCTGCCGTAGTCGGTGCTGAAGGCATTCGTCTGGGCGGAGGAGTTGTAGGTCTGCCACGTGTGCTCGTACCGTACGCCACCCTTCACGCCGAAGGTGCCGAAATTGCCGGTAAGTTCGGCATAGGCCGCACCGATGCGGTTGTAGAAGTCATAGTCCAGGCTGCTCAGGGGATTCACGACGAACTTCGTTCCGTCCCAGAGATAATCCTGCTGGCTGGAGGAGTTGTGGCGGTCGATATACTTGGCACCGGTGGACAGGCTGTAGTACATACCCATCGGCGTGGTAAAGTCGGCCTGGACGGTATGGTCGGTGGATCCGGTACGGCCGTCGGACTTGCGGTCGGTCAGGTCGAAGCCGGGGATGCTCGCCGCATTGAAGGTGTTCAGGGTGTTGTTCACGGAAGGAGCGCCGTTGTACTGGTAGGACAGGGTGAAGGTACGGCCGGGGAAATCGGCCCAGGTGTGCTGGTAGTCGGCACCGGCGGAGATGCTGTTGCGGGTCATCAGGGACTCGGTCGTACCGGTGTAGGTGAAGGCGTCGGCGCCGGGGGCGAAGAGCATCGTGTTCGTTGTGCCGGCGGTGTTGTTGGTGCCGAAGTGCATCAGGCCCACGGTGGCGGACACGAGGTTCTGGGGATCGATCTCATAGGAGGCGCTGATGTTGCCCATCAGCATGGGCATGGACATCGTGGACTCGGTGTGGGTGGAGGTGGAGAAACCGTTGTCCTGGACGCGGGTCATGTCCATCACGGTACCCTTGCTCCCCTGCTGCATCCCGTTGAAGTTGGCGGTCAGGGCGAACTTGCCCTGCTGCATGCTGCCGAACAGACCGCCGCCGTAGCCACGGGTCGAAGCCTGGGCGCGGAGCGTACCGTACATGCCGTCAGCCGCGCTCTGGCCGCCGGTGACGGCCTTGTTGGTGGTGATGTTCAGCACACCGCCCACACCCTCGGCGTCATAGCGGACGCCCGGGTTGGTGACGACCTCGACGTTCTTGACGGAACTCGCCGGCATCATCTTGAAAATCTGCGAGGCGTTCTGGGACATCATCTGGTTGGGCTTGCCATCGACATACACCACGAAGGACGAGGAGCCGTTCACGGAGATGTTGTCCTGGCCGTCGACGGAGACCATCGGCACCTTGCGGAGCATATCCAGCACGGTGGAGGTCTTGGAGTCCACGTCGTCCTCCACGTTGTAGGTGATCTTGTCCACTTCCATCTTCACGAGCGGACGCATGGCGGTGACGGTGCCGGCCTTGAGGACCTCGGCGGCGTCCTCGACGAGGATCTCGCCCAGGTCGATGACCTCTTCACCGTTGATCTTGAAATAACGGCGGGCCTGCTTCCGGCCCATGTTGTCGAAGAGGAGGTAATAGTTGCCCTTGATGTCGAAGGTATGGGAGAACGTGCCGTCTTCAGCGGTGGTGGTGAAGGCGACGGCCTTGGAGTCGTCATCGGCCTTGAAGAACTGGAGAATGGCCGCGGGCTCCGGCTGACGGGTCAGGGAGTCGAGGACGATGCCTTTGACGGTGCGGATTTCCTGGGCGTTCGCGGCGATGCCGGCGAAAAGGGCGACGAGGAGGATGAAGAACTTTTTCATAATTATTGCGATACTTTTGTTTTCGATTTCCGAGAGCAAAAGTACCGCAATATGCAAGAGGCTGACGCCGGTTTTAGACGAACAGCCCGTTTCCTTCGACGAAACCCCTACAGGCGCGCCTTGATGGCTTTGGTGGCCTCCTCATAACCGGGCTTCTCGAGGAGGGCGAACATGTTCTTCTTGTAGGCTTCCACACCCGGCTGGTTGAACGGATTCACCCCGAGCGTGTACGCGCTCACGCCGCACGCGAATTCGAAGAAATAGAACAGGGAACCGAGGTTGAAGGCATCGACCTGCTCCACGGACACTTGGAGCTGGGGCACGCCGCCGTCCTGGTGGGCGATGACGGTGCCGAGTTCGGCCATATGGTTACAGTGCTCGACGTTCTTGCCGGCGAGATAGTTCAGCTGGTCGAGGTTCTGGGGGTCGGAGCCGATGACCACGCAGCGGGTGGCCTTCTCCACATGGACGACGGTCTCGAACATCACGCGGTCGCCTTCCTGGATGAACTGGCCCATGGAGTGGAGGTCGGCGGTGTTGTTGACGGAGGCGGGGAAGATGCCCACGCCGTCCTTGCCCTCGGACTCGCCGTAGAGCTGCTTCCACCATTCGGCGAGGTACGTGAACTTGGGATTGTAGTTGACAAGGATTTCCACCTTCTTTCCGTATTCCTTGTACAGCAGGTTGCGCATGGCGGCGTACACGACGGCGGGATTCTCCGCAGACTTCACGGCGAGCGTCTTCTCGGCCTCGAGGGCGCCGGCAAGGATGGCACGCACGTCGAATCCGGCCACCACGATGGGCAGGATGCCCACGGGGGTAAGGACGGAGAAACGGCCGCCCACGTTGTCCGGGACGACGAAAGTCTTGTAGCCTTCCTGGGTGGAGAGGGTCTTGAGGGCGCCCTTCTTGGCGTCCGTGATGGCGACGATGCGCTCGGCCGCTTCCTTCTTGCCGTAGGTGTCCTCCAGATACTGCTTCACGATGCGGAAGGCGACGGCGGGCTCGGTGGTGGTGCCGGACTTGGAGATGACGATGCAGGCGACATTGCGCTCGGCGGCGAGGTCCATCAGTTCAGCGAGGTATTCCTCGGACAGGTTGTTGCCCGCGAAGACCACCTCTGCGGCATCCTTCCTGGCCAGCTGTTTCGCGAAATTGTGGCTCAGGGCCTCGATGGCGCATTTGGCGCCCAGGTAGGATCCGCCGATGCCGATGGCGATCACCAGGTCCACGCCCTTGGCCTTCCAGTCGTCACGGATCGCTTCACAGTCCGCGATCAGGCTCTCCGGCGTTTCGGACGGCAGGTGCTTCCAGCCGAGGAAATCATTGCCGGCGCCGTTCCCGGCGACGAGGACATCGAAAGCATCCAGGGCCTTGCCCACATACGCATTGTACTTGGCCTCGTCCACGAAGCCGCAGCATCCTTTAACATCTACTTTAACCATAGTTCAGTTTTTTAATCTTGCAAATATAATCATTCGGACGGGGTTTCGCAACCGGGACTCAGCGTTCCCAGAGAATCTCCCGCACCAGGGCCGGCTTGTTCGTGGTGATCTGGTCCACGCCCAGGTCACGCATCGCCCGGATGTCCTCCGGCTCGTCCACCGTCCACACATTGACGGTCATCCCGAGGTCGTGCGCTTCCTTCACCCATTCAGGATGCTTGTAGAACACGCTGTAATGGTAGTCGATGCCGTTGATGCCTTCCGCGTGCAGCTGGGCAGGGGCGATGTCGCCTTCCAGGTACTGGACTGTATAGCCCGGTGCTTTCTTGGCGAGTTCCTTGCAGATATGGTGGCTGAAGGAGATGAAAACGACCTTGGTGGGTTCCGAGGAACGGCGGGCGAAGGAGGCGAATTCGGGCGGGACATTGCGGGGTGCTGCGGGCCTGAGCGCCTGCAGGCACTTGTCGACGAGTTCGTCCTCCCGCTCCGGGGTGGTTTCGGGCTTGAGTTCCAGCACGGGCATGCACTCGCGGCTGCGGGCGGCCTGCGCCATATATTCCGCCAGGGTGGGAACATGTTCGCCGTTGGCCAGGCGGTTCGCACGGACATCGTCGAACGCGCTCGTCTGGATATCCAGTTCGCCGATGGTCCGGTCGTGATGGATGACCGGCACGCCGTCGGCCGTCAGGTGGATGTCGAACTCGCTGCCCCAGAGGCCGAATTCCTGGGCCTTGCGGAAGGAGGCGATGGAATTCTCCGCATTCCCCTCCCAATAACCGCGATGGGCGACGATCTGCGTCTTGGGAATCCGGTTCGCGCACCATGCCTTGACATCATTCCAACGATAATAAAGTCCATTGACAGCCTGGAGGGCCGGGAGTTTCGTCTCCCGTTCGTTCATCAGGAACTTGACGAGGATCTCATCGGACTTCTTGCTCCGGTAGAAGATCATCTGCAGGTTCGTCGCAAAGGGGCAGAAATAGGAAGGGAGCCAATTTGCGGCGGCTTCCTCAAGGGTGTAGCGCTCGCTTACGCCTTCCAGACCCAGGTAGCACACGAGTCCCAGGAAAGGCCAGTCATGACCGAAGCACAGGTCGGCGGCCTTCTGCACCTTGCCGGAGATGACGGCGTCGGCCTGGCTGATCAGGGTGTCAACCAGCTCCTGGGAGCGCGGGAGACGGATTTCTCCGTTCAACTTGGAATCGCACTGGTTCAGGTAGGCGGAGAGGAAGTTCAGCTCATGGAAATGGACCACATTCTCGAAGGGGAGGTAACGGAACATGTTGTCCGGAATATCGAAGGGGTCCGACACGCGGGCGCAGTCATAGATGGCGTTCTGGAAATCCCAGGCATCCGGAATCAGTTTCTTGGCCGCAGCAGGATCCGTGAACAGGGTCCGGTATACGGTCTCGTTGTCCCACTTGATCGTCTTCTTGTATTCGTCCAGGGCCTTGTTGGTGCGGGCGATGAGGGTGTTGTTCTCGCCGCGGGCGATATAGGCATAATACTTCTCACCCGTGTCCAGGTCCATGTCCAAATCCGGCTGCAAGGCCTGCAGGCGGGCGGTAAAGCCGTTCATGGACACGATGCAGCGCGGGGTGGTGCTGGAAACGGCCCGGATATGCTTGCTGCCCTTCTTGAATACTTCCGGGTAGCGGTGATACATCCGTTCGGCGAGCTGCGCGTGCTCGCGGACGCCGCGGGGCGTCAGGCGGCCGTCCATTCCGTTGTGCAGCTCATAGATAAGGGCCGCTTCATGCATCAGGGAATCACCGGCCGGGGTCAGGAGGTGCTGCTTGTCCGCCTGGGCCAGGAGGTCGCGGACCAGCTTGTACTGCGGACCGCCCCAGTCGGAACGGGAACCGTGACGGCCGTAATGGCTGATGTAAAACGCCTTGTACCCCTTGGGAGCGGGCGTTTCGTGGATGGGTTCGAATTCGTAGGAATGCGTGTTGAACGCAGCGCGACGGATGTCCCCTTTGAGGTACTTCACCACCGGAGTGTCCGGCTGGGCGGCGGCCGTCAGGGCGAAGAGCGCCAGCACGGCCAGTGTCAAGATTCGTTTCATAACCTTATCGTGTATAATAATCAATCATCTGGATGATGGCACGGGTGCAGACAGGGCAGAACTCCTCGCACTCGTTGATGCGCATGCGGCATTCCTGCACCGGACGGAAGACACCTTTGGACTGGTAGCCGGCGCCTTCATACACGCCGATTTTCAGGTTCAGCAGTTCCTTCTGTTCCGGGGTGAACGTGTTCCAGATCCGCCGGACATCCTGTTTGTCCAGGTCGTCAAGCGGGGTCGGGATGAGCGTCCCCTTGGGCAGCATGTCCTGCCACTTGGCGGCGAAATCATGGAGCGTGGTGATATTCGGCTCCCACGGTTCCGTATCGGCCGGATACGGGGTTTCCACCTGGTCGCCATAGGCATACTCGTCGGCGAGGCCGCCGAAGGCATGGCCGAACTCATGGACCATCACCGCATTGAAGGTGGGATGGTCGCTGTTCATGATGGTCATGGAGTTGTAGATGCCCCCTCCGCCATAGATAGCCGTGTTGACCATCACCACGATATGCTCGAAAGGAACGGTGCCGATGAGGTCATACACTTTCTGCTGCGCGGAAGTGGTCAGGTAACGGTTCGAATAGAAGGTGTCGAAATGGCTGTCGGCGACGGTGCGCTTCCAGTCGCCCCGGCGCGGAACACTGGCGCCGGAATCCTGCGATGGGGCGAAAACGGCGCGGATGGTGAACTTGTTCCGCAGCGATGCGAAGGGCTCGTGACGGAACAGGGCCGTCGCGACGTGCTCCGCGTCCGCGTAGAACTTGGCTTTCTCGGAAGCGCCATACCCCTCGGATACGACCACGATGTCGATGGTCTCGTCCAGCGGGCCGCCCTGCCAGACGACGGAAGAGGAAAAGCCGTTGTCCGCCACTTTCCGGATAAGGATGTCGGTCGGGTCGATGCGGTGCTTCAGGCTGGAAGACCGGTTCCGGTGGGTGTCCATGAGGAAGATCTCGATGTCCACGGGATGCTTCGGGAACGGCACCTGGAAACAGTTCTCAAAGGCCTTCTGGACGCGTGTCGCTTCTTCTTCGACCTGCCATTCCTGGAACAAGGTGGAGAAAGAATTGGCATACAGACACTCCCCCGTTTCCGGATCCAGCACGCGGATCTGGCCGTTGCCTTCCAGCAGCGGTTTTGCGAGATCGCTTCGCCGGCCCGCCCACTCGGACGTCCGGAGGGCCTGCTGGAAATAAATGGCCTGGTGCGCATGGTCTCCGCAGAAGACATAGTCCAGGCGGAGGGTCGCATTCTCGAAATCCCGGTCGAAATCCCGGGCCCGGAGGCCCGCGCCGACGGCCAGCAGAGCCGCCATGGTCAGAAGTATCCTTTTCATCAGTCTATTGTTTTTGCAGGATGCGGGCGACGGCCGCCTCCACCTCGTCATAACCATACCCCCGTGACAGGAGGGCCTTGAGCATTTTCAGCTTGCACTGTGGGTCGTCCTTCAGGAGACGGTACTTGTCGGCAGCCAGCTTATCCAGCTTCGAAACCGCCTTTTCGACATCGATTTCCGCCAGCGCCTCCGAGATGATTTCATCAGAAACGCCTTTCCCCCGCAGGA
>JAEEGK010012771.1_pt1 | contig 19037 bp, 15 predicted proteins | sample 8958771 | NCBI WGS metagenome assembly JAEEGK01 (sample SAMN16246547, study PRJNA631951) | gut metagenome | biome: gut microbiome; feature: rumen; material: SC-attached | host: Bos | place: Iran: Karaj | collected 2018-10
GTCTTCACCCTTCACGCGCAAAAGAATTGGTGAAAGTATTGAAGGAAATCTCGATTAAACGCAATGTTGATGTTCTTTGTACTACACATAATCCTACGTTAATCGACGAGTTGGGCGGCGAAATGATACCATTTATCAACTACGTAAAACGTGATGCGGAAGGCAACAGCGTCATAGAACTGTTGGAAGAAAAAGACAATCTCGCCAAACTGATGGCATCGTCAAGCATCGGCGATTTAATGACGGAGGACAAACTATGAGCAAAAAAGTTTTGATTATAGATACGAGCATCTTGTGCGTTTGGCTCAAAGTCCCCGGCAAAGATACATGCGGACAAAAAAACAAACCAATAACATTCGATGATGTCAATGCCAAAATTGAAAGCGAAGCCAAATCTGGAACTACGTTTGTACTTCCAATAGCCTCAATCATCGAAACAGGCAACCACATTGCGCATATTAAAAAAGGTGATAAAAAATTTTTAGGCGATAGTTTTGCAAAAATTTTGACAAATGCCGCTGACGAAAAAAGTCCGTGGGCTGCATTTTCGGAGCAAAGCACACTTTGGAAACCCAAAAAACTAAAAGCCCTCGCTCAGAAATGGAGCGAAAGCGTAGTTCATGGGCAGTCCATAGGTGATGCTTCTATCGTAGAAGTGGCGATGTATTACGCCGAAAAGGGTTTTGATGTAGAAATCTTTACCGGCGACGAAGGTCTGAAATCCTACGAACCGCCGAAAAAAACATTTCCGATTCCGCGCCGTCGGCAATAACAAAAACATCAATCGCCATGAACGATCGTTATGTATTTCAGTTCGGGGTCACGCCCGAGCAAAAGCAGTACGCAATTGGACTCGTTGACTATTCTATAGCCAACCATCCTGTCACGGATATTTTTGCGAACGACCCTGACGGCAAAAAAAGGCAAAGGGAATTTAGATATACCGGCACATTAGGCGAAGTGGTGTTTGCAGATGTTTATGGATTGCAACGGCCTACCAAATCGTTCGGCGCAATAGACGGGCAAGATTTCGGGCAAGATTTTTTGTTGAAAATTAATCAAGACAGTTTCTCAATTGACGTAAAATCGATGCATCGCAAAAGCAATATTTTTAGAGACAATTATGTACTAAACATCCCCTCATACCAATTGCACAAAGAATTTAGCAAAACCGACTATTATTTTTGCATCAGTTTCCACAACGACAAAGACGCAGCATACGCCACCTTGCTCGGATTCATCAACAAAAACGACGTATTGGCCGGCAAGATAGGCGATATATTTCTGAAAGGGACGCAACGGATACGCGAAGACAGCACATCTTTTACCTTCCAACGGGACACATACGAAATAATGTTCAAGCACATCACGCCGCCTTTCGTGTCAGAGCAGATAAAACAATTGCCAGGATTCAAGCGTATTGATATTTTGCCAGGACACAGAGAAAACAACAAGTATTGACAATTTTCGAGGACATAAATGATGGAATATAGATTTTTTGTGTTACTTTTGCCCCGTAAAAAATCACCATCAAAACGACAAAAATGAAACAAATCATAATTCCAGCGACATTGATTGCCGCATTGGCAATGTCATCCTGCCACAAGGAAGAAATTGTAAACGAAATTGTACAAGTGGACACCACTATCTACAATCCCACATTTGTAATCCAGAACTTGGAGCCAATCGAACAGACTGTGCTCCCTCCGTATCTGCGTCAAGGCGACAAGGTAGCTGTATTTGCACCGAGCAACGCCACAAGCGACGAGGACATCCGCGACGGCATCAACACTTTGAAATCCTGGGGTTTGGAAGTGATTGAGGCTGACAATTTGACTCTCAGTTACAGCCGATACGCCGGCACGTTGGACGAGAGGGTAAAGGCGATGCAAAAATTGCTCGACGACGACGAAATCCGCGCTATCTTCATGGCACGCGGCGGATATGGCGCGGCGCAACTCTTGCCCTGCCTCAAATGGAACAAGATGCAGCAAGCCCCGAAATGGATTGTCGGATACAGCGACATTACGGCACTGCACATCTATGTAAACAATATGGGCATCGCGTCGATTCATGGCCCGATGATGCGCGGGTTCAATAAGGATGCTGCAAGCGTCAACGCATTGAAAGCCATGATATTTGGCGAAAAAGCCGACATCGAAATCCCTTACAACGACGATTGCATCCAAGGCAAAGCCACGGGACGAATCGTGGGCGGCAACCTCTCGCTGATTTACGCGATGAACGGCACGGCTTTCGACCTCAACACCTCCAATTCAATCCTTTTCATCGAGGACACCGGCGAGGCGAATTATTCCGTAGACCGTATGCTGCTGAGCCTCCAACAGTCGGGCAAGTTGCAGAATGTGAAGGGCATCATCGTTGGCGAATTTAGCGGCGGCAGCCAAGGCAGCGACCTCCCGCTCAACGAAATCATCCGCAAATACGTCGGCGAACTTGGCATCCCCGTAGTCTATGGCGTACAATCGGGACACGACACAGTGAACATTCCGATAATGCTCGGCAGGGAGGCAACAATTACCGTGGACGGCAAGACTGCAAAAATCGAATTTGACAAGACATTTGCAAAATAATGAAGACAAACAGTTTTTTTATGATGCTGTGCGCAGCGATTTTGATGTCGGTGTTCAACTTCGGATGCAAAGAACCAGAAATTGAACGCATGGCATCGTCGTATTTTATCCCATACGGCATTACAGCCGAACCATGGTACAACAATTCTGTGTACTTAGAATTTGAACGAACCAACCTAAAAAAGTTTTCAGCGTCCGATGGCAATTCAGACGACAAGGAACGCTACAAGCAGTATCTCTATTATTTTGGTGATTTTGGCAGAAGGGAAGACTATAATGGAGCGTGGTTTGGCGACAGCGACGACGACCCAATGTTTGCCAGCGTCTGTGTATGCGACATAAAATCCATAGATGTGGTTTGCAATCAGTATTTCAACCAATTTCACTCCGCCAATCAAAGCGTCAACGACATAATCACCATCATCCCGTGGTCTGGATATACATATTTGCATAATTTCGCTGAACAATACAAACAATTTGATTTGCAAAACGTTGACAAAGATTACTTTAAACTAAATGGGACACGATTTGCAGAACTGTTTTTCAACCAAATGCCAGACAAAGCGGGCGAATACGAGTTTACAATTACGGTAACTATGGACGCCGACCCCGTCTCTGGCGACACGCCCACAATTGCACCCATCAAAACAACCATAAAATTCGAGCAATAACATGAAACAGTTTTTCGTAATCATAACCACCTTATTAGCAAGTCTTTGCGCATATTCGCAACCAATGGTTACATGCGGTTTTACGGTTTCTAATACCAAGGAACGCGATAATCCGACCAAATTTTTGGCAGGTTACAACGCCGGAATCACCTTCGATGTTGGAGAAGACACACGGCATTTTGCTTTCAGGACAGGAGCCACCATAATGTCAAACGGTTGGCGCGAAACCGGCGACGTGGACGAAAAACAGGTTTTCAGAAGCATGTCTGTGGAAATGCCATTTGCATGGATTCACAAGATTAAAGCTTCTGAAAACCTGTTAGTTGAATTGGGTTACGGCTGTTTCATTGGCGTTGGTGTTGACGGCAAAGCTAAAGCGATTTATCCAGAATACACCACTACTTACATCATCAACGGTCAGCCTCAAACCATCAATTATGGCAAAGTAGAGATGATATATGGCGGCAAATTGTTCGACGTCGATCACGGCATGAGATTCCATGTAGGAGTTTCCACCGATAGATATTTTGCCGGACTGGCGTATTATTATGGTGTAAGAATTACCAACACTTTCTGCCTCAACGTCGGATATTTCCTGAAACCCTGCGGCGAAAAACTCATCAAAGACCCGCAAGAATAACCCTCCCATCAAAACTCCACGCCAAGGCTGAGAGTAAACAGATGTTGGTTTTTCAATTCGTCGGTGCAGATACGGCGGAAAGTCCAGCCCGCGCCGCCAATGATTGCAAAATCGCCCTCGCCGCATCCAAAACGGCATCCAAGGATTACCTCGTCGAAATTGGAATTGCCATGACGACCGAAATACCCGCCGGTCTTAAGATTGATATACGGTGTGTAGCGGCTCTGCGCCAAAAAATTGTACCTCACATCCATATAAATGTCGAGTACCGGCTCCGCATAATCGCAACACTCCTCGCAATCGTCTTCATTCTCATATACAGTATAGCGGTCGCCGTAGGGATTGTCGATAATCTTGTGCCGCTCGCCCTTTTCGTCGATAAAATAATCGTCATGGAAAGTGTCGTCATTGGCGTCATACCAGCCAAGCGGCTTGATGTCCACAGGCCTTGCGGAACGAGTGCCACCATATTTGTTTGACAATCCGCATCCAAAGAAAAAATGCGGGTTGAACTGGTAGCCGATAGTGAGCGCGGGGCCGCCAAGGGCAAAATCGAGATTGGCACTGCCATCAGCCTCAAGAAAAACGTTGATGCCCTTGTTTTCGTGTGTGTATTCGCGCTGACCAAACACCGACAAGGCAATAGTCAGCAATATGATTGTGAATAATGTTTTCATGATTTGATACTCTTTTTTTGATTAAAACTCATATCCCACCTTAAAGAGGAAAGTTGCGCTGCCGAGGTCGTCCACGGGATTGAGCTGCAAGCCCATCGCCACATTGACGGCATGACGATAATTCTTGTTGAAACCAAACCTGGAGCCAACTATAAAAGCGCGGTACAGGTCGTTGGTGTCGTAGGCTACGTCCTTGCCCACCCTAAACTCAAAGAAAGGCGAGGCGTTAGTCCTTTTGCAAAGGACGCATTTGATGGTTATGTACAACGGCATACAAAACTCATTGTCTTCCACCTGCTTCCTCTCGGAGGTGCTGTGCTGCACGATTTTGCCCTGGTCGTCGATGGTGAACCACTTGCTTACCACCTCATGCTTCCTGAAAAACAGACCGTAAGGTTTCGCGCCAAAACCAACAGAAAAATGGTCGGAAAAATTGTGGACGACATTCAGAGACATTCCACGTGTCTTGTAATCGGTGTTAGGAGCCAACTCTGCCTCCACAAGCATAGAAAAATTGCCCTTGCGCATCTCGGTGCTGTCGCCATCCTGCGCATACGCCCCGACGCTCAATAGCATCAGGACTATCAGTATTAGTTTGTTCATGTTATAAAGCATTATAATTGATTTTGTTTATCATCAATATAACACTTTCACGGCACGAACCCCTATATTATTCCTACAAAAAAATTAATTGCAACCCAATAGTGCAGCTATCGAGAGATACAATCCCTTGACCGCAAGATACAAGAAGTAACAAGCCACGCCGAGTATCACAATCAGTATCGCCGACTTCCACGCGCTGCGGCGCACTTCGTCGATGACATCGCCGTCGTTCTCCACAAAGCCGACTATAAGGCGGTAATTCTTGGTGTATGAGCGGTAGAATACGTCGAGCACGTCGCCGATATAAGGCGTGAGACCGATGAAGCAGTCGAGAACTATATTATAAAGTACTGCCAAGAAAAGCGGAATAGACCTTATCTTAAACAGAGCGACAAAGAGGAACGGAAACGACAATACTATGGTGAGGAAGTCGCCGACACCAGGTACGATAAAGCCCAACACCGCATCCACAAAGCACTTGTCCATCAAGAACGAAATGCCTTTCACAGTGCGGTACATCCAGTCGTTTTCGAGTTTCTCGCGGGCGAGTTCCTTTTTTTCGCGTCGTTTTTCCTCCTTAGCCAACGCCCTTTCCATCTTGGCTTTTTCGATTTCCGATTCAAAACCAAGATTTTCGCGGGCTATAGTCCTTCTCTTACACTCCATTGTTTGAGATTATTATATCTGGATAGTTTTCTTGCCGTCGAGGAAGTCGTTCCAATCCTGCTCAGACATGCCTGTGGTATAATCGCCGGCAAGCTCGATGAGAGCCTGCTTGAGCGCGTCGTGACCTTCGGCGGTGTTGATTTTGCTGGCGGTTTCCTTAATGAACGCCGCACGGTCGTCGATCGCCTGCATACGCTCCGCAAAGGCTTCCTTGATTTTGGCGTATTCGCGGTCATAGACCTCCTGGGCGAGTTTTTGCTGGAGTTTCATAGCCTTCAATTGTGCGAAGCTGTTGCAAAGGTCGATGCCTTCCTGCAATACGGCGTTACCCTGCATTGCGATGTCTACGACCGACTCCTGCGAAGCCTTCTTGCCAACGATGGAGCGGGCGTTTTCTTCGGTAAACTTCATATCCTTGGTAATATTGTCGCGGAAATTCTTGACAGCGTTTGAGATATTTTCGGGCAACTTGATATCTTCGATTTTCTGTACTTTTGCAGTATTCACAAGGTGCTCGTCGAGTTTTCCTTCGGTAATTTTTTTGGCGAGGTGCAGAAGTCTTACAATGTCGTCGAGGTGCTGCGCCGCCGTGCGTTTGGTTTCAGGGGTAGAAGTAACGATTGCTGCAAGGCGTTTGGTAATGTCCACCTCTTTGAGCTTCAATTCGTTGTATTTGAGCGTGTCGTCGGCTATCGCCTTGGTGCGACGTTCTATCTCGTCGGTGTCCACGCTTATATCAACAGCAAGACCCTCGTACCTGTCGATGACGGGGCTGCAAGTCTTGTTCCACTCGTAGATGTCGCGCTCGTACTTGCGCTGCGCGTTGCCAAGCGTCAGAAATTTGCCAATTCCCGATGGCGGCTCCGGCTTGGTAACTTGCGCCTCGATGTAGTTTTCTTTGAGGCTGCCGAGAGTCTCCTGACTGCTTTGGATGTGGTCTTTATAATAATTGATGCTGATATTGGCGTCGTTGATGCGGCGTTCGAGCGCGTGCATCTCTTTAAGGACTTCGTCGCGCTGTTTTTTGAGTTCGAGAGCTTCGGGTGTGGAATATATTGTATTAATGAGGGTTTCCATCTCCTTGTCGAACACCTTGTCGGCATTGCGGGCAAACACCTCAGCCTCGGGTATCATCACGTCGTTGAGAGTCTTGTAAATCTCCACGAGTCTCACCTCGTCGGTACGAATCGTAGCCACATCACTTGCAATTGCGCCACGCAACTCGGCAAAGTCGCGGTGAAGTGCCGTCGCCTTCTGCCCCGTCTTCACATAATGCGAAATCATATTGATGCCCGCCAACACAAGTCCTACCGCCCTGTCTTTCTGAACGCTGAATTGTGATGCCGACCTCGACAACGCCTTTGTGAAACTATCGGACACGTCGCCCACCAATGCACCACACTTGCCATAGATGCCATCGTATGCGAGTTTTACGTTTTGGTGCATTGCATCCACATCGAGAAACTGCACCGAATCAAAATCAAACAATTCAGGCATCGTCGCCTTGATGCTGTCGCCAAACAAGTCTATCAACGACAATGCATACTTTTTATAAGACTCGCAGGTGCTTTGCCTGATTTCAGAAAAGTCAGACACAAGTTCGCGGATGGTGTTGCGAGCGTCGCCATACGCACCAGCAATGTCGGAGTATTTGGCAAAAATCTGCTGCGCCTCGTCCTGCACCCTCTTGATGGCCTCCACGCCGGATACAGTGTTGATAAGGCCGGAAGCAGCGTCCACAAGGCTAAGGTTGATGCCATTGTCCACCAACGATTTCAGCTGACCGAGGATGTCGTCCGATTTCACCAATTTTTTGCTGACCGTGCCAAACACATTTTCGGTGTCGCCGGCCTCTACTAATGCGGGTATGGTATGCTCCTCCACTAATGTGAAAGAACGGCTGTTGGTGACAAAACTCTTTGCCACAGCCTCGTCTTTGGTGTTTTGGTAACACTCCCAGACCAGCCGGCTAATATCAGGCGAATCGCCAGTGATGCCTACTTTGGCGAGATCCTCCTGCAATTCCCACGCGAGGTCGCTGCGGGTGAAGGTTGACCCGTCTTCATAAAGCGTATCGGCGAGTGTCTTTATCTTGTCCAATATCAATGCAGTATCCATAAGCGTTGAGTATTTTCTTGTTTCGACGATGTTTGATTTCATACGCGACAAATTACGTGTCGGTTGAGCGTCCAAATTTATGAAAAATTTTTATCAAAATAACACTTGAAGCAAAAAATATTCAAAAATTTTTTGTCCGTTGCTCCTATTATGATAACTTTGCACCATAAACTAAACATTTAGGCAACCACAATGAACGAAAACATATTGGCACTCAGCCCCACCCTGCTGTGGAAAAACTTCCGCGAACTGACCCTCATCCCCCGCCCCTCCAAGCACGAGGAGAGGGTGACTAAGTTTTTGCTTGAATTTGGCAAGCAACACGCCGACGAGGCGTTCCAAGACAAGGCTGGCAACGTGATTTGGCGCAAAAAGGCGACCAAGGGTATGGAAAACCGTCAATCAATCCTTCTGCAAGCGCACTGCGATATGGTGCCACAAAAACGCAGCGACAAGACCCACGACTTCCTCACCGACCCCATCACCACCATCGTGGAAGACGGCTACGTGAAAGCGGACGGCACCACACTCGGCGGCGACGACGGCATCGGCGTGGCTGCCATTATGGCTGTTTTTGAAGATAATACCTTGCAGCACTGCCCATTGGAGGCGTTAATCACCGTTGATGAAGAGACCGGTCTCACCGGCGCGGACAAGTTGGCGAAAGACGCGCTTCATAGCAAAATTCTCATCAACCTCGACAGTGAAGAGGAAGGCATATTCTATATAGGATGCGCTGGCGGTGTCAATGTACATATTACCAAGCAATTAGAATTTGAAAATATTAACGCTGATGATTATCAGCCGTTCAAAATCCTCGTTGGAGGCTTGCTCGGCGGACATTCTGGCGGCGACATCCACAAAAACCGTCCCAACGCCGCCAAACTTCTGTTCCGCTTCCTAAACGGCATTTTGGGCAAAGCGGATTGCAGGCTTTCGGGCGCAGACAGCGGCGACATGCACAACGCAATCCCACGCGAGGCAAGGGCATTCGTATTCGTCAACAAGTCAGACGTCAAAAAGTTCAAGACGGAAATCACAAAGTTCCAAAAAATCCTCGCATCAGAGTGCCAAAAATCCGACCCCGACGGCAAAATCTCAGCCGAACCACTCGACACACTGATGCCGATGGTATTGAAGGCGGATTCGTTGCGGGCTGTCAACTTCATTATCAACAGCCTCGTATCGGGCGTATTTGCAATGAGTGCCGACGTCCCCGGACTTGTGGAAACCTCCAACAACCTCTCCATCATGCGAATAAGCGGCGGCACATTGAGGATACAATGCCTTCTGCGCAGTTCGGTGCAGAGCCAGAGCGACTACCTCAAAGACCTCATCCGTCTGCAAGCCGAATTTGCCGGTGCAAAATGCGAGTTTGAAGGCGAATATCCGGGATGGAAGCCCAATACCAACAGCCCAATCCTCGACCTCACCAAACACATTTATAAAGAATTGTTTGGCGCAGAGCCAGTAGTGACAGCCATTCACGCGGGTCTGGAATGTGGATTGATACTCGGCAAATACCCGGAGATGGACATGATTTCGCTGGGACCGACAATGTACGGAGTACACACGCCCGACGAAAAAATCGAAATTGCATCCACGGAACGCTTCATGCAGCTGCTCCGTCAGATACTCGAAACTGGCATAAAATAACGGCGCGATTTTTGCTAACAAAAATATAAAAAACGTTAAAAAACGACGCAGAACGCAAACGACACAGAATGTCAACATATAACATGAAAATCATGAAAAAAACAATCACCGCAATAGCAGCAGCAATGATGCTTGCCGCCACAGCAGGCGCACAGGAACAGCAGCAGGACACGTCCCGCAACACAGCACACTACATAACGCTCGACTTCGGCGGCGGATACCAAAACCTCGTGTATTCGCTCGGCGACAAGGGCAAGCGCGAACCAGGAATGGGCATTATGGGACGCATCGGATACCGTTACTTCTTCTCCAAAAACTGGGGCGCGGGCATCAACGTTGTATATAAGCAATCGCTGACTCACGCCAAAATCAATTACGAATCAGACCCCGAAAGCCGCATCGACACAGAAAACGAGGAGTATGATTTCATAATCCAATACAACAACCTCAAAGAAAAGCAGAAACAGACCTCAATCGCCATCCCGCTCGGCATCTACTTCCAGGGCAACATCACCCCGAAATGGAAGGCTGGCTTTGGCGCAGGAATCTCGTTGCAGTTTGTCAACGACGACACATTCGAGATAGACGGCGGCGACATTTCCGCATACGCCTACTACCACAAGGACAATATCAAATTCACCAATATGCCCAACCACAACCTGCCCGCGCCCAAAAGCGATTTCACTTGCAGTTACGACTACAAGACAGCATTTGGTGCATTTGCCGAAATCAACTTTATGTACGCCCTTGCACGCTGGGTGGACCTCGACCTGAGCATCTACGGCGGCTACGGACTCACAAAAACCACCAAAAGCAACGACCACGCCTTATATGAATACAATACCGAAGCCGACAATCATTACTACGGCGCACTCAATTCCAACTTCACCAAAGGCAGCAACCCGCTCGCAATCGGCATAATGGCTGGTTTCCGCTTCAAACTCGGCAAAAACCCCGTCGTCGAGAAGAAACCCGCCGATGAGGAAGTTAAACAAGTGGTTGTAGTGGAAAATACAAAGCCAGAGGAACAAAAGAAGGAAGAGCCCAAGCAGCCCGAAGTGAAGCCCGAAGACAATCAGGTGGCAGACAACCAGCCCGAAAAACAGCAGCCTGCTGACGGTCAGGTAGTCAACATCACCGACATCGTAACCACCAACCCCAGCAATCAGCCCGCCGACAACAGCCAAACCACCAAACCCGCTGACAATCAGACCACCAAGCCCGTCGAGCCTAAGAAGGACGCAAACAAGGTTTACACCGAGAAGGGCAAGGAGGTATATATTAACGGTAGAAAATATGTCGTAGTTGATACAATTAGGATGATAATCAACTTTGACCTCGGCGAATCCGGCAACCCCGACATCACCGTTGTCGATCAAACTCTCGACGACGTTGCAAAGTATTTGAAGGAACATCCCGATTACAAACTTAGCATCGTTGGTCATACTTGCGACCTCGGCCCCGACGCCACCAACCAGCGCATCGGCCTCGCCCGCGCCAACACTGTTAAGCAGGAATTCATCAAACGTGGCATCCCGTCGTCAAGGCTCTTGACATCAACGAAGGCAGCCACACAGCCCCTCGTACCCAACACAAGCGACCAAAACCGCAGCCGCAACCGCCGCGTTGAGTTAGAGTACGTAAAATAGTAGTTTTTTTAACAACGAATTAAACGAATAAAACGAATATGCATCAAATTATTTGTTTTATTCGTTTAATTTGTTATTGAAAATCAATAAATTACATATTAAAAATAATGAAAAAATATTTATTCCTTATCCTGACAATTCTTTGCGCCGCCACATTGACCGCGACGGCGCAGGGCAATGGTCAGTACGTAACGTGGAAATACAGCAGCAAGACGCTACCTAATGGCAGCGTCGAGTTGTTTTTTGATGCGGTAGTCCCCGACGGCTTCCGCCTGTACTCGCCGTACAACCCCGAAGGCGCGTCCAAACCGTTGAAAATCACCCTCGAACAATCCGCCGACTTCACCACCGACGGCAAGGTAATCGAACTCGCCAAACCCGAAGAACATTACGAGGAAGTTTTTGAAGTAACGGAAAAATTCTTCAAGAAAACCGCCAAATTCAAAATCGTAATCAAACCCACCACCGACAAACCTTTTGATGTAACAGGCTCGTTGGACGGTCAGGTGTGCAACGACGAATGGTTTTGCGCAATGGTGATGGACAATTTTAAAATTGGTGTAACGCCTTCAAAATCAAAGGACAACAAGGCTGACAAAAAGGACGAAAAGCCCGCCGACACAAAAAAAAACGCTGAACCAAAACAGGAAGTAGCACCACAGCCCCCAAAAACCGACTCTGACGCTACAAAAACGGATACAGTTGCAGCCGCGAAGTCTGACACAACATCAATTAACAGCGACAATTCGTCAACCAAAACCGACACCGCAAAACACGCCGTCACCGTTGCCCCGACGCAAAACGGGGGCGACTCCCCCACCCCATCCGCAGAGACCGCCACAACCACAGATGGCAACGGCGAATCGATGTGGTGGGTGTTTGCAATAGCATTTTTGGCAGGATTGGCGGCGATATTCACGCCGTGCGTATTCCCAATGATACCAATGACGGTAACGTTTTTCCTGAAAGACAAGTCAGGCAAAGGCAAAATGAACGCGCTAATTTACGGATTGTCAATAGTTTTGCTATACACGTTGCCCGTTGCAATACTTATTATAATAAGCAATATGATAGGCGGCGCAACCTTCACGGCAGGCATCTTCAACGCGCTCAGCACACATTGGCTGCCCAACATCATCTTCTTCGTGATATTTATGGTGTTTGCGCTGTCATTTTTGGGAATGTTTGAGATAGTATTGCCGTCGGGCATCATCAACCGCGCCGAACAACGCGGCGACAAGGGCGGACTGATTGGCGTGTTCTTTATGGCATTCGTGTTGGTGCTTGTAAGTTTCTCTTGCACAGGGCCTATCGTGGGTTCGGTGCTTGTAGAGTCGGCATCGGGCGGCAGCAGTTACGCGAAACCAATTGTGGCGATTTTGGGATTTTCGATAGCCTTTGCAATGCCATTCACGCTGTTTGCCTTCTTCCCCGAAATCCTCAAAAAACTCCCGAAATCAGGCGGTTGGCTCAATACAGTGAAAGTAGTTTTGGGCTTTGTGGAATTGGCGTTGGGCTTAAAATTCCTCAGCGTCGCCGACCAAACTTACCATTGGCACATCCTTGACAGGGAAACATATTTGGCGATTTGGATTGCAATAGGATTTTTGTTGACGGCTTACTTGCTCGGCAAATTGAAGTTGCCGCACGACAGCGACTTGCCGCACATCAAAGTTCCGAGGCTGTTGCTCGCCATTGTAACGCTCTCATTCACAGTATATATGATACCGGGATTGTGGGGTGCGCCGCTCAAAGCGTTGGCAGGATACATACCGCCAATTACAACGCAGGATTTTGTAATTAACAACAATGAAACCGCCGCCGTGCCTCAGTCGCCCACAACGAGCAACCTCTGCAAAAAGCCGTTGTATTCTGATTTCCTGAAACTTCCGCACGGTATTCAGGCGTATTTTGAGTACAACGAAGCCGCCGACTGCGCCAAAAAACAAAACAAGCCGCTTCTCCTCGTCTTCACGGGACACGGCTGCGTCAACTGTCGCAAAATGGAGGAGAATGTTTGGACCGACCCGCGTGTCAGCCAAAAAATGCAGAACGACTTCGTGTTATGTGCACTTTACACCGACGACCGTACCCTCTCGTCCGACGGCACTCACACCATCGGACAAGTGAATACGGAAATCCAAATTTCGCGCTACAACATCAACGCGCAGCCGTATTACGTCATCGTTGACCCCGCGACCGGCGCAAGCATCAAGCCGCCAATGAGTTACAATCCCGACGTAGAGAGCGTGCTGTCGTGGATGGGAAATTGAAAGTTGAAAATTGAAAGTTGAAAGTTGGTTTTCAACTTTCAATTTTCAATTTAATCCAAAAACTTCCTTTATCGCCTGTTTCAATTCGCCCTCGTCCATATAGCCGTTGATGGCCTCGTACTCGTCCTTCTCGGGATTCACGAAGATAAGGCACGGTATGCCTTCCTGAATCTCGTCGAAGATGGACGCAGCCTGCGGGCACTTGTCAACATCCACGTAAAATGTCTGAATCTTAGAGCCATACGCTTGCTGAATCTTATGCAAGACAGGTTTCTGTTTGTTGCACCAAGAACACCACGTTGCGCCGTATTCGATGATGAACGGCTTTTTGCATTTCACCTCGTCAGTATTATAATTATAACACTTGGTGAGGAAAGTCTGTTCGGTAAGCGTAACAGTCTCAGCGGATTGTGCGTAAGTAGCCACCGCCGTGAGCAACATCAGACACGGCAGCATCAAAAATTTGAAAAAAGATTTCATAATATGTCAATGTTTTAAGGTTTTGCATATATAGTTGCAGGGAGGGGGAGAAAATGAGGAACAGAAACAATATTTTTTTTAAAAATTTCAATTTTTTGCATATCTTTGGCAACAATTATTTTTTACATACTGATTGAAAATAACACTATCAAAACAAGAACACAAAATGAAAACAAGATTTTTTGCAATCGGACTGATAGCCGCTACTATGCTCGCAGGTTGCAACAAGGACGACGACTCCCCCGCCCTGCCGCCAGAGCAAGAGGAACAATCTTCTGGCAATCAGCCCAACACCAGAAACCAAACACAAGGTGGTATGACGCTTTCTGCCGACTTCGGTGTGTACGCCAATTCATTCGTATTGACGGTACAAAAAACATCGCCACAAAACACCATCCACTACGCTCTCGACGGAGGCACAGCCACCAAGTCGTCACGCGAATTTCCCGAGACGGGCATCACAATCGAATCCACCACAACACCTTCCAAATTCTTCCTCACGCCCAATGTGCAGAGTTACATCAACTGGGAACAATACAACTATGGCTACGTTGACAAAGGCGTGTGTATCAGCCTATTGGAACTCGCGCCCAACGGCGACACGGTGTCGATGCGTCAAGGCACCTACATCGTCAACCCAACAATCAAAGCCGCCGACATCCCCGTAGTATGCCTCTCGGCGCAGCAAGCCGACTGGATTGGCACAGACAAGAAGTCTGGTCTCTACAACACATACCCTAATGCCGACAACGACCAAAAATACAGGGGCTGGTTGGAGTTTTATGACCAAAAAACTGGCGAAAGTTTCGCCCTCAATACTCAGATGAAACGCGGCGGCAATTGGACTCGCTCGTACCCCTGCCGCACAATCAACGTCAATTACAACAAAGACCAAAACGGCAACAAAAACAAGATTCCCTCCCTCGACATCTTCGACGGTCGCGAGCGTATGGACGGCAACGGCTCGATAGCCGGCAAAGTGCGCAGATTTCGCCTACATTCCGGCGGCAATGCTTGTTTCGGCACGTTGATATCAGACGCCTTTGTGCATCAGTTGATAGGACGCAAAACCAACGTCTCTACCACGGCGTGGCGTCCCTGTATGCTCTACCTCAACGCCGAGTACTGGGGACTTTACCAACTCCGCGAGCATTATTCCGACATCTATTTCCAAAATAATTACGGCGTGGACAAGGACGACGTGATGTACGTGGACAAGGTTTACACGGGCAGTATGTCTGATGCGGCATACGCTCGTTACAGGTTTGAAATCAAGGAAGGCGATGAGGCACAAGTACTTGCCGAACTCGACGACTTGTTTATGTTTTTGGGTTATGACTATACCAAAGCACCCAACACACGCGCCAAAGATTGGAACACCGACGGCTGGCAACTCACCGGCGAAGGCAGCAAATACGACGAATTTTGCAAGCGCGTAGATGTGGAGAGCCTCGTTGACCTTGTGCTGATACAAGGATATTGCTCCAATTGGGATTTTATGTACAACAATTTCCGTATGTGGCGCACTCGCAAAAAGGACGCCTCCAACCCATACGCCGACGGCAGATGGAGATTCTGCCTCCACGACGTCGATTTTGCATTTGAAGACGCCACAGCCGACAATGTACTAAAAGCCGACGACGGAGCGCAAGGCGACGGTCTATGGAACTCGCACAAAATCAGCGTATTCGATTATTATACCGGTAATGCCTACCTCAATACCGGCTCCGTCCCCGGCTATCTGAAACCGTACAACTACCTATGGCTATACCTGCCGATGCAGAATCCCGAATTCAAAGCACTCGTAAAACGACGCGCCGAATACATACAGCAATTGTTTAACGTTGCCGACTGTGAAAAACTTTGGGCAGAAATGGCGTCGCAATTATCGCCCTACATCAACGACCGCGCAAAACGCTGGGGCGGCAATTGGAACTACTCATCGTGGCAAAGCGACCTCGACTACCGCCTTTGGCGTATGCAGCACCGGTCGGAATATTTTATGCAGCAAGTGGTAAAAGCGTTTGGCTTGGAAGGCATATAAAAATACACAAACTTAACTATTGCATATCTCAAAAACTTCCACTAACTTTGCACCCAAATTAATAAGTGTTTATCAAACAATATTACTATATGAAACTTACTAACTGCATCGAAAGTTTCGATGGCTATATGTGGAAGCGCGAAATCAACGTCCGCGACTTCATACAGCACAACTACACGCCGTATTATGGCGACGAAAGTTTTCTCCAAGGCCCCACCGCCAAGACCAAGGCATTGTGGGACAGGCTCTCAGAGATGTTCAAGACCGAACGTGAAAAGGGCGTTTACGACGCTGAGACCAAACTCCCGCAGACCCTCACAACATACGGCGCGGGCTACATCGACAAGGAAAACGAAGTAATAGTTGGCCTCCAAACCGACGCGCCACTCAAACGCGGCATCTTCCCCAAAGGCGGCATCCGAATGGTGGAATCGGCATTGAAAGCATACGGATACAGCCTCGACCCCGCCACAAAAGAAATCTACACCAAATACCGCAAGACCCACAACGAAGGCGTATTTTCGGCATACACCAAGGACATCCGCGCCGCCCGCCACGCGCACATCATCACGGGACTTCCCGACGCTTACGGACGCGGACGCATCATCGGCGACTACCGCCGCATCGCCCTCTACGGCGTCAACAACCTCATCGAGGAGAAAAAACGCTTCCTCGACCGCCTCGACATCCAAGAGATGACCGAGGAGTGCATTCAATCCCGTGAAGAAACCTCCGAACAAATCAAGGCTCTCGGCGACTTCGTGAAGATGTGCGCCAACTACGGTTTTGACGTTACAGTACCCGCAAAAAATGCTCGTGAGGCTGTTCAGTTTGTATATTTTGGCTACCTCGGCGCGGTAAAAGACCAGGACGGCGCAGCAATGTCGCTTGGCAGGGTGAGCACATTCTTGGACATCTTCATCGAGAAAGACATCCGCGAAGGCATCCTCACTGAACAGGAAGCGCAAGAACTTATAGATCAGTTGATTATCAAACTGCGCATCGTCCGCTTCCTCCGCACCCCCGAATACAACGACCTCTTCTCCGGCGACCCGATTTGGGTAACGGAAAGCATTGGCGGTCAGGGTGTTGACGGCAGGTCGATGGTAACTAAGACCTCTTACCGCATCCTCCACACCCTCGAAAACCTCGGCCCCGCGCCCGAACCAAATTTGACAGTATTGTGGTTCAACAATGCGCCCGAAAATTGGAAGCGTTACTGCGCCAAGATGTCCATAAAGACAAGCGCAATCCAATACGAAAATGATGACCTGATGCGCCCCGACTACGGCGACGACTACGGCATCGCTTGCTGCGTATCCCCGATGAAAATCGGCAAACAGATGCAATTTTTCGGTGCACGCGCCAACCTCGCCAAATGCCTTCTCTACGCCATCAACGGCGGCAAGGACGAGATGCTCGGCGAACAAGTTGGTCCCAACTTCGAGCCTATCAGGGGCGAGTATTTGGAGTACGACGAGGTAATGACCAAGTTTGAAAATATGATGCGTTGGCTCGCCAAGACCTACGTCAACGCCTTGAAAATCATCCACTATATGCACGACAAGTACGACTATGAGGCATACCAAATGTCGCTCATCGACGGCGACGTACAGCGCACCCGCGCCACAGGCATCGCCGGCCTCAGCATCGTAACTGACTCGCTTGCAGCCATCAAATACGGCAAAGTGCGCGTCATCCGCGACGAAAGGGGCATTGCAGTCGGCTTCAAAAACGAGGGCGACCCCATCACGCCTTTTGGCAACAACGACGAGCGCACCGACAAACTCGCGCTGATGATCACCGAAAAATTTATGGAATATCTCCGTCAGCACGAGACCTACCGCCACGCCACGCCCACGCAGTCGATTCTCACAATCACCTCCAACGTGGTCTATGGCAAAAACACCGGCGCAACTCCCGATGGTCGCCCTGCCGGAGTGCCTTTTGCACCGGGCGCAAACCCGATGAACGGCCGCGACACCAAAGGCGCAGTTGCAGCCCTCGCCTCGGTTGCAAAACTCCCGTTCCAACACTCCCACGACGGCATTTCTTATACCTTCGCCATTTCGCCCGCCACACTCGGCAAGGACGACAACACGAAGATTGAAAACCTCGTTTCATTGATGGACGGCTACTTCACGCCCGACGGTGGTCATCACCTGAATGTCAACGTCTTTGACCGTGAACTCCTCGAAGACGCAATGGCACATCCCGAAAAATACCCGCAACTCACAATCCGCGTTTCGGGCTACGCCGTCAACTTCGTGAAACTCACCCGCGAACAGCAACTCGACGTACTGAGTAGGACGATCAACAAGTCGCTGTAATTTTTTTGAACGTCAATTACCGAAAATTTTTTCGTCAATTACCGTCAATTTTTTTGGAAAGAAATTGGCGGTAATTTTTTTATAACAATCCCGTCATATAGATTGGGATTAATAATGTTTGTCCGTCAGATTGGTAATCCTTTGTGTAGAGAAGCACTCTGTTACCAACACGAGATGAAAATTTATTACAAAACTCGTCGAGAGATTTGTGAGTCTTGTAGCCGGACGACTTAACTTCTATTGGTAGCAATTTGTTGCTGCGCGAAAGCAAAAAATCCACTTCGTAGTTTTTGTTGCCATTGCCGGTGGGAAACGAGTAATAGAAAAGTTCGTTGCCTGATGCAGTAAGCATTTGAGCCACAAGATTCTCATAAATATAACCAAGGTTTGCTTCGAGTTTGTCGCTAAGAAGTTTTTGATAGATGACGTTTTCGGTGTAGTTTTTGTCCCAAAACGCGAGCGTCACGAACAAACCAGTATCGGCAGTAAACATCTTATAGGCATCCAACGACTTATGCAGACTGAGCCCGACATTAGGATCTGAGCAGTGGTATGAAAGGTTAATGATTTTGCTTTCACGCATTTCAGAAATGACATTGTCGATAGTATCAGTACGGCGTCCGTCGATAGCGGATG
>JAEEGK010012772.1_pt1 | contig 19035 bp, 18 predicted proteins | sample 8958771 | NCBI WGS metagenome assembly JAEEGK01 (sample SAMN16246547, study PRJNA631951) | gut metagenome | biome: gut microbiome; feature: rumen; material: SC-attached | host: Bos | place: Iran: Karaj | collected 2018-10
GTAAAGTACTGCAACTCAAATAAATCAGACTATGAAGAACACAAAAACCCTGAGCGTTTCGGCCATCGAGAACGGAACCGTAATCGACCATATTCCGGCACAGAACCTGTTCAACGTCATATCAATCTTAGGACTCGACCAACTCACTGAAAGTCAGATAACTTTCGGCTACAATCTGCCCAGCGAGAAGTTGGGCCGCAAAGCCATCATCAAAATTGCCGACAAGTTTTTCGAAGACATTGAAGTGGACAAAATCGCACTCGTCGCACCGCACGCAAAACTCAATATAATAAGAAATTACGAAGTTGTTGAGAAGCGCCAGGTGAACGTTCCCGAGCAGATTTTCAACATCGCCCGTTGTATGAACCCGAAGTGCATCACCAACCACGAGAACATCCCGACCAAATTCCGCGTGATAAACGACGGCAAAGTCAAACTCAAATGCTGCTACTGCGAGAAAGACACCGACATTGAGCATATGAAGTTGGTGAATAAGTAAGGCGGGAAACTCTACTCAATCAATTATATCGGCAAATATTTCCAAAAATTGCCGTGGAGTAACAACGTTTGGGCAGTTGGGAAAATGCTTCAAATTCCCCGTCACAAGGTAGGTTGATGGCGGACATGACATAAGAAGATTGACAAACACTCTGTCTTTCTCGTCGGGCAATACGATGGTTGTAGATTCCGGCTCTATAATGGATGAATGATTAGAGATACCATCAAGCAAAATGTCAACCAACCGCTTATCAAATTGAAACTTTTCACGATAAAGGACTTCCCTATATTCACGGAACGTATCGTGGCTGATAATCATTGAAAAACAATCATCCAAGCCATAACTGATGATTTGAAATGGAATTGACTGTGCCGGATTGTTAGTGAGCAACGCCGACACAATCACATTGGTATCGATAACCGCCCGAATCATTTGTACAACGCGGTTTTGGCGGCGTCTATCTCGTTGTCGATTTCAGATTGCGTCAGATTGACGGTTCCATTTCTGCGCGCCCCTTTGTTTAAAGCAAGCATAGCGTTTATGGCTTCGTTAGATGCGGCACGCTGACGCAAATCGAATGGTATGCCCTTCTCTTTTACCGATTTTTTCAAAAATATACGGATGGCCGTAGGCAGGTCTAATCCCATATCTTCAAACAGTTCAGTCGCTTCGCGCTTCAGATTACTATCGATTCTGATTTGCATAATGCTTGTTTCCATAATTCTTTATTTTTTTACAAACATAACACAAATTTATTACAAACAACACACAAAACCATACAACTCTTGTTTGTCCGCTTTGTTTTTGAACGCAGATGTCACAGATTAAACAGATTTGCGCAGATAAAAAAACATTTTCCTTTTCAACATAAGCGAAATTAAGGCCAAAAGCCTGACAGATAAAATGCGGTGGTGTAAACCACCGCTTTTTGTATGCGCAATTAGGTAAAAGCCTACAAAGGGCGGAACAAAATCGTTTGATTGAAAAAAACATTTTCAATTCACACTGAACATACCTATATTTGACCTATTGTTAAACGTTTTAAAAACCGAAACAACTTGTCGCAGTTTTGTTACAAGGACGCAATTAATTGTTAATAAATAAATTACTATTGCATAAATAAAAACAACTTATTTTGGACGAATAAAAAACAGAAACAAAAATAGATAATATAACAAACTGACATATTGAGCCTTGCGCTCTTGTTCTCTTACTGAAAAGTCTGGAAAACTATTAGTACACGAGAATAAATGCGAAAAAGATTCACGCTTCTGGCGTGAACTGTTTCGTGCTTATTTGTGTACACGGCCTTTTCCAGACGCCTTCAGTAAAGTAAGCATTCATAAACGAAATGGTTTGCGCTTTTTTTATGGAAAACCAGCAGGAAATACATATTGGCAGGCAGATTAAAAACGAACTTCGGAGGCAGGAACGCACTGTAACGTGGCTTGCTCACCAACTATGCTACGAACGCACCAATGTCTATAGCATTTTCCGCCGAAAAAGCATTGATGCCGAACTACTTCTGCGAATCTCGAAAATTCTGCAATTCAACTTCTTCACCTTCTATACCAACCAACTCTCACCCGCCGACCGTGATTATTTTTCAACACAAGTGTGATTTATAATCACGCTTGATTATAAACGGGTTGGGTGAGGTATGCGTAAAATTGGGGTGAAACTTTTAAAACAAAGAATATGAATATTACGACCAAAGTTCTTGTTGTAAGGGGAGAGTCTCGTAGTGGAAAAACAACTATTTTGCAAATGTTAAGTCAACACTTGCAAGAATTTGGATATACCCTTTTGTCTCGTTATGAACACGGTAACCCTGAAGGAGACATTTATGATTTATTACGCAGTAAAAGCGAAAAGTTGGTTCTTATTTCTACAATGGGCGATTACCGTAATATGGTTGTTTCGCATTTTCGTTTGACCCAGTACCATATTTTCAATTTGCTTGTATGTGCTTGCAACAATGATTGGATAAATGTAATGCAAGAAAAAATTCCCGATGCTATTTATTTTGAAAAAGAGAAAGATACGTATAAAGATGAAGCTGATGTGCAGAAGATTGCTCAAATGATAGAAGCAATGCTTTATTAAGAAAGATTCAGATACAAATTATAAAATGTATGGTATGAAAAGAGTTTTATTTTTATTGTTTGCCACAACGCTTGCGGGGCAAGTGTTGGCAAAAACAACTTTCCAATATGAATATGGAGGTACAAAGTTACTATATGCCATCTTAACAGACACTGGCACAAAGACAGTTTCGGTTTGCAAAGGTTATGACAAACCTGTAGGTGACGTTGTGATTCCTGCAACAGTCACATATTTAGGAGTAACTTATCATGTTACAAGTATAGAATATAGTGGTCTCAACGGTACAGCATTCGGTAGTTGCAGCGAACTGACATCAATAACTATTCCTAATTCAGTTACAAGTATTGAAGAGCACGCATTTGGTGCATGCACCGAACTAAAATCAGTAACCATTAATTGCCAAATTACAAGCATTAATAGAAGTATGTTTTCCGGTTGCAGTAGTCTGACAACTGTAAATATTCCGAATTCTGTCACAAGCATTGGTGCGAGTGCGTTTAAGGATTGTAGCAGTCTGTCGTCGATAACAATCCCTGAGTCTGTTACGGGCATTGGTGAATCTGCGTTCTCTGGTTGCAGTAACTTATCGTCTATAACCATTCCGAATTCTGTCACGAAAATTTATGACAACGCGTTTGAAAATTGTAATAATCTGACATCTGTCGCAATCGGGAGTTCTGTTATGAGTATTGGCAATTATGCATTTAGCAACTGTAGCAGTCTGACATCAGTAACTATTCCAAATTCTGTTACGTCTATTGGACATTGTGCGTTCCAAAATTGCAGTGGTCTGACATCAATTGCTATTCCAAATTCCGTAGAAAGCATTGGATATTATGCATTTAGCAACTGTGGTGGTTTGACATTGGTTACCATTCCTAATTCTGTAGAAAACATTGGCAATTATGCATTCCAAAATTGCAGCGGTCTGACATCAGTAACAATTCCTAATTCCGTAGAAAGTATTGGCAGTTATGCTTTTGAGAATTGCAGCGGTTTGACATCAATCGCAATTGGAAATTCTATTGAAAAAATCGGTGTAGGAGCATTCAATGGTTGTAGTGCCCTAACAAAAGCCGAATTTGCAAGTATAGAAAGTTTATGTAGGATTAATTTTGAAGGTATAAAAGGAAATCCATTATACTATGCCCATCATCTATACATAAACGGAATTGAAATTAATGATTTAGAAATACCAAATTCTGTTACGGATATTGGACGTTGTGCATTCCAAAATTGCAGTGGTCTGACATCAGTAACAATCCCAAATTCTGTCACGAGTATCGGTGGAAGTGCGTTCGATGGTTGCAGCAGTTTGACATCGGTTACCATTCCTAATTCTGTAGAAAGTATTGGCAATCGTGCTTTTCAGAATTGCAGCAGTCTTACATCAATTGTTATTCCTAATTCTATTAAGAAAATTGATGATTATACATTTTCTGGTTGTAGCGGTTTAACATCAGCAACCATTCCAAATTCTGTAGAAAGTATAGGCAGCGGTGCTTTTGAGAATTGCAGTAATCTAGCATCATTTGCTATTCCAAATTCCGTCACGAATATCGGTGGAAGTGCTTTTAAGAATTGCAGTAGTCTGACATCAATCGCTATTCCAACTATTACGAAAATTTATGATAATACATTTTCTGGTTGCAGCGGTTTGACTTCGGTTACAATTCCAAATTCTGTAGAAAGCATTGGCAATTGGGCATTTAGCGACTGCGGCAGTTTGACATCGGTTACCATTCCAAATTCTGTAGAAAGTATTGGCAACAGTGCTTTTAAGAATTGTAACGGTCTAACATCAGTAACAATTCCAAAATCAGTGACAAACATTGGCGTTGGCAGGGGAGCGTTCGGAGATTGCAGCAAACTAAAAGACATAATTGTGGAAAACGGAAACACAAAATACAAAGCGATAGATGGTGTGCTATTCAACTATGATAGAACAACTTTAATATGTTGTCCTATGGGTAAAACTGGTACATACACCATTCCAAATTATGTAAAAAGCATTGGTGGAAGTGCTTTTCGGAATTGCAGCGGTTTGACATCAGTTGCCATTCCCAATACAGTTATAAGCATTGGTGGCTATGCGTTCTGTGAGTGCAATGGTTTGACGGCGGTAACCATTCCTAATTCGGTTACAAGCATCGGTAGCTATGCGTTCAATAATTGCAATAATGTCACATTATATTGTGAGGCGCCGAAAGAACCGACAAATTGGGTCTGGTGGACAAACAGAAGCTCTGATTATATAAAATGGAACTGCAAAGCAATAAAAACAGCAGTGTATAATTCTGAATTGGGCACAATAGAGGTCGCAGATTACGCGGTTGAGGCCGCAGACGGCTCGTTTTGGTACGAGAACAACGCACAAGTCACACTAAGGGCAATACCACAGAACGGCTACCACGTTAGATGGGAAAACTACAGTATTGAAAACGTTTGGACATTTAATGCAACAATAAGCAAAACTTATTCTGCAACATTTGAAGAGTATACAGAAGTAGTAGATGCCGCTATTGCACCTACTTGTACAGAAACGGGATTAACTGAAGGCAAGCATTGCGGTGTATGCGGAGAAGCAATTGTTGCACAAGAAGTAATTCCTGCCAATGGCCATACTGAGGTTACAGATGCTGCCGTAGCAGCAACCTGTACTGCAACAGGCTTAACAGAAGGCAAGCATTGTTCAGTCTGCAATGCAGTTTTGGTAGCACAAGACGTTGTTCCTGCCAATGGCCATACAGAAGTCACTAATGCTGCAGTGGCAGCAACTTGTACAGCAACAGGCTTAACTGAAGGAAAGCATTGTTCGGTTTGTGGTGAAGTGTTGTTGGCACAAGTCGTTGTTCCGGCCAATGGCCATACAGAAGTTACTGATGCCGCTGTGGCTGCAACTTGTACGGCAACAGGCTTAACTGAAGGCAAACATTGCTCTGTTTGCGGTGAAGTGTTGGTAGCACAAACGGAAACACCAATTATAGCACACACAATAGTTACAGATGCAGCAGTGGCAGCAACTGCAACAAAAACGGGCTTAACAGAAGGTTCGCATTGTTCGGTATGTGGTGCTGTAATTGTGGCGCAAAAGGTTATTCCGGCTTTGGGTGAACAAGGTGGTGAAAATGGCGGGAACAACAATGGTAACCATAATGGCAACGAAGGTGGCGAAAATAACAATCCGCCAACTGCCGTTACCGAATCAGCCGCCAATGCCATCAACATCTACGCCCACGGCAACACCATTGTTATTGAAAACGCCACCGATGAAATCCGCGTTTACAACGCAATGGGCGCATTGATATGTAGGGACGCGATTAATCGCGTCCGTGCAGAATTGCAGGTCAATGGCGCCGGCGTTTACATTGTGAAGGTAGGCAATGTGGTCAAACGCGTTATGGTGAATTAAAAACAGGTTAAAATATTGATTATGTGTAGGGGGCGGTTCTTTCGCCCCTACGCATTTAAAATCGGTTTAAATCGGTTTAAATCGGTTTAAATCGGATTCAATCGGTTAGAAAAAAAATCAGCATTCCCAAAAACCATATGTCTGCTGTCCGTTGTCCGTTGTCTGCCGTCCTTCAATTCTTGTGCATAACTTTTTAAAAAGTTGAAAAGCCGACGTTTTCGGGCGCTTTCCATTTTGCATAATTTGCCGCAAAATCAGAAAAGCTCGACTCGAAATGAGTGTCAATAAATTCCAAATTAACGGCAGTTGCAAACTCAGCGGCTCAATCACGCCGCAGGGTGCAAAAAACGAGGCGCTGCAAGTGTTGTGCGCCGTTCTGCTCACCGACCAGGAAGTCATTATCCGCAACATTCCCTGCATACGCGACGTGAACACGCTCATCGACATCATTGCCGATATGGGCGTCACAGTTGAGCACATCGACAAGCACACGTGCCGATTCAAGGCCGACAACATCCAGCCCGAATATCTGCAATCGCGCGAGTTTGCCGAAAAAACAGCCAAAATCCGCGGCTCGGTAATGCTTGTGGGGCCGCTGTTGGCAAGGTTCGGCAAGGCGTACATTCCCAAACCAGGCGGCGACAAAATCGGTCGGCGCCGATTGGACACGCACTTCATCGGCCTGCAGAATTTGGGCGCGAAATTCGACTACAACGCCGACGGAAAATTCTACAACGTTGAAGGCAAGAACCTGAAAGGCACTTATATGCTGCTCGACGAAGCATCGGTGACGGGTACGGCCAACATCATCCTGACGGCCGTGATGGCACAAGGCACAACCACCATCTACAATGCCGCCTGTGAGCCTTATATTCAGCAACTTTGCAAAATGCTGAACAAAATGGGCGCGCGCATTTCGGGCATCGGGTCGAACCTGCTCACCATTGAGGGCGTGACGTCGCTCAACGGCTGCGACCACACCATCCTGCCCGATATGATTGAGATTGGCAGTTTCATCGGCTTGGCCGCAATGACGCGTTCGGCGCTGACAATCAACAATGTATCGTATCAGAATTTGGGCATCATTCCGCGGGCGTTCCAGCGGTTGGGCATACAAATGGAACTGCGGGGCGACGACCTGTTCATCCCAGCACAGGAACATTATGAAATTGAGACATTTATCGACGGCTCGATACTCACCATCGACGACGCGCCGTGGCCAGGGCTCACCCCCGACCTTTTGAGCGTGCTTTTGGTGGTGGCCACACAGGCCAACGGCAGCGTGCTGTTCCATCAGAAAATGTTCGAGAGCCGATTGTTTTTTGTTGATAAACTGATAGATATGGGCGCGCAGATAATCCTTTGCGACCCGCACCGCGCTACCGTCATCGGACTGAACAACAAGCACCGCCTGAAGGGCATCAATATGACCAGCCCCGACATCCGCGCAGGTATGGCAATGCTCATTGCGGCGCTCTCGGCCAAGGGCACGTCGGTCATCGACAACATCGACCAAATTGACCGCGGATATGAGGACATCGACTTGCGAATCAACGCTTTAGGCGGAAACATCATCAGATTGTAAAACTCAAAAACAACTGTTTTGGAAAAATACATTAGCAACGATTTTGTGAATGAGGTCAACCGACTGATTGACAGCACGAACCGAATTGTAATCACATCGCACAAAAACCCCGACGGCGACGCTGTGGGGTCGGGATTGGCGCTATATAACTATCTGAAAAACAAAGGTAAAGAAGCGCGTTTCATTCTGCCCGACCTTATGCCGCAGAACCTGAAATGGCTGCCAGGCGTGGACGAAATCGTGACCTACAAGACGCAGACCGAAGAGGCCGACCGCATTATCGCCGACGCCGAACTGCTGATTATGGCCGACTTCAACAGCCCCACCCGAATGGGCGACGCGGTGAAGAGTTTCGACGCCAGCGCGGCCAAACGCGTGCTGATTGACCACCATCCGTTTCCCGAAATCCGCACCGACGTGGCCTACAGCCGCCCCGAGGCTAGCAGCACGTCGGAACTTGTGTATGAGCTACTTACTGAACTCGAAGGCACCGACGTGCTCGACACCACGGTGGCCACCTGCATCTTCACGGGCATAATGACCGACACGGGCTGCTTCAACTACAACTCGTCGTCGCCGAACGTGTTCCGAATCATTGCCTGCCTGCTCGAGTCGAAAATCGAGAAGGACCAGATTATCGACCACGTTTTCAATCACTTCTCTGAAACACGGCTGCGGCTTTTGGGCTTCAGTCTGTACAAAAAAATGAAGGTGATTCCGAAATATCAGACGGCCTACATTTGGCTCACAAAGAAGGAACTTGAAGATTTCAACAATCAGCAGGGCGACACCGAAGGGCTTGTAAACTACCCACTTACGATTGACGGCATCAACTTTTCGGCGCTTTTCACCGAAAAAGACGGCCTGACCAAATGCTCGTTCCGCTCGCGCGGCTCGTTCCCCGCAAACAAAGTGGCGGCCGAACGTTTCAGCGGCGGCGGCCACCTGAACGCGGCAGGCGGCGAGTTCCACAAAACCATCGGCAAAACCATCTACTATTTTGAGAAGGTTCTGCCTGAATATGAGCAATATTTGGAAAAATGAGAGCCGCGTGCGCCATATTGATTGCTTTGGCGGCCGCTGCGGCGGGTTGCAACAAAACCGACCAGAAGGGCGTGCCAATGAGCAAAGAGAGCCTGATTCGGGCCAACAAGGGGCTTGTGACCATCGACAAGGAACGGATTGAGGCTTTCGCCGAACGCCACCAATGGGAAATGGCCACCACCGAAACGGGACTTTGGTATCAGATTTACGAGCACGGCACAGGCGACAGCGCACGCAACGGATTGATTGCCAACCTGAAATACACCGTATCGCTGCTCGACGGAACGCTCTGCTACACATCGGACAGCACGGGCGAAAAGACATTCCTGATTGGCCAGGGCAGCGTTGAATCGGGGCTCGAAGAGGGAATTTTGCTAATGCGCTGCGGCGACAAGGCGCGGTTCATAATGCCGCCACACCTTGCCCACGGCCTTCCAGGCGACAATGATAAAATTCCACCCCGCTCGACTATCGTTTATCAAGTAGAATTGCTTAACTTAACCAACCACTAACTGAAAACATATTGCAATGTTTAAGAAATTGAAAATCAAATCGGTATGGATTGCCGCAATGGCCGTTGGGCTTGCGTTTGCCGCTTGTTCGGGCGGCCACGACGGCTACTCGCGCAAAAATGGCGTGCTCTACAAGTTGATTGTGATTGGCGACACCGTGTGCCCGCCCAATGCAGGCGACTACGTGACCTGCCAACTCTGCTACTCGACAATGAGCGACTCGACGTTTTTTGTCGGCAACCGCACATTCCAACTCACTGAACCAGAGTTCGATGGCTCGATTGACGTCTGCTTTCTGATGATGTCGGCAGGCGACAGCGCATCGTTCATTATCGATGCCGAAAACTTCTTCCAAAAAACATTGCAATGCCAAATGCCTTCATTCATAAAGAAAGGCGACAAAATGAAAATTGACATCCGAATGGATGACATCCGCACCGAAGACCAATATCGCCGCGACAAGGAAGAGTTCCTGAAATGGATTGAGGATTTCGGTGAATATGAGAAACTTGTACTTCACAATTTCATCGAAAAAGAGAAAATCGAAGTTGAGCCGACCGAGTCGGGAATGTACTTCATCAGCCTTGCCAACGGCTCGGGAAAGCCTGTTGAATATGGTGATATTGTGACAGTTAACTACGAAGGACGATTCCTGAACGGCCGATTCTTCGACTCAACAGTGAAACGCAACCAGCCGTTCGAGTTTGTCTATGGCACTGAACTTCAGGTAATTCCAGGACTTGAAGACGCCATTGGCCGTATGCGCGAAGGACAGCGGGCGTTGGTGATTCTGCCGTCGGACTTGGCGTGGGGCGAGAAAGGCTCGTCAACGGGCATTGTGCCGCCGTTCACCACCGTGATTTACGAAGTTGAACTGCTCAAGGCCGTTCCGCAATCGTCTGATTCTGAAGATTCTGAAGATATTGAAAAGCAATCTGACAGCACCGAAGAGTAGCGGCGGAACTAGTTGGCTGAAAAAATACAGCGTTCCGATTGCCACCTACGCCATATTCACGCTTATCGGACTGATTGTGTGGGCAATACGCGATGTGCGCTACTTCGCCCTATTCAACGGCATCGGCACAACCGAACTTGTAACCCGCATATTGGTTATCAACAACCCGCGTCTGCGCCAGCCTATGCGCCGCCTTGTGCAAATTATTGTAGGCGGTACGTTGCTGATAATGTTGGGGTTTGTGTTTGGCGTGAATTTCCAGTTCGAGCAGATTTTCTTCGATTTTCAGGCTGGTGTGGTCACGGGCGCGCTCATCCAACTAATCATTGCGCGGCTGATAATTCCGTTTGTGTTTGGCAACGCCTTCTGCTCGCGCGCCTGTTGGGACGGCGCCATATTTGAGATTACCAACCGCAAAAACGGCCGAAACATCAAGCGCAAACCGTGGCTGGCGTGGGGCTATCTGCTCTTGATTGTGGCGATGGCTTTTGCTGTAGCGCACTATTTCACCAATCCCGCAGGCGACGAGAACGAACTGCTGCGCAAGAAATGGATTGTGGCAGAAAATCTGTTCATTATTGGCGGCGGTTACCTATTGACAATGCTCTGTGGAAGCCGCGCCTACTGCCGCCTTCTCTGCCCGTTTATGACAATTTCGAGTCTGCTCTACCGCTTCTCGATTTTCAAGATAACACCCGTAAAATCAACCGACTGCACTCAATGTGGCGCCTGCTCGCAAGCCTGCCCTATGCTCATCGACGTGAAAGTGTCGGTGCGGAATGTTGAAAAGGTACAAAACGCACAGTGCATTTTGTGTGAGCGCTGCGTGAGCGCCTGCAAACGGAACGTGCTGAAAGTGAGTGCTAAAAAGGCGGAATAAAGGCGCCACTCTCCCACCTTAAACCATATATATAATAGGTATGATTCACGGCCCGAAAATAAATTTCGTTTTTTGCGCGACCGTGTTGTGCGGAATTAACTTTTTTCTACTTTTGTCGCCGGAGAGATGGCAGAGTGGTCGATTGCACCGGTCTTGAAAACCGGCGTGCTGAGAGGCACCGGGGGTTCGAATCCCTCTCTCTCCGCCAAGCGAGAGTAACAAAATTTCAAAAACCCTGACTTTTAGCAAGTTAGGGTTTTTCATTTCTCCAAAAACAACTTAAAAAAGCCTTATTTCCGTTCCAAATTTGCGACTGGCCCGTTTTAAAAAGTGCGACTGCTCATTTTTTAGAACCTAAAACCAGCCGACAGACGTGTTTCCGTCACATTGGTGTCGTCGGTAAGTTCGGAGAAAGTTGTGCCATAGGTCACACCCACCATAAAGGCGCCAAAGTAGGCCTTCACGCCGATGTTGCCGCCAAGTTCAAAACGGTTCCAAGGATTATCGTTCTGATTGGACTCGGTGAAAAGCGAAAAGTCAGTTTTCGCCTGATAAATCTGACGCTTCTCCATATCAACTGAAGGGTATTCCAAATAGCATTTTCCACCTATGTGAGCACGAGCGTAAGCTCCCACGTATGGGAAGAAAGCAATCGTGGTGCTGGGTATTCGGATTAGATATCCAACATTGACCTTGTATATTCCCGAGAAATACAGATACTCGGTAGACTGGTTCAAATTCGAGTGGCCAAGAAGTTCAACTTTTTCCTCGTGCTTGTAATTCGCAAAAACAAATCCAACGCCATAGTTCAGATAAAGGTGTATTGTCTTGGACAGCGGTTTGTTTATCGAAATTCCCAGACCAGTCTGCTTGAAGGGTTCCTCATCCTTAACGGTGAGGTCGGACCCGTTGTAAATATACTGCGACGGGGCGTAGTACATCTCAAGCGAATAGAATTCTTGTGGCTCATTTTCCGATTGTGCCTCAACAATTTGCGGACAAGCCACCATTGCGAAAACGCAAAATGCCATAAATACAGTTACTTTCTTCATCTTTACATAGTTTTTTGCCAGACATTTATTCCGGCTTGTTACCTCGGACTTCTTGTTTCAACAAGCATTGCAGCTGCCGGAGTCCGATTAAAACAGCATCACAATACAAACCCTTATATTACATTTTTTATCAAATAGTTATGCTTATTGCAGAAAAAGTTTTCAAAATATTTCATTATTCCCGATTTGCACAGATTCTTGCCCATTCTCCACTCCCATCGCCACCAATCATCGGCAAATAAGCGCCAAACCGCTGATTAATCGGCTCCGTTATATAATACGGCTGTGCAGGCGGCAAAAAAAGTGCTTCCGGCAACATTTTTTCACTTAAAAAAACGTTATTTGCAACGGAATTGGATTTGCGATTCCCGCCATTGTCGCTTGGCGCGATGATTTGCGAAATCAACAGCAATCCAAATAAATGATATTAAACGTGTTATGAAGAAAATAATTCTTTTGTTGGCAATGATGGCCGGTGCGGCCGGAATGGCAGGCGCACAGGACCAAACGGCGCAGAAAATCAACAAGAAAAACCTTGTGATCAAAGAGTGGAACACCGATGTGAAGACCAACGCACAGATTCTGGACCACACAACCACCTACAATTCCGACGGCCGAAAAATTGAAGAGATTGAGTACAGTCCGTCGGGGGTGAAATGGCGCAAACGCTTTGAGTATAACGCCGCCGGAAAGGTCACAAAGGAACTTGTTTACGACAATCACAACCGCTTGCAGACCTATAAAACATACGAATACAACGAGTTCGGGCGCAAAAAAACGCAATGCACCTACGACGCCAAAGGCAAGCTGCTGGTGACAAAAATCTTTGAATACATCGCCGAAGATGCCAACTAACCAACATATCGACTTGGAATCGACCGACGAAGTGCGCGCCATCGAGCCCATCACTCTGCCTGAGATGGACTCGATTAAGCTGATGAACCGCATCGACTCGAAATATCTGACCAACGAAGATGTGTTGCTGGCCATCCTGCGCGACGCACACGCCGAAGGCTACCGCGCGCTTGTGGTTGAAGGCAAGAAGGTAAGTCCTTATAACAGTATGTATTACGACACGCCTGAGTTGCGGATGTTTCTCGACCACCACAACCGCCGGATGGTGCGGCAGAAGGTGCGCACGCGAGTGTATGTTGCTTCAGGTCAGACATTTCTGGAAATCAAGCACAAGAATAACAAGAAGCGTACCAAGAAGAAGCGCACCGAAATCGACAACAGCCTGTTCTTCGATTTCCGCGGCAACGCGGCCGCAGCCGATTTTCTGGCAAACAACTCGTCCTTCACCGTCAACGACATTGTGCCGCAGATGGAAACCATCTTCAACCGCATCACGCTGGTGAACGCCGCCAAAACCGAGCGCCTGACCATCGACACCAATCTGCGGTTTGTGAACCACACCACGGGGCTGAAGTCGTCGCTGAAGAACGCTGTGATTATTGAGCTGAAACAGGACGGTCGCGCCGATTCGCAGATGAAGCGCATCTTACTGAACCACAGAGTGAAACCGACGCGGATGAGCAAATACTGCATCGGCACCACCATCACCAATCCGAACGTGAAATCGAACCGATTCAAAAAGAAAATACGACGAATTGAAAAAGTAATAAACTCAAAAATAGAATGTTATGATTAGAATTTTTGTTTTCCTGATGTCGCTCGCGCTGGCGTTCCCAACCGTGAGCACCTTTGCACAAGACGCAACCGATGTTGCCGCTCTCGCCGACTTCGGCAATCCCGAGCCCGACGACGAACTGTTTGACGTGCAGACGATTACCGACGCAATGATGACCACACAGCAGAAACTCGGCGAGCTTGGCATCCGCTTCCTGCTCAACCTTGTTGTGTGCTGGATTCTGGTGCAGTTCTTCTACTACCGCAAGAGCCGCCGCCGCGACTACTACTTTACTTTTATGATTTTCTCGTCGGCGATGCTGGCGCTGCTCTACGTGATGGGAAGCGTGTCGGTGGGCGTGGGAATGACACTCGGCTTGTTCGCCATCTTCGGTGTCATCCGTTACCGCACCGAGACCGTGCCAATCCGCGAAATGACCTATCTGTTTATCATTATTGCACTTGCGGCTGTCAACGGCCTTGCGTCGCTCTATCAGGTTGTTGATGTAGCCAACAAACCGCACTACGCGCTTGAGTTGGGAAATGTTGCCGTTCTGGCGATTGTCAACCTGCTGATTGTGATACTGATAGCCATTCTCGAAACCGCCGTGTCGGCCAACCACACCACCACCAAACTGGTGCTCTACGACCGCATTGATATGATTGTGCCCGAGAAACGCGACGAGCTGATTGCCGACCTTGAGAAACGTATCGGTATCAAAATCAACTCGATAGAGATTGGCCACGTTGATTTTCTGAAAGACGCCGCCTTCATCAAAGTCACCTACGACCTGCAGGATGGCGAGACCAACACCATCAACACGCTCACAAAGGCAAACAAGTATGCAGAATAAACAATAAACCTATTGAGTATGAAAAAGTTAATTATTTTTTCGCTTGCCGCGATGCTGGCTGTGCCGATGTCGGTTCGTGCCGAAGACGAAGTTGTTGACGACGGCACTGATTTTGGCGGACGCGTTTCGGCCGAAGTTGACAAGAAACTGATGAAAGGTCTGCACACCTTTGTCAATGGTGAAGCCCGCCTTAACGATAACTTTGGTAATTTCTACCGCTATCAGGGAACCGTCGGCGCAAGCTACAAAGTGAACGATTACCTGAAAACGGCGTTGAGTTACACTTTCATCGAGAATAAGAACTCGAAAGACGAGTGGAAAATTCGCAACCGCTTCACGTTCGATATTACCGGCTCGTACCGTTTCGGCGATTTCAAACTGTCGCTGCGCGAGCGCTTGCAACTCACCTGCAAGGATGTGAACAACGAATATCAGGATGTGGCCAAGGGACTGACGCTGCGCAGCCGCCTGATGGTGCAGTACAAAGCGCTCGACGCCTGGACGCCGTATGCCTATGTTGATGTGCGCAACACGCTGAACGCACCGAAATGGACATACGATTTTGATGATGAAACAGGTATTTTTTCAAACTATTCGTATGAAGGAAATAAAGATGTGTATATCAACCGTGTACGCTTGGGCTTGGGTGCTGAGTGGGAACTGAGCAAACAGCACTCATTCGATTTTTTCTGCCTGTACGATTTCTGCAACGAGAAAGACATCGACTCGAACAAAAAAGGCACGAAACTGTTCTACTCGTTTAACCATCATAGCCAGAACATTAGTCTTGGCGTGGGGTATAAATTCTCGTTCTAAGCAAGGTAAAGTTCAACATATAAACTATTTGAAAATGATACAGCGAATCCAAACCATCTTTCTTTTTGTGGCCGCGGTGCTTACATTTTGTCTGTTTTGTCTGCCGTTTGTCGGGGTTGGTGTTGGCAACGGGTTTATGATGTTCAACTTCAACGTGACGGCATGCCATATGTCGCCGGCGCCGCCGATTCAAGGATTGCAAGCAACAAAACTGCTGCCGCTTGCAATAGTAACGCTTTGCGCTGCATTGTTTTGCTTAGTCACGATCTTTCTTTTTGCCAATCGCGCGCGGCAGATGAAATTTGTGCGATTCGGCATTATTTTTCAAGCAGTTGTATTGATTGGCATGGTGGTTTTCTGCCATATTCTGCAAAATGCGGCAGGTCAGATGGCTACTATTACGGTAACCCCAAAGTTTGCATTTGTGATACCGGCCGTCAACATCATTCTGCTGATTCTGGCCAACCGGGGCATCAAAGCCGATGATGACCTTGTAAAATCGGCCGACCGATTGCGCTAACTTATTGACAATGTGATGGGCAGAATGTTGCGAACGGCTCTTTCTGTTATGGCCGGCTGGCTGCTGACCATCGCTGCTGTTGCGCAAAATCCAAACCAACAAACCGACAGTCAATTAGCCATGCAGTACTACCGTCAGGGTGAGTACCGCAAGGCCGCCGATATTTTTGCGCGTCTATACGAGCGCGGACGGTCCGATTTCTACTACGGCTATTATCTGAATTCACTTTTGAAAGTACCTGACTATGAAGGCGCTGAGACGCTCATTCAGGCACAGATGAAAATCAGTCGCGGCAATCTGAAGTACAACATCGATTTGGGCAATCTGCAAGAGCTCAAAGGTAATCCTGACCGCGCAAAACAGATTTACCATCAGACAATCAAAAAGTTAACCGCAAATATCAGTCAGATAAACGATTTGGCATCGGCTTTCATCGAGAAGCGCCATTACGAACTTGCCGAAGAAGTTTACACCAACGGCCGCAAGCTGATGAAAGGCGCCTACGATTTCCGGATTGAGATGGCGCAACTGCATTATTATCAGCGCAATTACAGTCAGATGATTGTTGAGTTTCTTGAGTTGCTCAACGTTAGCGATGTTTACCTTCAACAAGTTCAGAACTATCTGCAACAGGCCATCTACAACGATTCCGACGAGTCGCTCAACCAATTGTTAATCGACAAGTTGCTCGAGTACTCGCGCAATTACCCCGATAATACAGTTTACACCGAATTGCTGATTTGGATTTATGTGCAGGACCGCAACTTCCCAATGGCGCTGATTCAGGTCAAGTCGCTCGACCGCCGGCTGGGCGAAGACGGTCACCGCGTGGTGGCGCTGGCACGAATGGCATCGGACAACAACGATTTTGAAACGGCCGTTGAAGCCTACCAATATGTTATCGACAAAGGTGGTAATCAGGAATATACCAACGCCGCCCGCACCGAGATGCTTCAAGTGATGTTCCGGCGGATTGAATTGGGAATCGACAATCAGCCATCTGACTATCAGCGGCTTGAATCGGCACTGACCGATGCTCTGCAAGATATGGGCATCGATGCGGAAACGGTTGATTTGGTACGCAGTCTGGCCAAACTAAAGGCCATCTATCTTGGCAAAACGGCCGATGCGCAGTTTCTGCTCGAAGACGCCCGCACGCTGCGCCTTCAAAAGGCGACGCTTGCAGCCATCGATATCGAACTTGCCGATGTCTATCTGATGCAGGGCAACGATGTCGACGCCACACTGACCTACGCTCGTGTTGAAGACCACAATAAAAACAATCCCGTGGGTTCTGAAGCCAAGTTGCGCAAGGCGCGCCTGGCCTACTATACAGGCAATTTTATGTGGGCGCAGGCTCAACTCGATGCCCTTAAGGCAAGCGTTGAAAAACTTACGGCCAACGATGCCGCCTATCTGTCGATGCTCATCGAAGACAACACGGGCTGGGGGGCCGCTTCCGACACGGCAATGCTCATTTATGCGAAGGCCGATTTGCTTCATTATCAGCACAATGATTCGATGGCTCTGCACCACATCGATTCAATAGTCAGCCATTATGCCGATGCCCCGATTGTTGACGAAGCCCTGTTTCTGAAAGCCGAAATCTATCGTGTCCGAAATGAAACTGACAAGGCCATTGACGCTTATCGTATTGTGGCGGAGCGTTTCCCTGACGATGTACTTGCCGACAACGCCAACTATATGCTTGCAACCATCTACGAAAATCAGCTGAACGACAAGCAGTTGGCAATGCAACACTACCTGAAGATTATCACTGACTACGCAAGTAGCATTTTCGTAACCGATGCCCGCAAACGCTACCGTGCTATTCGTGGTGATGTACAGTGAGATGGAAAAACATTTTCATTTCACATAAACATTTGTATTTTTGGTAAGAGAAAAACACTGATTTTTATATGAAACGCATTTTCACAATTCTATTTGCCGCAATGCTTGCAGGGCAGGCGTGGGCACAGACAACTTTCACTGTCGGCAACCTGGAATACACCGTGACCAACGAAACAAATCATTATGTTTCTGTTGGCAAGGCAGAAACCAAACCTACCGGTGCTCTCAATATTCCGGAAAAAGTAACCAACCCCGACAATAGCGTGGAATATTCGGTTACAAGCATTGATTGGTATGCGTTCTCAAGTTGCAGCGGCCTGACATCAGTCACCATTCCCAATTCGGTTACAAGCATTGGTGGCGCTGCGTTCTATGGTTGCAGAGGCTTGACATCAGTCACCATTCCCAATTCGGTTACAAGCATTGGCAGCTATGCGTTCTATGGTTGCAGCGGCCTGACAGAAATAAATGTGGAAAGTGCCAACACAAACTATGCATCCGAAAACGGTGTCTTGTTCAATAAAGACAAGACAACTATTGTAAGTTACCCTGCAGGTAAAACGGAAACAGCATACACCATTCCCAATTCGGTTACAAGCATTGGCAGCTATGCGTTCGAAGATTGCATCTGCCTGACATCAGTCACCATTCCCAATTCGGTTACAAGCATTGGCGACGATGCGTTCGAAGGTTGCAGCGGCATGACATCTGTCACCATTTCCAATTCGGTTACAAGCATTGGCCGCTATGCGTTCGAAGGTTGCAGCGGCCTGACATCAGTCAGCATTCCCAATTCGGTCAAAACCATTGACAGCTTTGCGTTTTATGGTTGCACCGGCCTTACAACAATCACCATCCCCAATTCGGTTACAAGCATTGAAGGTGGTGCGTTTTGGGGTTGCAGCGGCCTGACAGCAGTCACCATTCCCAATTCGGTTACAAGCATTGGCGACTATGCGTTCCGTAATTGCAGCGGCCTGACAGCAGTCACCATTCCCAATACGGTTACAAATATTGGCGAATATGCGTTCGAAGGTTGCAGCGGCCTGACATCAGTCACCATTCCCAATTCGGTTACAAGCATTGGCAGCTCTGCGTTCGACGGTTGCAGCGGCCTGACATCTGTCACCATTCCCAATTCGGTTACAAGCATTGGCCGCTCTGCGTTCGACGGTTGCAGCGGCCTGACATCAGTCACCATCCCAAATTCGGTTACAAGCATTGACTACGATGCGTTCTATGGTTGCAGAGGCCTTACATCTGTCACCATTCCCAATTCGGTTACAAGCATTGGCGATTGGGCGTTCGCTTATTGCAGCG
>JAEEGK010012773.1_pt1 | contig 19035 bp, 11 predicted proteins | sample 8958771 | NCBI WGS metagenome assembly JAEEGK01 (sample SAMN16246547, study PRJNA631951) | gut metagenome | biome: gut microbiome; feature: rumen; material: SC-attached | host: Bos | place: Iran: Karaj | collected 2018-10
TAGATGCTGGCTCCATGTCCACCAAAGATGGCTCCTGAATGACCACCTACGGCTGTGAATACAAAGGGCTTGCGGATGCCTAGGGCTGAAGCTGTCATCGAACCTGCAGACAAGCCTTCTGCATAGACTCTGGTCTGATCAAGTTGGGGGTACTTCTCGAACAGTTTGTAGAGTGTGGTCTCGATGCCGTCGGTACCCATGGCCTGAGCAGTCTGACTGCCTTGCCACTCCATCTCTACAACGAAGAAACGCTCCTTGCCTGCCACCTCGATAAATCCAGAGGTTTCTGCCTGGGTACGGGGGTCATTGGCATTTCCATGCAGAAGCACCATCACAGGCACGCTGCCTGCAGGTACTTTGGAAGCATCCATCAGCTCGTTTGGCCAGTATTCGTACCAAAGGGTTGGGAGTGGTTCAGGTGCATTGTCGTTGCCTCTGGGGGCTCCACCAAACTGCGACTGTGGTCTGTCCTCGACCACGATGCGGGTGATGTTGAGGTCTTCCCAAATGGTATATGGCTCGAGCTCGTTCACTCCGAACTCACCCATCTTACCGCCTTGGTAATGGGTGTGCTTATAGTTGTTGTAACGATAGGCTTTGCTGAGCACCTTTTTCCAAGCATCAGCGAAGAGCTCATTCAGCGACGGCGTTGCAGCATTCACCACCACCTGAAGCAGGGGCTCTACGGCTTTGAGGGAAGCGTTGAGTGCCTCATACTCTGCAGCCACCTTCTTGGCATTCTTGCCTGCCACGTAAGCTGGTACGCCAGGATAATTGCCTTTCAGGGACTTGGAATAGGGCTTTCCGTCGAAGGTGAGAATGCCTGCGATATAGCCTGCTGCCTTAGGGGCTACATAGGCATTGACGAATGTAGCACCTTCACCCAGACCAATGACTTTGGCATTGCCTGTGCGGGAGGCATTGAACACTTCTTCGAACACGTCATAGTCGGAAGCGGCATATTTCGACTTGGTAGGATTGATCACATAGAAACTGGCGTGATGCTCGTCAATGACGCTCTGCATGCCAAGTTGCTCGATCAGTGCTTTTGCTCCGTTCTCGTCAAGCTTGGTATCTGGATAGATAAAGAAGGTCGGAGCGTTGTTTGAGGAGCGTCCCTGTGCGGAGCGTGACCCAAAGCCTGCACGAACAGAATAGACCACAGAGGCAGGAAGTTGGGGAGCCTCGAAGAATGGCGTCTGGCCTGGTTGGGCTGCCTGCCCTCTCTGTGCAGGAGCAGTTCCCTGAGCAAAGGATGATACAGCAATCATAATAGTTGCTGTGACAGTTAATAATTTCTTCATATTCTATAATCTTTATTTTCTATATAACTCTATTAGGACTATTTGTAATTCTCGATTTTTACAGGGCCCAGTAAGCCTGCTGGCTGCAGAGGTTCACTACCGTCGAAGCCACGGGAGTCGGTCCAACCCACACGAGTGGCGCCTGGCTGCTCATCGCCTATGAGACGGTTCACCCAGACATTGGCCACACGGACGAGGAGGACGTTCTGCCCTGCCCTCACGGCCTTAGTGATATCTACCTGATAAGGTTCTTTCCAAGCAGCACCACAATACTTACCATTGACATAGACTTCTGCCAAATCGGCCACACGACCCAGATCGAGCACGGTCTTCTCAGCAGCCTCTGCCTCGAAGGTCTTGGTATAGTCGGCTATGCCTGAGAAGTACTTGATGCCCTCATCAGCTGAGTCGGTATAGCTGCCCAAGGCAGGGAACTCGGCTGTAGCTGGGGCGCCACGCTTCTCTTGGAAGGCTACGCTCCAAGGGCCATCGAGCACCTTCTCGCTCTTCTGCTGGGCCGCAGGAACGGTGTAGGAATCGGCTGCCTTACCTGCGAAGACTACGAACACAGCATCGTCTGGCACGAGGTTCAGGGTGACTTCCGTGCGCCCGTCTTTCTGGGCGTAGGTCACTTCTTCCTGTACCCCACTGTCTGGGTGCCAAAGCATAGGCTTCAGGCCACTGACGCGGAACGAGAGGGTGACGGTCTGATAGTCGCGTGCGGGCTTGTTCACCCAGTAGATCTCCGTACCTGGCAGGGTGCGGTGGAGGAACTTATAGCCTGCAGGGATATTGACGTCTGTAGCCACTCCTGCGGCATTGAGAAGCTCGGAGAGTTCCTTGGTCTCTACCACATTCTTACGACCGCTGTCCCAGATATCAGCTACGAGAGATTGGAACTCAGCTGCATCGTCTGTGAGGGAGGCAGGACGCGTAGGACGGGCACCACCCAACCAAGCACCTGCATTCACCAGAGAGGCAAGCTTACGCAGCACAGGCAGGGACATCACATCGACGTTGCGATCCATCCAGATCACCTTATAGGTGGTGCCACCTGTAGAGACGAGCTGGCCCTTCGTATAGGAAATGTGGTTCAGCAGTCCGTCTGGATTGAGGTAGTCCCACTGGTAGCCCGCAGGGATAGAGGGGGCGCGATTGAAGACAGAGGTGACGTTGCCATCCTCGCCATAGTAGTAGAGGATATCTGCCACATTCTTACCTGCCTGCAGCATGAAGCTGCTGCGCGACATATAGTCGGCCCAGATGCCTGCCAGCGGTGCCCAACTGTCGTGACGATTGAACCACTGCCCTATGCCTCCGAGCGACATACCTGGCACGTGCACATCATCTGGCTGGTGGGCACTCTCGTGGATGACGAAGCGATTGATACCGTTGGAGAGCTCACGATCGGCCACATACTTCAGGTTGCCTGGATAGTAGGAATAGGACTTTCCGCCTCCGCCTGGAGCCGTCATAGACTCAGCAGCTGCAATGTTCTGTCCGTAGATGTGTGCCACAGAGGCTGACTCCTTATCATCAGCATCATAGACGCTCATATCTGGCTGTCCGTCGGGACCCACTGGCACCCAAGGGGCAGTGACCCACATAGCACTCATAGGTACTTCTGCAGTAGCCTTGAGGTCCATACCATCGCCCACGTAGGCACGTCCGCCCTCGTGGCTCTCAGTATAGCGTCCCTTCATACCGTATTCTTCTTTGGCGATCTTGGAAAGCAAGGTGTAGTTATCGGCTATCAGCTCGCCAATCGTAGCGCGCCAGTCGAAGAGGAAGGCATCACTCTGCGTAGGTGAGCCAATCACTTCGCCAGCAAGCACAGGGAGCCACGTCTTGAGGTCGTATCCCCTGCGAGTCTGGAACTCCTGGAACATCGCAGGTGTCCACGTCTCGCACTCAGCCTCGTAGCTGTCTGTGAGCACATACTGCACACCCTGCTGACCCATCAGTCCGCCAGAGGCTTTCTTATACATATCCAGATAGGTATGGAAGTAGCGCGTCCAAGCCTCTGGGTCGAGCTTATCGACCTCCAAGCCAGTGGCCTCCAAAGGTGCAGGATGGTTCTGCTTACCTGTGAGCGACCAACCAAAGCGGAGGATCTTCCACTCTCCTTCCGGGGCATTCCAAGTGAGCTTGCCATTCTGGTAGTAGGAAGTCACATCCACCACATCGTCTGCTGAAGGGAAGAGTTCGCCTTCTGCAACTGGCGTAGGCACAGCGGTGAGATTGGAAGCTGAGGAGAAGGCGGCCTTATCTTCGAAGCGGTGTACCATCGTATAAGGATAGAGCTCCAGTTCTGCAATCATGGTGCCTGCAGGAGGGGCAGATGGGCCGCCTCCCATACCGAAGAAACCTCCGCCACCCCCACGTGGATTAGCCACACGCACGCGGAAATACTTAGCGGTAGTGGCTGGAACGCTCAGGGTGACCTGTGACACGCTGCCACCACGCACATCGCAAACGGTGGTGAAGGTCTGGCCATCATTGCTGGATTCGAGCTGGGTGGTAGCTGGACCGCCACCAAAGCCTCCGCCACCAGCGCCTACCATCTTGATGGACTTGATGGTGACGGGTTCTGGGTATTCAAACTGAATCCAGGCAAAGCCTGCCTTATCATCGCGAGGGAGCAACACGGCATCGGCAATGCTGCCATTGGTGAGCTGCTCCAACGTGAAATGGCCTCCGCTGGAAGTGACCTTGGCTCCCATGCTAGCTGCATTCGGGCGACCAGCGGGCTGCTTCACAGCAATCACGGCGATATCTTCGTAATACTCATAGCCTGTGCCTGCTTCACCACGACCTGCAGGGGCACCATCGAGGAAGGCTCCCGTGGTGTGTGGGGGGTCTGGAAGCGTCGTATCGACTGCCCCAGAGGCGTAGGTCTGGCTCCAGACCAACTTCTTCATAGCGTCTTTCTCGCTCACCCAAGGACCGCCTGTAGAGCTCCATCCTGGGGCAGAGGCCACTGTGAACTCTAAACCTAAAGAATCGGCCACCTTCACAGCATAGGTGAAAGCATCTTGCCAACCTTCGTCCATATAAATGAGGCGCTTCTCAACAACGGTGGGTGTACCCAGTGCAGCATCGAAATTGTGCACACCACCCTGACGGGTGTCTTTCATCCACTGAAGGTCCTTGAGGATGCCTTCCTTCGTGATGTTACCATTCATCCAATGCCACCATACGCGATTGCGGGCACTCAGAGGAGGATTCTCCCACCCTTTCTGGAGATCGTCCAGAGAGTCTTGGGGAGCGCTGCAGGAGCAAGCTAAAAGCAACGCAGCTGCTACGGATAAGATTTTTCTTGCTAACATAAAACTATATAATTTTGATTATTCTTCAGGCTTTATAATAACCTTTGCAAAAGTAACTCATTATTTATAATAATGAAATAGTAAGTAAGGTAAGGGCATCAGAAATAGTAAGCGTACTAAATCCTAATATCCTGATTATGAATGGATAAAAAATCTGCGATAGTAAGCCCGTGTATGGCGTAGCGATAGCCACAGCGCTGGGATTGACCATCTGAATGTTAAAAAATGGGAATGTGCTTTGGTAATCTACCGTCTATCACTATCTTTGCAGCGGTACCTGTGGTATAGGGCCCAAGAAATGTGAAGTGACTATGATGAAGAAAACGATAGGAATGCTCCTGCTGCTCTGCCTGCCGCTCTCCATGCAAGCGCAGCTGTTCAATGAGGATGGTTATCAGATCACCCGTATGACCAACCTCTCCAACGAAGTGAGCAAGGTGGATAGTGAGGGCTTCTCTATGTGCGGACTGTGCTTTGCACACTTTGACAAGGGCGACATCAACTTCTTGAATATCACCATAGGTACCACCACGCCCTACGACTTTGATGAGGGGCACAGCTCGCTGATGTTGGTGTTTCTGGAGGACCAAGTGAAGCGACTGCCCATAAAGCCTGAAAACATCTTGGAACTGACCTCGTTTACCCATCCTGAGCAGGCTAACGGCATCTGGGTGGTGAACTGCTCCATCAGGCTCAGTCTGGCACAACTGGAGTACCTGAGCCATCATCCGTTAGCACAATTATACGTCAACTTCAAGCATGGCCAGGCGGGCATGGGCCTGTGCTACCAACTACAAAACAGCGAGGGCGAGAGCATACAGAAACAAGCGGGACATCTATTCAAGGCACTTCAATAGCGCTGATGTTTCATTGGCCTTTCACTTGCGATGATCCACGTAGGTATAGTCGGCATAAAGCTGGCGAGGGAACGTAAATAGGTCGTCGCTGATGCCTCCGTGACGGAAATCGGAAATCTTGATGGTGGTGGAGAAGATGAACACTTTCACACGCACAGCTTCTGGATAGCCTGTCTGCTTATTGATGTAGCACTGTGCTTCTTTCACGCCTTTCACCCCTTTCTTGGCCTTTAGGGTAATGACGAGCTGACCATCGGCCTCATGGGCTGCGTAGGTGTAGTTGTCGGGCTGGAAGGTGAACTTGGTGGCATACTTGTCGCGTTCCTCGTCGTGAGCATCGTAGATCACTACTTCCTGCTTCTTGCGCTCCAGACGGGTGTAGGTGTTGCCATCGTTCCAGGCAATGTATTTCTCATCGATGAACTTACTCTTCTGGTCCTTGTACCAGATGGTGCCCTCGGTCTTGTAGATGCCTATGATGTTGACGGCATAGTGCAGGGTGCAACCCTCGGAGCCAAAGACCATCTCGTATTTCTCGTCGAACAGCCTGCGGGCTTGCTGGGGAGTGTAGGTCTGCGCATAGACGGTAAGGGCAGTGAGCAGGCAGAGGAGCAAGGATATAACGACTTTTCTCATTCTGTATCTATATGCGTTTTCTCATTTGGCGCTGCAAAAATAGAGAAAGTGGCATTGGGACGCAAGTTTTTTAAAGATATTTGAACTTTTTTCCTTAACTTCGCATGTTCTTAATGTAATTTCGATGAAAATGAAAAAGGTAGTTTTACTTTTTATGGTGCTGATGGCACTGGCTGCCTGCCAAAGCAAACAGGCAACAAGCCCTGCCTCTGAGGGCAACGGTGGGAGTAACGAACAGACGAGCTACACGACGGCGATAGACCGCTATCTGGTGGGCCTCGGGAAGCAGTATGCAGCGGGTGAACACTGTGTGCCTGTGCGCAGCATCGTGGCTGTGGACGAGCAGAATAAGGCGGACATCAAGGTGTGGGGCGACTTCTGGGTGTTCAACTACAACCTGGTGGGCGATACGCTGAAGTGTGTGTCTGGGGGCAGTCATCCAGGATTGATGCACATCAGCCAGACTGCCAACGGCTACGAGGTGACGGGCTTCGACCAGGTGGAGGACGGTGCTGGCAATCTGACTAGTGCCCAGCGCATCTTCGGAGCGAACTACGAGGCTTTTCATGCCCTCAACAGCAATGCGGAGGGACGTGAGGCGCTGAGGGCCAAGTCGCTGGCCGACTATGTGAAGGCGCATCAACTGAAGGCTACCTTGTATCAGGACTATGGGTGGCCTGCGCAGAAGCTGCCTTAATCATTCACTTTATCGCCCATAGATTTCTGGAGGGATGGACGAGACGAAGAAAGGATTCATACAGCTGCACCTGAGTGTGATGCTGGCTGGTTTTACGGGCTTGTTCGGACGACTGATCACGCTGAACGAGGTGGACATCGTGTGGTATCGCATGCTGTTCACCAGCCTTATCCTGCTGGTGTTCACGGGCCTGCCTAAGGTGGGCTGGAAGAAGTTCCTGCAGCTCTGTGGGTGTGGCGCACTCTTGGGGTTTCACTGGATCTTGTTCTATGGCAGCATCAAGGCATCGAATGTGTCGATAGGCGTGATCTGCTTCTCGCTCATAGGCTTCTTCACGGCAATCTTCGAACCTCTGATATTCAAGAAGCGCTTCTCGTGGCTGGAACTGCTTTTCTCACTAATCACGGTGGCGGGTGTGCTGTGCATCTTCTCACTGGATGCGCGCTATCGTTATGGTATCGCCATCGGAGTGGTATCTTCAGCGGTGTGTGCGCTGTATGCTATCTGCAACAAGAAGGCCAGCGTGGGGGTGAGCAGTCGCACGGTGCTGATGTACCAGATGTCGGGTGGTCTCATCGCCGTTTCTGCCATCATCCCTATCTATCTCTTTTTCTTCCCCAGCCAGCAACCTGTGATGGTGGTTCCAGAGGGAAACAACCTGTGGTTCATGCTCTGTCATGCGCTGTTCTGCACGGTGGGTATGTATCTGCTGCAGATCCAGGCGCTGAAGCGCCTCTCGGCCTTCACCGTGAATCTGACGTACAACCTGGAACCGTGCTACACGATAGTCCTGGCGTTCCTGATCTTTGGTGAAGGTCGGGAGATCAACTTCTCTTTCTACATCGGCATCGCGCTGATTCTGCTCAGTGTGCTCCTGCAGACGATGCGAGCACTCAGAGCTCCAAAGGCACTACGACCTTAAGGCCAAAGTTTCGTCCCATATTGAACACGCCCCGTCGGAAGGTGCGCTCATTGATTGGGGCATACTTCAGGCGACTGAGGTGGCTCTGATAGGCTGCATCTGTAAGGTTGTTTCCCGTGAGGAACACGGAGAACATCTTCTGTCCACGATGCATCACATCGACCCCTGCAGCGGCATTCAGCAGGGTGTAGGCAGGCGTAGCGGTCTCTGTGCCTCCTACCCCATAGAAATGGTTCTGGCGCAGGTTGTATTCTATCCCCACAGACACGTAGAGGTTGTTCAGCGTCTTTCCGTCGCGAATGATCTCATAGCGCAAGTCGGACGTCCAGCGTGGGGCTGGCGTCATAGGCAGGTACTTGGCATCGGCTTCCTGATGCAGGCGCTGGGCATTGACATACGAGAAGGTGTTCTGGAAGTGCAACTGCTCGATGGGGTGAATGTCCACTAGCACTTCCCCACCCCACAGACGGGCATCGCTACCCTTGTTCTGATAGGCAGCCTCCCCATCGATGATGACCTCACGCCCCTGGGCATCTGTGAGCTTCTCGAGGAAGATGTAGTTGTCTATGTGATTGGCGAAGAGGGAGAGCTGGGCAGAGAATATCTTGGAAGAATAATCCAAGCCCAAGTCGGCCTGCCAACTGTATTCGGACTTCAGTTGGTGGTTGCCTATCTCGTAGCGGAAGGTACCCTCGTGCACACCGTTGGATCCCAGCTCGCTGATATTGGGGGCACGGAAACCACGAGAGAGGTTGGCACGCAGGTTCAGTCCGTCAGCAAAGTTGTAGATAGCACCCAAGCTGCCCGTGAGTCCGCTGAAATTCCGCGTGAAATCCTCGAAGCGCTGCTCGCCTTCTTCCATCAGGGCATAACTGTGCAGGCGACGATGATCGTAGCGTAAACCTCCGCTCAGCGTGAGACGCTGGAAGCTGCGTGTCACAGAGGCAAAGCCACCTATATCCAGCAGGCGATAGTCGGGTATGAGGTATTCTTCGCCCCTATTCTCGGAGTGTTGCCACATGCCTGAGACGCCAGTGGCCAACTTCCACCCATCCCACTCGGGCGACAGGTAGTGCACATCGTAGTTCACCGTATGCAGGCGCAGGTAGAGGCCTGCCTCATCAGGTGTCTCTATCTCCTCAAACTCCTGACGACGATTCTGCTGATAGCCTACCACTGCCTTGAGGGTGCCATCACCCAGCACGAAGGAGTTCTCTGATATGGCCTTGTAGTGATAGACTTGCTGGTAAGGCATAGGGTGACTGTAGGAGTGGAAATCGTGCTTGGTGGCAAGTGTCTCATCTGCTTCGCCATCGACGAAGACGGGCTTGATGAAAGCGCCTGTCTCGTCTCGCTCTCCCTCAATAATGCCTGGAGTGATGTGGTAGGCAGACAGTTTCAGGTGGGAGAAGCCCCACTTCCTGTTCAAGCCCAGCATGCCTGAAAGGGCACGTTCGCGGAACTGCGACCCATAGACATAGCCATCGTACTTATTCTTATAGGCATGCGCCATCTTCTCGCTCCAACGCACATCCCACACCACATTGTTCTTATTGCCTGCAAAGTTGAGGGTGTAGTCAAAGAGGCCGTTGTTGGTCTGGTACTCTGTCCCAAGATTGGCGTGCATGTGTCCCAGAGGCAGCAGGGCTTCATCGTGCAGTATCAGCACACCTGCCAACGCATCGGAACCATACATCAGGCTGGCGGGACCCTTGAGGATCTCCACAGAGCCAACGGACTGTCCATCGACCTCGATACCGTGTTCATCGCCCCACTGCTGCCCTTCCTGGCGCACACCATCGTTCACCACCACGATGCGGTTGTATCCCAATCCACGAATCACGGGTTTGGAGATACCACTTCCTGTGGTAATCTGAGACACACCTGGCTCTCGCGCTATGGCGTCTATGATGTTGGTTGAGGAGGTTTCTTGCAGGAAGCGAGTGCTGACTACAGAAACAGGTGTAGGCGACTTCTCTGCCAACGCGCTGCCTGTGAGACCTGTCACCACTACCTCACCCAGCATCGCATTGTTCTCATGCAGCACGAAGTCGAGGGTGTTTACGCTGCGCAGATCCACCTCTTGGATGATGGTCTGATGCCCCACGTAGCTCACCTGTATGGTGGTTTTGATGGCAGGCAGATTCTCTATGGTGTAGAGGCCTTTTTGGTTGGTCACTGTCCCCACTCTGAGTGCAGGGAAATAAATGCTCGCTCCTATCACGCTGTTTCCATCTACAGCGTCTGTGATTTTACCACGCAATGAAGCTTTGTCCACTGGCGGATTGGCTGTCACTCCCACGCACAGGCATAGGAATGACAACAACAAGTATAATTGTTTCATACTAAGTCGTTATTATGTTTTGAATAAGAAATATCAGGGCATAGTTAGGCCTATGTCCTCTTTAGAAAATATTCAAAACACAAAGGGAGGAGCGCGGACAGATTTATATCCACAGGCATCGGAAGTGACGCAGTGGACGGAAGTAATAGATAAATAGGTGGTCAGGCGCTGTAAAGGCAACACAGCCAGCACAGCAGCCGCTAAGAAGGTGATAGCAAGGAACTGACAGAGCACGCAGGTATCCACATGCAAAGTGCTGCCTGTGAGGTGCCCACCATGTGGAGTATGTGTGGCGCAATCCACACACTCTATGCTGTGGTCGGCTACCCCACTGTGTATGTGGAGTGACGAGAGCACCAGCATAGGCACGAAGACGGCCAGCAACAGCCACGAAGCGATATGTCTTTTCCTACTTTGTCTCATTTCGAGGGGCGAAGATAATACAACTATTTCTTCTTGCCAAAGTTTTTAGTTATTTTTGAGAATCAGCAGGTAGATTCGTGGAGACAAAAAAGTCCCTCATCACTGAGGGACTTACGAAGAACTTTTCAAATAGATTGACTCAATGAGCCTATTAGTTGGCTCCTGCTGCACCAGGACGCTGACCCATACCACCAGCAAACTGGCTGGCACGGTTCTTTTCACGCTCTTTCTCGCGAACTTTATCGCCCTTCTGGTATGCTTTGAACTGGTCTTTGGTCATCATTTCCTTCAGACCGTTGTCGAACTCTTTCTTGGCATCGTTGTACTCCTTGATCTGGGTACGGATACGCTCCAGCATCTCGCTGTTGCCTCCGCCACCAGCGCCTCCTCGCATGCCGCCGCCACCCATCATGGCGCCGCCACCGCCTCCGCCTCCAAAGTCACCTCCGCCACCTCCGGCTCCACCTGAAGGTATAGCACCTGCACGACCACCAGCAGCCGTACCTCCACCACCTGTTGATGGCAGACTTGGCTTACCTTTGCTCAGTACATCGAAGTATTTGGTATAAAGGTCTTTCACCTTTCCCTGTGTTGCAGCATCCAAGCCACCAGCATCTTCAGAAACCTCGTTCACACGCGTCTGAATCATCTCTGCTTTCTGCTCTTCTGAGATTTGAGGAGCCTGTGGGCGCTGTCCTGCTCCACCAGGTCTTTGACCTGCCCCTTGGGGCATCTGTGCCATTCCTGCCACAGTCATGCACAGGAATGCAGCCATTGCGAATAATTGTTTTTTCATAATGTGTTAGTCCTTTAATAGTTTTTTCTTGTTATTAGACTGAGGATATTGAAAAAGGTTTAATCTCTTTTTCAAAAAAAAGTGCAGATTCAACCTGAACCTGCACTCTCTTAAAACAAAATTTCTTCAAAACAAGCTTCTTAATTCGAAGAAGCTGTCTGGCGTAGCATTTCTGCAACAGCAGCCTCCAGCTGCTTGTCTTCGCCACGAAGCATTTCCTCAGGCGTGTTATACACGGTGATATCAGCCTCCAACTGCAGGTTCTCCTGATAGCGCCCCTGCATATCCATACAGCCTACCTCAGGGATACCAAACATCAGCGTCTGGTCTATCACATACTCCCACCAAACAGCTGTCATTGTACCAGCCACAGGCGCACCAACCAACTTACCAATTCCCAGTGTCTTATAGACCCAAGGGAAGCCGTGACCATTACTGTAGTCGTCCTCACACATCAAGACGCATGAAGGCTTCACCCACTTGTTGTATGGATCGTAGCCAATGTACTGTCCGCGAGGCATGAAACGCTGGTATTGCTCACCTGCCAGCAAGGTGCAAAGGTCATCGTGCAACCAACCACCACCATTGTGGCGCTCGTCCACTACAGCCGCTTGCTTCTGACGATTCTCATCGCTCAGCAAATCCTTATAAACGGTGCGGAAGCTTGGGCTATCCATCGCCTTTACGTGCACGTAGGCCACCTTACCACCAGAGAGTTCTTCCACCTTCTTCTTATTGCGATCTACCCAACGATCATACAGCAGGTCTGTACGCTGAGCTGTCGTGATGGCCTTCACCACCACTTCGAAGCGCTTGCCATCAGGATTCAGCACACTCACGCGTACCTGCTTGCCTGCTTTGCCCTCAAGAAGTGGATAGTAGTCCATATCCTTCGTGATGGCCACCCCATCTATCTTCTCAATGATGCTACCAGCTTTCACGTCTGTCTTCTTCACAGCAAACGGACCTTTGGCTATCACCTCTGCCACCTTGAGACCATCGCCCTTGTAGGTATCATCGATGAAGACACCCAGATTGGCTGTTGCCTGACGACCAGAAGGGGCATAATAGCGCATACCTGTGTGAGAGGCATTCAGCTCACCCAGAAGTTCGCTCATCATCTCAGCATAGTCGTAGTTATTATTTATATAAGGTAAGAAGCGACTGTAGTTCTGCTTCAGACCTTCCCAATCCACTCCGTGAAGATCAGGCAAGTAGAACTTGTCCTTCACCTGCTGCCACACATGACTGAAGATATAGTCGCGCTCATCAGCAGCCTTATAATTGAAGGTAGCCTCAAAGCCGATGTTCTTGGTACTCTTCTTGTCGACATCTATCTGCTTGATAGTGCCACCAGAGAGGGCATACACGTGCTTGAAGTCCTTGTCTGTGATCAGTTCGCCACCACCTACGCCTTTCAGGACGATGGAGGTTGTACCTTCCTTCAGATCGTGCATCCAGAGGTCTGGTGAACCTTCGAAGCGAGCTGTGTAATAGAGCTTGTCGCCCTTTGTGGAGAGCAACGCATCACCTAGGTTGGAAGAGTTTACTGTCAGGCGCACGATGCGATCACGACAATTCTCCAAGTCGAATACCAAAGGCTCTGCCTCTTTCTTCTTCTCCTCTGTGGTAGATTTGCCCTTCTTGGCTTCTGCAGCTTTCTTCTCAGCTTCTTCCTTAGCCTTCTGCTGATCTTTCTCTGCCTCTTCGAAGAGCGCTGTCTCTTCCTTAGTCATGCGGAATTTCTCATAGGCATCCAGGTCGAAGAACATGATGTAGATATCATCTTCTGCACCCCAGCTTCCGTGACTGCGATAGCCTGCACGATCACTACCAAAGATGATGGCCTTGCCACCCAGCACCCACTTGGCATTCACATCGTTGTAGCCACTCTGTGTCACATTGTGAATCTCTGTGCCATCGGCCTTAATCAACGCCACATCCTTGTTGTTCCAACCACCATAGCCTATGTAGTTAGAGAGCAGCCACTTGCTGTCAGGACTCCACTGGAACCACTGATCACCATCGCTGTAACTGTACTCATACTTGCCATCCATCACTGTACGCACCTGCTTAGTGGCCAAGTTGAGGATGCGAAGTGTGGTACGATTCTCAAGGAAAGCAATCTCCTTACCATCAGGACTGTACTTAGGAAGGAAGGACGTCACATTTGTATTGGTCAGTTTCTCTTCCTTAATATCAGTAGCGTAGGTGAAGAGTTTGTCTTCCTTCTTTGAGATGCTACTCTGATAGATCTGCCAGAAACCATCACGCTCTGCAGCATATACCAGACTACGACCATCAGGACTGAAGTCGATGCTACGCTCTTGCTCTGGTGTATCCGTAATCTGCTTGGTGGTATTATACTCCACGCTGGTCACATACACATCCCCATGCAGAATGAAAGCCACTTCCTTACCTTCTGGACTCACAGCTATCTCTGTAGCACCACTACGCTGCACCTGCTTCACCACATCACGATCATTGCTGTCTGTCGTAATGCTCACACTCACTTTCTGTGGAGCAGCGCCCTCACGCATCGTATAAATCTCGCCATTATAGCCAAAGCAAAGCACTCCATTCTGGCTCACACTGAGGAAGCGCACAGGATGGTCTTTCAAGGTGGTGAGCTGCTGCGTACCTGAACCATCGATGTTCTTCTTATAGACATTCATCGTACCATTAGCCTCACTAAGATAATAGAAGCTCTTGCCATCTGCAGCCCACACAGGGTTGCGATTCTCAGCCTTCGTATCAGTCAGCTTGGTGAAATGATCATCTGTACTTTTCAGCCACACATCACGCACCACACTGGAGGTCTGATGCTTACGCCAAGTATCCTCCATACCCTTGCGATCGTGATAGAGGATGCGTCCATCTGGATACACACTCAGATTATCCATCGTCACAGAGGTGAAGAGACGCATTCGTCCACCCTGTGTGCTCACTTGATAGACTTGAGGCATGCGCTGTGAGAAATAGGCGCTCTGTGCTGTAGGCAGAATGTTACACTGCAGCAGCACGGTCTCATTGTTGAGGAAGCCCAATGGCACCTCGCTGCCACTATGGGTAGTCAGGCGACGAGGCACCCCACCCTCCTTCGAGATGAGGTAGATGTCCAAGCTACCCTCACGTCCAGAAGCAAAAGCAATCTGCTTTCCATCGGGGCTCCAAATGGGTTGTGAGTCGAATGCTGAGTTCGTGGTAAGTTGTGTAGCTTTACCACCTGTCACAGGGACAGTAAACAAGTCGCCCTGATAGGCGAAGGCGATGGTGCTGCCATCTGGAGAGATAGCATTATATCGCATCCAAAGCGGGTTTTCCTGTGCACTGATAGATGCTACAAAAGTCAGTGCCAGAATGGAAAGAATTGTTTTTTTCATATCATGTAGTTTTGTTTTCTATTGGATGAATTATCTGAAAAGCAGTGGTGCAAAGGTATCAAGGTAGTGGCGCCAATTCTTCCACTCATGCCCTCCACCTGTCACATAGAACGTGTGAGGCATGCCATGCTGGGTAAGCAGACGATCAAACTCCTGTGCCTCAGAGAACCAAGGATCTGCATCGCCACAACCCAACCAGAACAACTTATAACCAGCTTTCTTGATGCCTTCCAGATAGTTGGATAAGGTGTTCTCATCGAAAGCATAGGCACTGTTCTTCTGATTATGCGGATGGGCTCCTGTGCTCTGCGGACAGATGTAGGAGAAATAACCTGGGAACAGATAATTGGTACGAATGGTATGTCCACCACCCATAGACAGACCAGAGATAGCACGCCCATCTTTCTTGGCAATGGTGCGATAGTGGCTGTCGATGTAAGGGATGATGTCCTTAATCAAACTGGTGACATACATATCTGACTGCATATCGTTATTGAGGATGGAAGAAGGTTCCCCAGGAATGTCGTTGATAGTGGCACAACGCTGGTTGGCATTACCATTGGGCATCACCACAATCATTGGAACGGCTTTACCCTGAGCAATGAGATTGTCCATAATCTGGGTAGCCCTACCCATAGACGACCACGCTTCTTCATCACCACCTCCACCATGCAGCAGATAGAGCACAGGATAACGGGCCTTGGTATTTTTCTCATAGCCAGCAGGCGTATAGACCATCATCTTGCGCTGAGCACCAATGGTGGGAGAATCATACCATACGGCTGACACATTTCCCCTCACAGGCGCTTCCTTGAAATCAGCAGAATAGACACCATCGATGATGAAGATATTGCGATAGGTGGCGCCATCGCGATTTAAAGATGGATTGGCAGGATCACAAACTGAGGTGCCATCCACATTGAAAGTGTAGTAATACAGGTCTGGCTGAAGGGTTGGTATCCTGACACTCCAAACCAGGTTATTGTCACGCTGCATAGCGATAGGGCCCTCTCCTCTTCCCTGCCAAGAACCTGTCAATGAGACGGTGGTGGCATAGTCTGCCCTCATGCGGAAAGTGATGCTGTCTGCTGTGATTTCAGGAGAAACGATACGTGCTCTGCGCGTGCTAGCTATCTCCTGTGCACTGATTGCCTCAGCGAAGATCAGTGCAAGAATAGATAAAACAGTCTTCTTCATATTCTTTATATTTTTTGTTTTGAATACGAAGGTACAAAGAATGCCCGAACCTGCCAAATAATCTGTGGGAAACATTCTGGCATGGGGCGATTCCATCGTTAAAGGACGTTAAACGCATACGGATTTAAGGCTTAAATTGTCTTAAATCACCACGCTGTCTATGGTCACAACAGATTGGTATTTTTACTATCTTTGACATAGATAACAAGCAAAGAAACAATGATATATGCCTATGTATTCTAACAGTAGAACAGGTGTTTTTTATAATTTAAAACCAAAGAATTATGTCAAAAACAGTAGATTTACAGATTGAGAAAAGTAAGTTTCTGATTCAGGGACTGCGAAACAACTTAGAGGTAGTGAAGGGCTTTGGGTTTACAGCCAAGCAGTTGGATGAAATGGAAAGCCAACTGGCTGTACTTGCCAAAGCGAGTGAGGAAACAGAAGCTGCATATGCTGTGCTGGATGAGAAACGCAAGAAGATGAACGCAATTCTTGATAGTGCTAAAGATGTTTTCACAGAAAAAAAGAAAGTCATCAAGGCCAACTACCCTCAGGAGAAGTGGATTAACTTCGGAGTTCAGGACAAGCGCTAAGATACAATAATCCCCATGTACTAGTGACATGGGGATTATTGCTTTCAGAACGTCCACTTCATAGCCAACGTAGGATTCACATAGAAGGTCTGATGTTCCAACGTGGGATTATACAGCCAGTTGGCATAGATAAAGTTGTTTGAAATCTCTACCTCTGTGCCAAGGCTCAGGTTCACTCCATCCATTCCTTTGAGTGTGTTCAGGTTCAACCAGAACTGGGGTTCTGTCAGGAAGCTAATTTTACCCATAGGTGTCTTGTTATACCAAATTTCAGAGAATCCATTGAAAGTAAAACGTCGATGACCAAAGTCTATCTTCCACACCTGATTGGCATGAAATCCAGCAAAGCCCTCATGAGTATGGTCCTTGAAATGTTGGCGATAGCCCAGATTCACCAAGTAAGTCTTCGCATAGTCGTTGCTGTGCCACATCCATCCCAAGCCTCCCACCAAAGAATGCTGGAAGCGATTGCCATAAAAGTTGCTCTTGATGCTCTGCATACCTCCATTATATTCCCAGTGTGTCACCAATGAAGAATTGGCAGATAAACGAGCCAAGGTAAAGTCGCGTGTGAACTTCATGAACACCCCTGATACGCCATCTGACAAGTAATCCATATCTACGAAGAAGTAAGTGGTGCCCCACTTATCTGGATGCAATACTTCTACAGTCGTCGTCACCTGTGGACGCTCACTCTCCTGATCAGAGTTAAGTGCACGACCAAAATCACGATGCAACTGCACATTGACTTGAGCTTGTCCTACTGCTGTTATAAGCAGCAAAACAAAAAGGGAAAAACTCTTTTTCATAGTTTTGGTATAAGGAATGTAATGCTATTTCGCAGGACTGGCAACTACAACCGTCCCTTCTGTAATACCACTTTCATTGAAACTATCCACACGGAAATAATAGTCCACATCTGCAGAGAAGAGACCCAACGTAACAGAAGGTTCCAATACTTCGCAAGCGGAGAAGAGCGCCTCTGGAGAGGTGCCCCAATGCAGGAAGTAACCCTGTGCTCCTGCAATAGGTTCCCAAGAGGCAGTAGCTGTACGACCATCAGTAGTTCGTGCTATGTTGAACGACTTCACTGCTTCTGGCTTGGTACCATCATCTACACCAAAAACACGCAGGTCGTAAATGGAGAACTGCCCAGGCAGCTCACTCTTATTAGTGATGCGCACATAGCGGGCATTCACTGCTTGATCAAGCACTATCAACGCATGAGGATTGGTCACGTCATTGGCAGTCTTATCAACCAGCGTCACCCATGTATCGCCATCTTCAGAACCTTCTACCTTATATTTATAAGGTACAGCAGGATTGCCTTCCTTACGATTAGGGAACTTCTCATCAGCAAAGTTGGTCTGCACAGCTTCTACAGGATAAACTTTACCTAAGTCTATCTGCAACCATTCGTCCACGTTACCAGTCTGTGCACTCCACCACGTCTTGATAATGTGGTCTGCTGCAAGTGAGGCAGGCTTGCCCTCTTTCTCAGAAGAAGCTGTAGCCTTCTTGCCTATCGTAAGGTCCATCCAATCCGTTGTGATTGGTTGCTTTAAGAAGTCCACCTTCCCTTGTGGCAGTTGGTAAGGACGGTCGAAGAGATCAGTCAGCGCATGCATCTCACCCTGCTCTGTAAAAATCACAGGGAAGAAACCAATGCGACGCTCGAAGTTGTGACGCTGGGAAATCACCATGCTAGCCACATGCCAATAGTTGCCAAACTTGTCTTGGAAGGTATCACCATGTCCTGCACCTGTCATCCAACCACCAGGCTTCACAGAGATAGGAAGATAAGGTGCCTTAGTGAACGGACCAAGTGGGGAGTCACCTATATATAGACCATCGCCATAGCTATCAAACTCAGTGCCTGGTGAGGCATATTGCAGGTAGTATTTTCCATTGTACTTCAGCAAACTAGGTCCTTCATTATAGCCTGGAGCTTCCTTATCATTCTTATCACTGGGTCGCTCCCAACCTATCACAGCCTGCTGGTGAGTAATGAGTGTCACAGGCTGACCAATGGCCTTGAAGTTGTTGTGAGGATCGAGCTCTATACCCATGATATCGTCCACGTTACTGCATCCCCAATAGAAATACACGCGTCCATCATCGTCTGCCAGCAAGTCAGGATCATGACCTGTGCGATTGGGTTGGTCGGGATAAGGCGTCAACTGATCAGTCACCAACTGCCAGGAGTCGCCATCCTCTGGATTGGTGGTCTTCCAGAGTGAGTTAAGGTCGGAAGTCATCCAATAGAGTTCACCCTCATAGACCATACAAGTAGGCGCGTATAAATCCATAGGCAGCACGCTGGTGCGGATATGGCGCCAATGCTGCATATCATCGGAACTCCAGTAACCATTCGACTTTGAAACAAACAGGTAATATCTATCGTTATAAAGCGTAGCCACAGGGTCAGCTGCCTCGCGATAGTTTTCTGTATTGGCGAAACGCTGAATGTATGCAACGATGCCTCCAGGCTGGGTCTGGATAGCAGTTCCAAAATCACGATACTCTTCAGGCACGGAATGCATGAAATCGG